>Ga0255338_1002884_pt1 | contig 22745 bp, 19 predicted proteins | sample MeOH1_35cm_T4_19_FD_203715 | JGI IMG/M metagenome (GOLD analysis project Ga0255338, IMG submission 203715) | Sandy soil microbial communities from University of British Columbia, Vancouver, Canada - MeOH1_35cm_T4_195 | ecosystem: Engineered > Artificial ecosystem > Sand microcosm > Unclassified ...
TCGCCTACAGTCCCTACCACCACGTAACGGACGGCGAGCACTATCCCGCAATGCTGATCACGGCCGCAGAATCGGACACCCGTGTTGACCCGCTGCATGCTCGGAAGTTCGCGGCCCGCCTCCAGGCGGCCCAGGGCAGCGAGCACCCGGTCCTGCTGCGCCTGGAAACGAAAGCCGGGCACGGCGCGGGGAAGCCCCTCTCGAAGGTGATCGACGAGCAGGTGGACCTGTGGGGGTTCCTGCTCAGCGAGCTGAAGGCGTAACCCTCGCGCAAGATATCCGAGGTGCCGGACCCGTTTGAGCTGGCACCTCGGATATCGCATCTTGAAAAGCGGAGCGTCTAAGTAGTACCAACCCGGTCTTTCCGCATGCTCGCTAGCTCAGCAACCTTCATCCAGAGCGGGGAATTGGAGTAAGATTGCCGGAAGGCAATACTCCAGCACTCCAATACTCTATTACTCCCTCTACGTGCCAGCACCCGCTCGGGAGTTAAATCCAACTTCCAGCTTGCGGCATCAATTGTGTGAACGTACTTAGTGGCCAGGCGCTCCCGGGGCTCCCGGGGCGCCCGCCGGGCCAGGCGCGCCCGCCGGGCCGGGGGCTCCGGCGGGACCGGGCACGGGAACCGGCACCACTTCCGTCTTCGGTGTGGACGGCGTAACCACCGTCGTGCTGCTGCTCGGCGTGCGGTCCTCCACCACCGTGGGGCCGCAGCCGGCGAGCCCGCTGATTCCGATAGCGCACGCTCCCGCCAGCAGCAGCCGAACCGAGGTACGTCCTAGTTGATCTGCAATCTTCATTTCCATCTCCCTGGAACCGGTCAAAGCTGGCGTGTCTTACCCCACACCGGCCCGGGCCAAACGGCAGGCGGCTCGAACTGCGACCTGCAGCCCCATCTCCCATTCAGATTGCCTACCATCCTAGCGTGTCAATTGCCGCGGTACGGGGAACCTATTACATGACGCGGTCCGGGCCCGCCGGGGCGGGATACTCCAGGTAGGGCCGCGGGGAGACAGGGATGCTAACGAAGATTTTGCTGGCGACGGATGGTTCCGAACACGCACAGGACGCCGCGCGGTTGCTCGCGAGTCTCCCGCTGGCGGCGGGGACGCAGATCGATGTCGTGGTGGTGGTAGACCCCGGCGTGGAAGCGCTGCTGGATGGCGATCCCGCCGAGCACCGCCAGCAGGTGCTGGCCATCGCGGAAGGCACCGCGGCCACGCTCCGCCGGGAGGGCGTGGAGGCCACCGCACACGTGCTGGCAGGTGATGCAGACCATCAGCTCATCCTCGCCGCCGACGATTGGAAGACAGACCTCCTGGTGATTGGCTCACGCGGGCTGACGGGCCTGGCAGACTTCCTGCTGGGCAGCGTGGCGCGCAACGTGGCAAAGCACGCTCATTGCTCTGTACTGGTGGCCCGAGCGCCGGAGCACGGTCTGCAGCGGGTACTCCTGGCCCTGGACGGATCCGAACACGCCGCCCAGGCGGCCGAACTCGCCGGTTGCCTGCCGCTGCCCTCCGGTACGGCATTCGACCTGGTCCACGTGGTCCGGCCGCCTCGCCCGGCCCTGAGCGCCGACTACTTCTCGGATGGCTACCTGGCGGAAGCCCTGATCGAGGGAGAGAAAGAGCAAGTGGAGTGGAGTACGCAGATGCTGGGCAGCGTGAGCGAGAAGTTTGCAGCCCAGGGGCGAGAGGCCAACGTCGTGGTGCGAAGGGGAGACCCCGCCACGGAGGTGCTGGCTGTTGCCACGGAGAAGGGGTCGGACGTCATTATCGCCGGCGCTAAGGGGGAGTCGCTGATCGAGCACCTGCTCACCGGAAGCGTAGCGGACCGCCTGCTGAAGAAGGCCACCTGCTCGGTGCTGCTCGTGCGCTGACGGTGCGGCGAGAAAGACTTGCCGGCCGGGAGAGACACGCAATAAGATCTAGACGCATTGTGGCGATAGGACGGACGTGATGACGGCCGCATTGGGTCAGTCTTCTGGTAGCGAGCGGTCGCTGGATGCCCCTAGCTGAAGGCGAAACCGGAGAGTCAGGTGCTGGAAGTGGAGCGCGAGGAGATCCCGACGCCACGGGCGCTACGTGCGGTGCCGGGCACCTCGCTGGACGACCTGGATCTGGAGCGCGTTAACGACTACATCCAGCACCTGAACTGGCCGGTCCGCGTGGAGACGCTGAAGGCCGATCTGGAGAGCGCGCGGCAGTTTCTGGAGCGGCGCCAACTCGTCCGAGATGGCGAAGTGACGCAGTTGGGGCTGCTCGTTGCCGGACCGCAGCCGGAAGCGTACCTCGGCGCCCGCAGTAAAGTGCGACTGGAGACGCTGGCTGGCACGAATGAATTCACCGGCAGCCTGGTTCCCGTACTGGAAGCAAGCCTCACAAGCCTGCTCCGGCTCATGCGCACAGCACCGGGCGCTACGGAAGCGGAGGTCGTCCCCGTTCCCGACGAGGTGCTGCGACAGGCGGTGCACAACGCGATCGCCCATCGCGACTACACCGTCAACAAGCCCACCACGCTCCACGTGAGCGCTTCGGGGGAGGTTACCCTCTCTCACCCGGGTCGCTTCTCGCCGCAGCTACTGCTGGCGTCGGCCGATCCCGCCTTTCCACTGCGCGGCATCCTTCCCGCGATTGATCCGCCGAATCCCTGGCTCACCGGCGTACTCCACGTCTTCCGCAAGTGGGACGGGCGGCGAGTGGGCACCACCACGCTGCTCCACCATTGCCTCACCGAACAGCTCGACCTCCCCTTCTACCAGGTGGAGCAGGGGGAAGTGGGGCTCACGCTGCGGGCCGGAACGCTGCTGGATCCGGCGATGGAAGCGCGCCTTCACTCGATGGACGCTTACCTCGAGAGCCGGAACGGGGGACAGGCGCTCACCCGGGAACAGCAACTGGTGCTTGCCTACCTGATGAACTCGGAGTGGGCTCACCGGCGAGGACAGTACACGCTGCTGCTGACCGCCGAAAGCCCGCTCTTTGCGGACGTGCTCGGCCTGGCCCGCGCAGGGCTGGTGGTGCCGCACCCCAACGGGACGACCGAGCGCCCACTCTTCGTACCGCATCGCTTGCTGATGCAGCGGGAGTTCCCGAACGAGTTGGAGGCGCGCCTCGGGCCGGTGGTCCAGGAGCTTAGCGACCCGAACCGGAAGCTCCTCTCCGAGGTGTATCGCCAGGAAGCCTTCTCGAAATCCAAGTCTGCCACCGCGTCGCGCACTGCACTCTGCCTCTGGAGTGAGCATCGCGCCGGGCTCCGGGAAGCCGGGGACCCCGAGCCGTTCCAGGAGCAGATCCGGCGCGGCTTCAACCGGCTCAAGCGCGCGGGGCTCCTGGTGCGAGCGCCACACGGGCGAGGGTATGTGCTAAACGGCGAGTACGGAAAGGGCCGCCTTTTTTAAGACGTTTCATAGTACAAATTCCGCAATCCCGAAGGTAGGTCTGGATATCGAGCGGACGCTTGCTCGAAGGGAAAACATCGGAGTAGCTTGTGCCGGCGGCCCTAATCCAATACTCCACCACTCCATCTTCCCATCCCGGGGAGTGCTGCAGCGCCCGCGAGCATGCGGAAAGACTTGATTGATCCTACCAAGCGGGCTTTCAACCCGCTTATGAGCCGTTAGCAGTGAAAGCGGTCGTCGAGGCGGCGGGGCCAAGCCACTCCGGACTATCCGTCATTTTCCAACTGGACAAACCACCAGGCGACTACACAAATGTCCGGCAGGCTGTAATCTAATGATGGACTGCTATTGGGGAACCACGACGTACGCCCGTCGTCCAACCAAATGGTGCGTACCCCGACAACTCTGAAGGCACCGATCCGGCGCTGTGAGGGACACGATGCAGCTTGAGTGGACGCAGATTACGACCGGGCTTGTCCTTGTGTCCACCGATACACGTACCTGGGTTCACCGTCCCGCACTGTGCCCGGGCGCCGATCCCTTCGCGGAACCGATGACGGGGCGCGGTTACGTAACCACCACCCGTGGCCTACTCGATGGTGCAGTAGGGCTCTCGCAGCGCACCGCGGCGGCGCGCGAGCCGGGACTCCCGCTCACGTTGACGAAGTACGTCGAGCGGCTGGTCGCGCATTACTACACCACGCATTGGAGTGCCTGGCAGCTGCGTCGCGCCGCCGGCCGTTTTCAGGAGGCGAGCCGCCCGGAGCTGGCGGAGTTGGCAGAGCGCCTGGCCCGCCACGAGCAATGCCACGATCTGTTGGCGGTCCGTGACCTCGAAGCGCTGGGCTATCCATCGGAATATGCCTCTCGCTCTCCGATGGAGCCCCAGACGGCCGCACTCCTGCACTTCGCGCTCCGGTGCCTGGCGGGTCCTCATCCGGTAACGATATTCGGCTACGGCTACGCACTCCGCACCACCGCAGGCGCAGTCACGGCAGACTACCTGGATGCCGTGCAATCCCTGCTGCCGCCCGGGGTGAACGCTACCCGCTGCCTACGAGCCCACAGCGCACTGGCAGGCGCTTCAGAACACCTCGATCTACTGGTCGAGGCAATCGCCAGCCTTCCCGCCGAAGACCGGACCCGCGTCATCCGCGCCGCCTACGAGACGACCAGGATCATGTTCGCACCGGAAGCAGCCCTCCGCTCGCGCTCCGCGCCGCTGGCCTCCCGGCTGCGGGCTCCTCGTCCCAGGCAATTCCCCGAATGTGACGAGGACGAAGCGATTGCCCTCGTAGGCTGCTGATTGTAGTTGGAAAGACCGTAATGCTCCCGCCCGCAAGCACTGATTTTCAGGATGCCTGGCGCCACATCGTCGCCCGCGCCTGGTCTGACCCGCACTTCAGAGAAGAGCTACTTCGCCAGCCGGAGCTGGTGCTGGCGCGCGCCGGCATCGAATGCCCGGACGGCGCCCGCTTCGTGGTGGTGGAGAACAGTTCGACCCAACTCCACCTGGTGCTGCCCGCCGCACCAACGGAAGAGGCGGTAATCGAAGAGGCGAGCAGCAGCGCGGTAGGGCACTACCACGCTGCCTGCTGGTAGATCATCCCTGCCGGCCGAGCATCCCCGCCTCACGTTGGGCGGTCTCGGTGCGCGTCGTCGCGGCATGGCCTTTCATCTGCCGCGACTTCCATCAGGCAGGTGCGCCACCCCTCTCAGGTAGAAGTTTCCGTCAGTCCCGCGCCGGGACGCCCCATTGAGTAAGTCCCGGCCTGCGGACCGCTGCTTCGACTCTCTACCACGTTCCGATGCTCTCCCAGCGTATCCGCAGATTTTCCACAGCCGCTGCGCTCCTGATTGCGCTGGGCATCCTCGCTGCTAGCGGACTGCGGCACGAGACGCAGCAGCGGTTAACGCGTCAATTGCAGAGGGAGTTCAACGCCCAACCCCCGCGCGTGGAGGTGTTGCGGCGCCTATTGGACGGCGGCGCGGACCCGCGCGCCGTAAGTTCCACGCGCAAAAACCTGGTGATGACGGCTGCCGAGATCAATGCCCCAGACCTCGTCAACCGCGCCTTGAACGCCGGCCTCGACGTCAATGACCGGGATACTTTCGGCAACAGCGCCCTGGAGTACGCCATCAACGCCGCGCAGGATCGCCCCGAACCGACGGCGGTGGTCAAGAGTCTGCTCGATCGTGGCGCAGACCTGAACGGCATCACGATGGCGTACGGCGGACCGCTGTTCACGGCGGCAGCCAATGGTGAAGTCGACGTGATCAAGCTCCTCGTCGCGGCCGGGGCGGAAGTCAACCAGCAGGATCACCGGGGTTATACCGCGCTGTACCACGCCGCTCTCGCGGGTAAGGCCGAGACGGTGGCCACGCTGCTGACGCTCGGCGCGGACCCCTTCATTCGGGCGAAGGATGGCCGCACCGCTGCGGAAGAAACACGCCTGAGTTGCGCGGCCCACCTGAAATCGCTGCGGCAAACGAAGGCGCCGCACCAGGACCTCATGGCTGCCGAGCGGCCCTGTCGAGCCGTGCTCCAACTCCTGCACTGAGTTGCTGTTCCGGGCACACTGCAGGTGTAAGGACCGGATCTCATGCCGCAGGGTCCGGGAAGAGGACTTGGACATCGCTCCGCGCAACTGCGTCCCGTACCGGCGGCAAATCCCCGCCCGACATTTCACCCCGAAGACTGACCGACATGGCAAAGAACAACGAACAAGCTTACCGGCTCCTCGCAGAGACGCTGCAGGAGCGTAATATCGACGTGGACGCGGTCAAGGCGTCGCTGAAGGGGCAGGTAATCGAGACGCCCTCCTGGGGTTATGCGGACTCCGGAACCCGCTTCGGTGTCTTCGCGCAGCCGGGTGCAGCGGTCACCATCGAAGAAAAGCTGGCGGACGCAGCCCAGGTGCATCGACACACCGGCGTAGCGCCGCAGGTCGCCACCCACGTGCTCTGGGACCTGCCGAACGCATCGGCAGTGGAGGCGGTGCCCGCGCTCGCGAAGTCGCGAGGAGTCCGGATCGGCTCGATCAATCCCAACGTGTTCCAGGACCGCGAATACTGGATGGGCAGCTTCGGCAATCGCAGCCGGGAGATCCGCCGGAAGGCGATCCGGCACTGCCTGGACAGCGTGGAGATCGGCAAACAGCTCAACTCGTCCGTGCTCAGCCTCTGGTTCGCCGATGGTACCGACTACCCCGGCCAGAGCGACATTCGCGACCGCAAGCGCTGGTTCGAAGAGTCGCTGGCGGAGGTCTATGCGGCCATGCCGGGCACGATGACCATGCTGGTGGAATACAAGCCGTTCGAGCCCGGCCTCTACCACACGGACATCGCGGACTGGGGCATGAGCTATGTGCTCTCCAAGAAGCTCGGCGAGCGCGCCCGCGTGTTGGTCGACCTGGGTCACCACCTGCCGGGCACCAACATCGAGCACCTGGTCGCCTTCCTCCTGGACGAGCAGATGCTGGGTGGCTTCCACTTCAACAACCGCAAGTACGCAGACGACGACCTGATGGTGGGCTCCATCAACCCGTACGAGTTCTTCCTGATCTACAACGAACTGGTGAAAGAAGAGCTGCAGCCCCGTGGCAATCCGGCCGTGGAGTACATGATCGACCAGGGCTTCAACAGCAAGAAGAAGATCCCAGGCATGATCCAGACCGTGCTGATGATCCAGACCACTTACGCCAAAGCCCTCTGCGTGGATCGCAAGACCCTCGCCGAAGCCCAGGCCAACGAAGACGTAGTCGCCGCCGAACAGTGCCTCCTCGACGCCTACAACACCGACGTTGAGCCCCTCCTCCGCACGGTTCGCGCGGAGTTGGACGTACCCGAGGAACCGCTCAAGGCCTACCTCGCCAGCGGCTACCAGCAGCGCATCGAACAAGAGCGCGGCATCCGCGCCGGCGCCGGCGGCCTGGGCCAGTAACCGGGAACCGCGGTGTCGACGCTGCGCCGGCACCGCGAATAGACATGCCATCGGTTCGCGCGCAGCGTCCGGCGAGTGGTGTCATTGCGAAGCCGCGCTTTCTGCGGCTGTGGCAATCCCCTCTGTATGGAGGCAATCCAGAGCCCTTCGAGGACGGATTACCTGCATACGGAGGGGATCGCCACGCTTCGCTCGCGATGACTTTACTTTCGAATCGTTACCGGCCATAGACGTCCTCTGGCGACACTGAAACCTCAACGCCGCCCGTTACGTAGATAAAGTTGACCCGCGGTCATCCGACGCCAAACTCGGCTGTGCTCCGCTAAGCCTCCGTCCGACGATGCTGTTAAGTCGGTTCGCTACGGGTCAAAGGCGGTCAGTAACAGGTGCGGAACACTTGGCGCGGGAAGGAAACGCCGCATCCCTTCCCTCACGCGCCCCAGGGGAACACCCTTCTACGCGAGACCGCGGCGTCCGCGCAGCAGCAGCCGTCCACGCGCTTTGCCCGTAACCGGGTCGCAGCGCCTGTCCACACGTTCCAGAACCCGCTGTCCCGGGAGAATTGCCCGGACCCGGCGGTACTGCGCGTGGGCCGCGATTATTACCTCTTCAGCACCTCCGGGAATGCCGCGGAGGCCTTCCCCATCCGCCGCTCGCGGGATCTGATCTCGTGGGAGAAGGTGGGGCACCTGTTCCCGCGCGGGAAGCGACCCCGCTGGGCAAAGAGCGACTTCTGGGCGCCGGAAGTCCATCGGGTCGGTCGCCGCTACGTGGCTTACTTCACGGCCCGCGACTCCGCCAAGCGCCTTTGCGTGGGTGTGGCATGGGCCAATAGTCCGACCGGACCCTGGACCGACAGCGGTCAACCGCTGCTGCGCGACGACGCCGTGGGGCTGATCGACTCTCACGTGTTTCACGACCGGGAGCGCACCGGCAAACGGTACCTCTACTGGAAGCTGGACGGCAACGACCTGCGCCCCAAGGGTCACACCCCGATCTACGTGCAGGAGCTTTCTGCTGACGGGCTTTCGCTCGCCGGTGCTCGCGAAGAGGTCCTCACCAACGACCTGGATTGGGAAGGGGACCTGATCGAGGGGCCGTGGGTGGTGCGGCGGGGACGCTTCTACTACCTGTTCTACAGCGGCAACAACTTCTGGACGGAGCACTACGCTGTGGGCGTGGCTCGCTCCCGCTCTCCGCAGGGTCCCTTTACGAAGATGGAGCAGACCCTGCTCCGCCGCGACGAGAACTGGCTTGGACCCGGGCACGGCTCCATCGTCCGCGCCCATGACGGGCACGACTACTTTGTCTACCACGCCTGGCAGCGCGGGCGAGTAGGGGGCCGCAACCCACGGATGCTGCTCATGGACCGTATCCACTGGGAAAACGAATGGCCGCGCATCAACGACGGCAGCCCTAGCGCCGCCCCCCAGCCCGCGCCTTGAAATGAAGGGGCGCCCGACTTCGATGGCACCTACGACCCCACACCGATCCTTGCATCGTGAGACCCGCGAATAGGCGGTCTGACGCGTTGCCGACCGTACGGGTTTCTCACGTAATTCGCCGCATTTAATTTGACGGCTCGACCTTTGGTCGAGCCGTCTTTTCTTGTACTTATCGAGCAGGCGTTCACTTTTATGTAGGAACACAAGCCATCCACTTGAAACTATAGCGAGCAGGTGTTTAATCGATACCTGTATCCCCATCTAGCGCTCCGACCAGAAGAGCGCACTGATCTATGTGACCATGGGAGAACTGGCAACCGTGGGCATTCCCGCAGCGGTTGGGAGCTCCGAATGCCGTTCTCACATAGCCTTCAAGTTGCTTGCGGAGAAACGTCCCAAATGCTTCAGGAACGCGTGTCAGTGCCTAAATCGGGCCCTCCCAAGGGCGTATTAGCTCGTCTTGCGTGGCGGCAAGCGCTCTGTGCCTTCGCTGGGGCTCTCGCACTCTCTATGGCGGCGCCGGCGCATGCGCATGCGGTGCGCGGCACCCTCTTCTACTCGATCAAAAGTCCCGCCCCCGGGCAGCCCCTCATCAACCCGCAGGGGGTTAAGAAGGCGTCGTTCATCTACAACGGCACCTCAATCACGCTGGGCGCCCGCGTCGCGGTACGGAATCTCCCCAATGCGGACGGCTTGATCTTCTCTCCCGATGGCGATCTGGTGGTGGGGGAGGGCGGTTCCGGGAAGTTGAACAAATTCGCCCCGAGCGGCGCCGGGCCGCTCACCACGGTCGATGCCGGAGGAGGGCAGGCGTTCCACCTGGCGCTGGATCCGCGCCGCGATCGGCTCTGGACGGCAGGCATCCCGGGTAGTCTCTCGGAGGTGCCGCTTTCACCCTACGCTAACGGCACCGGTCACGGAGTAAGCGGTGACGACTCGGCCATTACGGGGATCGCGTTTGACAGAGCCACCCCTCCAAATGCCTATTACACGGCGGCCGGGCCGGGCGGGCACGGGAACGTGGGTCTGATCGATCTCTCCACCTTCACGACCACCCGAACGATCACGGCGCAAGACGGGGCTCACTCCATCGTTTACGATCCGTTCTCGGACACGCTGCTCCTCTTCGGCGACCAGCACATCACCCAGCTCAACTTGCCTGCGCTCACGATCAAGTCACAGATCGACCTGAGCACGACCTATCCTTTCCTGATCCTCGATCAGGGCTCCGTGGACGGAAAGGGCCACATCTTTGTTGGAGACAACAACGGCTACCTTGTCTTCGTGGACTACGCGAACACGGCGGCACTAGCCCCCGCGTCCGGCAAGTTTGAGGTGAGCCACGCCTCATTCACGAATGTGCAGTTCCTGGATACGGACGTCGACGACGTGGCCCCGCAGGTAGATCCCGGCGGGCCGGAGCGGACGCCGCCCACCTGCTCGCTCACGCGCACCGGAACGGATGGCACGGGCCACACCTACGTGGAGTTCACGGTGCGAGACACCGGATCTGGGCTGGATACGATCACCTGGAGGACCACCAACTGCACCATCACCACCACGCCTGCCAGCCCTCCCGTGGGCTACACCCTTCCCGTGGTGGTGCGGGCCACCAAGACCAACAACTCCCTCCGGGCGGTCGTCTCCATCACGGTGACTGACGTGGTGGGCAACGTAACCGAGTGCGATCCGGTTCTGGATCAGATCGTAATCCCGGAGCGCCGCGTCTCCACCACGCGCATCTATTCCGCGATCCCGGAAATGGAGAGCTACATCTCGCTTCGGAATGGAAGTCCGGGCGTGCAGTTGGCCACGGTGAAGGTCAACCGGAAGCGGCCCTACCAGTTCGGCCTGGCTCCCGAGCAGGTGCGTAACCTCAACGCAGCGAGCGCAATGCGTGAAGGATCCAACACCATTCAGATCACGGTTTACGGCAAACCGGGAGCCAAGGTGAACGTGCTGATATTGGATGGACCACCTGGCGAACAGCCGGACTAACGCTGCTTCCGGATACCCCGTAGTGAGCCGAGCGGTGACGGCTGATGAAGGCAGCCGAATGGAGTGTCGCGGTAACGGAGTAGGCAGGCTCACGGCTCGCAGTTCGGACCTTGCTCCGCCTCTCTCGCGACGTTAGCCGTCACCGCTCGGCTCTGAAAGACCACCCGGCGCTCCGCACTTTGCGAGGCGCCGGGTGGTCTTTTCCGGTTCCGGCCCCTTACCAGTTGGTAAAGCTACCGTCCAGGCGGCGGAACTGCGGGCCTTCCCCGGCGCGGAAACCCGCCTCGATGGCCGCGTCTTCGTTAAACTCGACGCCGAGACCAGGCGCGGTGGGCGGCATCAGGTGGCCGTCCACAAACGGCACCTGCACGGGGAAGACGTCCGGCAGGATCGTGCCGGGCATGCGCGGCAGTTCCTGGACGGCGAAGTTGGAAGTGGCGAGGTCCAGGTGGAGGCAGGCGGCCGTGGAGACCGGGCCGAGCGGATTGTGCGGAGAGAGGGCGATGTAGTGCGTCTCGCACCAGGCTGCCACCTTGCGGCTCTCCGTGATGCCGCCGCAAATGCAGAGGTCCACCCGGCAGTACTGGATCAGATCCTGCTCGATCAGCTCCCGGAAGTCCCACTTGCTGGCGAACTGCTCACCGGCCGCCAGCGGTACGGCGACGTGACGGGCTAACTGGTGGAACGAATGCATGTTCTCACTGCGGAGCGGGTCCTCAATGAAGAACGGCCGGTACGGCTCCAGATCGCGGCAGAGGCGCACGGCGTCCGGCGGGTCAAGGCGAGTATGAACGTCGATGATGATCTCCACGTCATCACCCACCGCCTCGCGGATGGCGGCGAACTGCTTCACCCCCAGACGCACCGCGCGGGCGGGCTCCAGAACGTCTCCCTCAGAGGGTAGCCCGAACCGGATGAACTTCCACCCCGCGGCCACCAACTCCCGGCTGTGCTGGGCAATGGCTTCGGGAGTATCACCCACGGCGTGCGGATAACAGACCACTTTGTCGCGGACCCGACCGCCGAGTAGATCGTAGACGGGCACACCCAGTTCCTTACCCCGCAGGTCCCACAGGGCGATGTCGATCGCGCCGATGGCGGAAGCGATGACCTTGTCCGCGGGGAAGAAGCCGCCCCGGTACATGGTCTGCCAGAGGTGCTCGATCCGGGACGCGTCCTGCCCCACGAGATGCGGCTTGAGGTGGTTTACGGCTTCCGCGCAGGCCAGCTCTCGCCAGGTCAACCCGCCCTCACCGATGCCGTAGTGGCCGCTGTCGGTCTCAACCTTAACGAAGAAGAAGTTGCGGTTGCCACCCCACACGGGGTACGGCTTCACGTCCGTAATGATCATCGTATCCTTCCATACTCACGTTTGATGTGGCCCGTCTTCAGGTACGATGGACCAACTAACGAGCGCCTGTTGTTCTTGCGCTTTGGAATCGTGCAAATCACGGGAGATCTCCGGCGGCGAGATGAGAGAACCGTCAGGCGTTAAGTATTAAGGCAGACCCCCAACCTGTACTTGCGGCTTAACGCCTACCGCCCCAAGGGTCTCGTGGTTGTCGTAGTGGAGGAGGGTGCCATGTCCGACGAGGTCTATGCGGCGTTTTCGTTTGGGCTCCCCCGCCCGGATCTGGCTCTGATCCGGATCACCGGAGAACTGGATGCCTGCTCCGCGAAGCAAATCGAAGAGCAGGTGCAACAATCGCTCGCTCCCGGCTATCGGCAGGTGATCCTCGATCTCCGAGACCTGCTGTTCATCGATAGCACAGGAATCCGGTTGCTGGTGCAGGTGGTCACCCAGAAGCAAGATCCCACCGGAATTGTGGTGGTGTGCCCGCGCGCGCTGGTGGCACGCCGAGCGATCGACCTGGTCGGGCTCACGCGTATCCTCCGCACGGTGGAGAGCATCGAGGACGCGCTCGGCATGGGAGGATCCACGGTGGTAGGCGGGGCGGTCGAAGTCGAGTGCCCCTCCAAGACCGAGGCTTTCGCGTAGCCGGCTGCACGCCCGAGCGCGCGTCAAACCGCCCGCATGCGGTTGTTCCGCGGGTTGTTTTCGACCTCTGCGAGACCCAGCGCCTTCAACACCGGCGGCACGTACATTCCGAATCGGCCGCGCAGGCCCTTCTTCAGGCCGTACCAACCCCCAACCGGGTTCTCTGGTGAGCGGCCCCATGCCTCTACGGTGCCTTCCGCCGCAGGCTTCTGCTCGTCGGCGCTGCCCAACGGCAGCCAGTCGCCGCGGTCCTTCAACATGGCGTGCAGATCGTCCACGCAGCGCAGATAGTAGTGTAGTTCCGTCTTGCCTACCTGAACGACGAGTGCAGGCGGGGTCAACGCTTCGTCCCGAAAGGCCAGATACTCCGAACCACCGCTAGGCGTCTTCAGTTTCCACGGCGCTTCCCGGGTTCCGTTTCCTTCTACCGCTTCCGTAGACATGGACGCTCCTCGAACCGGCCAGAAAGTTTACCGGCCCTAATGTTCGTCTGCGGTAGTGGCTCAAACCTTCCGACTTTCCGATCCAGAGCACGTTCGTCCGGTCACGACGGAGCGCCGGCACTTGCACGGCTTCATTGCTCTTCCACAGCAGGTGGGCTAGCGCGGAGAAACCCCAGTGTCGCGTCCTTGCCCCACTTGGAGCCTAGAAACAAGGTCGCGTAGTCGAACGTCACGTCGAGGTCGCCCAGCGCGCCCAGCATGCGCCGGAGCATCGCGTCGTTCCCCTGATCTTCGTTGATGCCGCCGATCTCGTTGAGGGCGAACGGCAGCCCCTTCGGCTTCCAGGCAGCGATGTAGGCGCGGAGGTTTTCTACGGCCCGATCAAAGTCCGCCTCTCGGCCCACGTACCAGGTGCATGAGACCACGTCCACCAGCCCATCACCCGGCCAGTAATCAGCGATCATCGCCAGGCGGTCACCGCGGATGTCCGCACGAACGGCGGGCGCGAAGGCGAACCGCACCCAGGGCGCTCTCTCCCGGAAGGCTTCGCGCACGAGAGCGAACGTCTCCCGGTAGGCAGCTTGTTGGTCCGGATCGACTGGCTTACCTCGGCCCCACGGCATGCCGGCCTTCGCCGGGTCGTTCATCTCGGAGGCGAAGCGTACCACCACGTCCAGATGCTTGCCCAGCGTCCGAGCGCGTCGCTGGTAGTCGTTCAACTCACACGCCACCGCGCCAACGAGCGTAAGGTGGTTCCGGACGAACCCGAATGGCTCCGGCGCCTGGTAAGGCCAGAGGCCGAAGTCTACCGTCTTCCCCACGCGCGGAGAAGCCGCGAGTGCGGCCAGCGCGTCGTCCAGCAGCATCCGGTGCGGGTCTCGCAGGGCAGACCCCGTCGTTTGCCATTGGGCCACGGCGGAGTTGTTCAACCCGAAGTAGGCATTCACCCCACCCGGTTCAATCCCGTACGCCTGCCGGAACTGGGCGAATGTCTGCGTGCCGCCCCGCTCGCCCGGGCGAAAGAACAGCAGCGTGCCAAGGTTGGTCGGCGTGAGTGGGCTTTCCGGCATGGAGCCTTCCAAAGTGGGGCGGGAGGCCGATCAATTCCCGCATTCCGGGATACAATACCGGCGGAGTCCCGCTGGCAGGTCCGGCCTCCACTATTGTGCCGGATGCTTACAGGTCGCGCCAGACATGGAATGCGACGCGTGTCCTTCCGACAATCGGACCTGAGTCAGGCAAACCGATGCAATTTAAGACGATCCCTCTTCAAGACGAGCTCCAGCAAGTGGAGCGTGACCTCCGTTTTCACCCCAGCCCCGTCGAGAATCCGCAGACGCTCTCCAGGGAGCAAGTCGAAGCGTTCAACCGGGAAGGGTATGTGAAGGGAATCCGGATCTTCGATGACGCGGAGATCACGGAGATCCGCGCCTACTTCGACGAACTCCTGAATCAGGTGCTGCGCGCCGGTGGCGACAGCTACTCCATCAGCACCGCACACCTGAAGCACGGCCGGGTCTATGACATCCTCACCCATCCGCGCATCGTCTCCCGCGTATGCGACCTTCTGGGGCAGAACGTGGTGGCGTGGGGCTCCCACTTCTTCTGCAAGATGCCGAACGACGGAAAGGTCGTCCACTGGCATCAGGACGCCAGCTACTGGCCGCTCACGCCCTCCAAGGCCGTCACCGTCTGGCTGGCCATCGACGACGCGGACGTGGAGAACGCCTGCATGCGTTACATCCCCGGCTCGCACCACCTCGGGCACCTCACCTATCGCCTGACGGAAGACTCGCCGGACGCCGTGCTGAATCAGGAAGTCGAGAACGCTTCGGAGTTCGGGGCGCCCATCGATGTGGAGTTGAAGGCGGGCGAGGTCTCCATGCACTCGGACCTGCTGCTGCACGGCTCCGAAGCAAACCGCTCCCAGCGCCGGCGCTGCGGCCTCACGCTGCGTTACTGCGCGGCCGACGTACGCGCCGGACTGGACTGGAACCAGAAGGGGCTCCTCGTATCCGGAGAAGACCCGGACGGACACTGGTCAAATCCCCCCCGGCCGAAGGAAGATTAACTGGTGTCCCAGGCCCGGCTGCCTGTGCCTTCGCACGGGGGCCGGACGCCTGCACGGGAGGGTGGCTCGCCCAGCAGTGCGAAACCGCTCCCGATCGGTCGGCGCGCTCAAGCCGCCGCCGCAATCAAGCTAATACCTGCTCGTATCCGTTCCCTGGAAGAGTGACTGTTCTCGGAGGCCCTCTGTATGAGCTTGGAGATCATGCGCGACCCGCGCGTCCGCTCCGTTGAGTGGAAAGATCTACTGGTGCTGAACCGGTGGGAGATCGTCAAGGAGCTATTGCTCATTTTCCCGTGGTTGATCACCTCGCTAGTGCTGGCGCACTTCGGCCTTTACCTCTTCGCCCTCGGCTTCTCGTTCATCTTCTTTCTGTGCGGGCTGCGCGTGGTCCACAACGCCTACCACTATGTCCTGGGCATTACCCGCCCGGCCACGGAGTGGGTGATGTTCATCCTCAGCGTGCTGATGCTCAGCCCCATGCACGCGCTGCAGCAGACGCACCTCCACCACCACAAGACCTGCCTGGACGAAGACGACGTGGAAGCGGCCAGCGCACGGATGCCGGGCTGGAAGGCGATCCTGTTCGGACCCAGCTTCTATGTGCTAATCCAGCGCAAGGGCACCGAACTCGCGAACCCTCGCCAGCGCCGCTGGATCATGGCGGAGTACGTGGCGATGATTACCTGGGTAGCGCTCGCGCTCTTCGTGCTGGACATCCCGCTGCTGAAGTACCACATCGCGGCGATGATGGTCGGCCAGTGCCTCACCGCCTTCTTCGCGGTGTGGACCGTGCACCACGATTGCGACCGCAATCACTTCATCGCGCGCACCATTCGCAACCCGCTGAAGAGCTGGATCGTGTTCGACATGTTCTACCACGTCGAGCATCACCTCTTCCCGAAGGTGCCTACTTGCAAGCTCGCCACGCTCTCCAAGCGCCTCGATGCCGCGGCGCCCGAGCTTTCGGACATGCAGGTCTACTAGAGGAAGCCGGGGCGTTCGGGTGTTCAGGCAATCAGGTGTCGGACACCCGCTGGCTTCGACAACAGTAACCGCAGGCGGGGCGTCTTTGGCGCCCCGCTTTGTTGTGCCCGAGTTCGCGCCTAAGGTCAACGATGGCGCCGCAATAGGAGTGGTAGGCAGGACCCTCGTGGTCCGTTCGATGTTTGCTGCCTTCATCGAGAGCGGGGAGCGCGCCCACCGGGAAGAGGCTCAAAGATCGAGCGATGGACAAGCCCTCTGCCTACCGTTTTGGTGGGAGGATTCTCTCCCAAACGAACTGGCTGAATACTCGAGCGGTTATCCTGAAATCAGAAGCGATGTCCGGCGGGGCTGGAATTGGACATGAGTAGCGGAATGGTACTGGTAGCGGGAGCAAGCGGGAAGCTGGGTTACGAGGTGGTCCGCGAGCTGAAGGCGCGCGGAGAGCGGGTGCGCGCGATGGGCCGAAGCCTGGGCCGCCTGGAAGCGCTGCGGGGACTGGCGGATGACCTGTATGTAGCTGACGCGCTCGACCCTGGCACGCTGCCCGGCGCCTTGCAGGGCGTAGACCGGGTCTTCTCCTGCCTGGGCGCCAGCGTCATCCCCATGCCGAAGTACGGCGGGGTCACGTTCTCCAAAATCGATTACCCGGCCAACCGCAACCTGATCCAGGCCGCCGTTGCGGCGAACGTCCGGAAGTTCGTCTACGTGTCCGTCTTCGGCGCCCACAAGCTGCCGCACCACGATTTCATCCGCGGTCATGAGCTCGTGGTCGAAGAGCTGCGTCGCAGCGGTCTGAGCTACTCCGTGCTTCGACCCACCGGGTTCTTCTCCGCGATGGATGAGATCCTCCTGGTCGCCAGCCGGGGACTGCTTCCGGAGTTCAATGGCGGGACCGCCCGCACCAACCCCATCCACGAAGCGGACCTCGCCGAGCTGTGTGTGGACGCCTTCGACCAGCCAACCGGGTGGGAGGCGGATGTTGGCGGACCGGACGCCCTGACACGCAAAGAGATCGCCCAACTGGCCTGGAAGGCGATCGGCAAGGAAGCACGGGCCGTGAAGGTGCCGGTCTCGGTGCTACGGTCGGCCGGCTTGCTGATGCGGCCGTTCTATCCGCGCGTCGGCCACCTGTTCACCTTCATCGCCGACATCCTGATCGACGACTTCGTGGCTCCGTGCCATGGCAAGCACCACATCGCGGACTACTTCCAGGAGCGATACGCGGAGATGGGCAGCGGAGCGTAACGGCACCCTTGATTTCAGGCCTCTCGTCTGGGCGATTGCCCGGACTCCCGGAGCGGTTCCGGGCACGGCCTATCGATGGCCGGCACGGATCCGCTAGGTTTGGACTGCTTTGCTCCAGGACTCCGGGCAACCAACCAATTACCGCCGTCGAAACTCGATTGGTTGCCTCGGATCAAGCTAACCGGCGGTTAGATCAACAGCCGGGCCGGGTTCTCCAGCAGCTCCTTCACCTTCGCGAGGAACTGGGAGGCGGGGGCGCCGTCGGTGGCGCGGTGGTCAAAGGTCACCGTGAGGGTGAGCATCGGGCGGACAGCCGGCGCGCCGTTGACGGCCACCACGCGGTCCTGGATGCGACCCACGCCCAGAATGGCGACCTGCGGCGGGTTGATGATCGGATCGAAGCTGTCGACACCGAACTGCCCGAGGTTCGTGATGGTGAACGTACCGCCGGTGTAGGCAGTGGGCGGTAGCTGGTTGCCGCGCGCCTTCTTCGCCACCTCCTGGATCGCCACGCTGAGCTCCGGTAGGCGAAGCGCATGCGCGTCAGCAATCACCGGTACGGTCAGGCCCTGCTCCAGCGCTACGGCAATGCCCAGATTGACCGTCGGGTGGATGTGAACGACGTCGTTCTCCAGCGTGGCGTTGAGCAGCGGGAAGGCGACCAGCGCCTGCGCGACCGCGGCGGCAATCAGATCCGTGTAGGTGAGCCGCGCGCCCGACGCCTCCAGCGCCGGCTTCAACTGTCGCCGCAGCTCGGCGGCGGCGGTCATGTCCGCATCCACGCGAACGGGCACGTGGACGGCGTTCTGATAGCTGCTGGCCAAGCGCTCCGCGATGACCTTGCGCATCCCTTGCAGCGGAATGCGTCGCTCCTCGATGCTCGGGACGCTGCGGCGAGTGCCGGCGCGACGCACGTCGTCGGCCCGGACGCGGCCGCCGGGACCCGTGCCTTCCAGATCCGCGAGCGGTACGCCGAGGTCGGCGGCAATCTTGGAGGCGAGTGGGGTGGCCTGCGGCGGGCGAGCGAGCGAATCCAGCAGCGCCTGCACGTCCCGCTCCACAATCATCCCCTCAAAGCCGGTTCCCGGGATGTCCAGGCTCTTCCACGGAATACCCGCATCCTCCGCCATCTGCCGCGCGCGAGGGGAGACACTCGGGAACTCACCCGGCTCGGAAAGCGGCTCGAGGGAGGGGCCATTCCCTTCCATCGGCAACAGCGACATGGGCAGGTCGGCGAGGGGGGGAAAGGCGTCCGAAACCACGCTCTCCGGCGCCGCTTCCGGCGCGGCCGCCCCGCCCTGCAGCGAAGCAAGCAGCCCCGAGATATCCTCGTCCGGCGCGCCGATGATCGCCACCGCGCCGCCGACGGGAACGACGGCGCCTTCGGGAGCCAGGATCTTCCGGATCGTACCGGTGATCGTGGGCTCCACCTCCATGTTGATCTTGTCCGTCATCATCTCGACGATGGCTTCCCAACCTTCAACATGGTCGCCTTCCTGTTTGAGCCACTTGAGAATGGTCGCCTCGGTCATCGTCTGACCCATCTTGGGAAGGTGGAAGATCTCTGCCATCGTGATTCCTGGTTGTGGGCGAGGTCGGCCAAGCAAGCCGGCGCCGAAGCTCTGCGATGAGCGGACACACGCCCCCCGTTAGTATGAGCGGCCGGGGATACGGCGTGCGGACTACCTCAAAGTGGTATCGCATCCCAGGGAGCAGAGACCACCCGAGGAAGTCCGCCAGCCGCAACGCGCTCTTGAGCCGCGCAGTGACCGCGAACGCCGCCTTCGTTAGCACTCAGTTCTCGGCTCAAGAGCCGCCGGGTGCGCTCGGGATCCGCGGCAAGAAGTAGTCCGGCGCCACGAGGCGGCGATACGTGTCCCGAATCACCGGGTCGTCGGTCACGGCGTAGTTATTGAAGGCGCGCCTTCCGGAAATGGTGTCCCAACTAAACCAGTAAATCATCCGTACACGGGGGAATTCGCGAGGGAGGCTGCGGTACATGCGGATCATCTTGTCCATCGCAAAATCCGCCGTGTACTCGCCGCATGCCTTGCAGAAGTGGGTGGAGGCATATTCGGAAATCTGGATCGGCTTTCGGTCTGCGTAAAGATCGTACACCGGCCGCAGCAACTCCGCGGGATCTTCCCGGTGCGCGGGGCGATGGAGGCTGTTGTCGTGGTGATGCACGCTGTAGATGTTCACGCCCACCCAGTCAACCACATCATCGCCGGGGTAGTAGTCCGGGATGGCCGCGGTCGGCGTGCAGTAGGGGGTCCACACCATCGCCACGTTGGGAGCCTCGGCGTGCATCACCTCGCTGACCAGGCGGAACTTCTCGCGGTACGCTTTGGGATCCCCGGAATAACGCGTCCAGGGGCCGTTCATCTCGCTGCCGAAGCGAATAAACACGGGGCCGCCACTCTGCGCGGCGGCCCGGGCAAAGCCGCGGAGGTAGGCATCGTCCAGCACCCGCTCCAGCCCATCGTTCGGCTCGAACGCCAGATTCGGCGCCGCGCCCAGGGCGTGCACCGCCGCTGCCCATTCCACCGGAAACGGTCGCCCATAGCCCACGTATTTCAGATAGGAGGCATGACCTTTTCCGGTGAGCTCTTCCCAGCGCTCCATCTTACCGCTGATGTTCTGGTCCGCGAGCACGTAGGCCCCGATGTAACAGCCGCTCGCCGGCTCAAATTTGCCGAGTCCGTTAGCCGGTGCAGCCACCGGCGCCACAGCCGCCGCCTGGGCCCAGCGTTTCGAGGCGAAGGGCGATCCCGGCAGGGTGAGGAGCGTGGCGGCCAGTCCGATCACCGCCGCGGTGCTGCCCCAAAGTGCTCCCTGGCGAAGGCGACGAAACACGTCGCGCGGAGCCACGAAGCCCGGTCCCACCAGGGGCGCGAGGCAGGCGTGGCAAGAGGCTCGCTCCGCGCCATTGGGTTGGCGACAGCGTGGACAGGTGAGCAATTGCAGCTCGGAATTGAACGCGGCAGATGACAAGGGCGGTTCAGACGAGGACCGGGCACGGTTGTCGCAAGTAGTATGCAGAGTTCCGCTCGGGGGTCCGCTAACCCTCCCGTGGGTAAGCAAACGGAGTTCAGACGCTGCCCAGCCACAGGGCGCTCATTGCCACAAAAGCCGCGCATTCAGGCATCGGGCGACTGTCTCGCCCTACCGCCTTCCGCGTTCGCCCTTTGCCACCTACGGTTAGCTGCCGATCTAGCGCATGCAAGAAGCTATCCAACCAGGAAGGAAGAAGGTCCATGCCTCCCAAACATTGCGGTAACTTCTGAAATACAGGATCTGACGCGATGTCCTTCGATGATACCCGCAGCCCCTGGCCCTTGGCCGGAGGCTTGACCGCCGTTTGTCTCCTCACCGTGGTGGGCGGCGGGGCGTTTGTGCTGACCGCCTCGCGCCCGAAGCCGGTCACGGCGCCGACGGCGTTCAAGACCTTTGCCGCCGCGGATGGGTCGTTCCGCTGTGAGTACCCGGATGGCTGGGGCAAGAGGGCGGGGGATTCCCATGGAATTGCGAGTGCGGCCCGATTTAGCAGCGGGGAAGCCGCGATCGTCGTCGAATCCGATCTTACGGGATCGTTAATCGGAGACATGCCGCAACCGGGGGGGGGAATGCCCGGCGGCGATCTCGAGACCGGCGGCGGAGGGGCGGCGGTCCCGGATCTCTCAAGCATGCCCGGCATGGAGAAGCTGGGGCTGGGTAACGTCAAGATGGACCGCCGGCCCGCCGTAGAGCGCCTGCACGAGTCGCGGAAAAAGGCACTGGAGCAGGAACTGAAGATCGACGGTCACGAGGAGCTCACGGAACAGCCGGCCAAGGCGTTTCGCAGCCAATTGGGTGACGCGCGCTGGTCCGAGTTCACCGCCAAAGGTGGCTTCATGTCCGGCAACGTCCACGGCTACCGCGCCACCATTATGGGCACCGAGCGCGCAATTTACGTCACGTGCCAGGCATCCGAGAAGGACTGGAAACTGGTGGACGCCGCGTTCAAACGCGTCATCGGCAGTGTCGGACCCGGGACGCAGTAGCGTTAGGAATCCGGGCGATCAGTGTTGACCTGGATGAGTTCCGAAAAGGAAGCGGGACGGGAGCATTGCGCTTCCCGTCCCGTTTTGTCTGGTGGTTAGCAAAAGCGGGCTAGCGGCCCGGCATCAGCGCCTTGATCGGCTTGAACCCCATGATGCGGAGTTGGTTGAAGACCACCGCCACCAGAAGCACGCCGCCCACCACCATGCCGCGCCAGAGCGTGGGATTGCTGAGCTCTAGATTGATGATGTTCAGGATGCCTTCTAGCAGCATCGCGCCAAGGATGGTGCCGATCACGCTTCCCCGCCCGCCGGTGAGCACCGCGCCGCCGATCACTGCCGCCGAGATCGCGTTTAACTCGAACATCGCGCCACTGCTCGGATCACCTTGTGCGCCGTAACCTGCGTAAAGGATCCCCGCCAGCCCGCCCAGCAAGCTGCACGTCCCGTAGACGAAAGCGCGAGTATGGAAGACGTTGACGCCGGATAGTCGCGACGCTTCCACATTGCTTCCCACCGAATAGACTCGCCGTCCGATGCGCGTATAGTGCAAGATGGCGATCATGACGGCGGCAAGCACGATGAGGATGACGGCGGAAACGGGCAGCCCGAGGCTAGTGCCCGCAATGAACAGCTTGCGGTTCCCGAGGAAGGTGATGAGCTCGAACTGCTGGATCGGCACGGGCACCGCGTTGTTGATCAACATCGAGGCGCTGCGGAGCATCGACATCGAGGCGAGGGTAACCACGAACGGCGGCAGCCGCAGGCTATGCACCAGCACCGCGTGCAGCAGGCCCAGCAGGAGCGAGAAGCCCAGCACCACGAGGATGCCGATGGTCGTCGCCTGTCCGACCGGCATGCCGGTTTCGACCAGCTTGATCATGACCGTCCCGAGCAGCATCCCCGAGAAGGAGATGAGCGAGCCGAGGCTCAGATCGATGCCGCCGGTCAGGATGACCAGCAATTCGCCAATCGCGAAGATCGACTGAAGGCTGAGCGAGCGCGCCAGGTTTTCCTGGTTGAAGGGATCAAGGAATCGAGGCAGAGTCCCCTTGCTTGCAAGCCATAGTAGTAAACACATCATTACTACCACGACACTGGCTTCCGGCGTGGAAAGCCACCTGGAGACGGTTCGGCCAAACCCTCCGGCCTGGGGCTTACTGGCAGCGGCTTG
>Ga0255338_1002885_pt1 | contig 22742 bp, 19 predicted proteins | sample MeOH1_35cm_T4_19_FD_203715 | JGI IMG/M metagenome (GOLD analysis project Ga0255338, IMG submission 203715) | Sandy soil microbial communities from University of British Columbia, Vancouver, Canada - MeOH1_35cm_T4_195 | ecosystem: Engineered > Artificial ecosystem > Sand microcosm > Unclassified ...
TATGACGAAGGCCGAACTCGTCTCGGCGATCGCCGACAAGGCGGGCTTGAACAAGGCGCAGGCTAAGGAAGCCCTCGACGCCTTCATGGAGTCCGTCTCGCACTCGCTGAAGGCGGGCAATGAAGTCCGTCTCGTGGGCTTCGGGAGCTTCGTGCCCGTGAAGCGCGCCGCCGGCGTGGCGCGAAATCCGCGGACCGGGGAGAAGGTCAAGCGGCCTGCGTCCCAGACCTGCCGCTTCCGCGTGGGCGATTCGCTGAAGAGCACGCTGAACAGCTAGAACGATCAGGGGGAATCGGAAGGGGCGGCCGTCTGACGCGGCCGCTCTTTTCGTTTGGCCCTGCCGCCGCCGCGCGCTACGAAGCCGGCCTCTTCGGGGAGTAGCCGTCCGCGCGACAGCGGAGCCCGCGTCAACAGACTTGCTCCTTCGGGATCATGGCGCGTGCGGCAGGCCTTCGGGCCTGGATTGGCGAGACCGGCGATGCGGCCTCCATAGCCCACGGGCGCGGCGGGGGCTCTGCGTCGTCGTGTCGATCGCCGCGTCCCGAGTGTGTGCCCCTTGGAACCCTTCCTCATCTCCACCGGCCTCGTGGCCGTCGCCGAGATCGGCGACAAGACCCAGTTGCTGGCGATCATGCTGGCCGCCCGCTTCCGGCGACCCATGCCGATCGTCCTGGGCATCCTGGCCGCGACGATCCTCAACCACGGCCTGGCCGCCACCCTGGGCTTCGTGGTCGCGAAGTATCTGACCGGTCCGACGTTCCAGGTGCTGGTGGGCGCCGGCTTCGTCGCCATGGCCGCCTGGGCCTTGATCCCCGACAAGGACGACGAGGGCGCCGCCAGCCGCACCGCCGGCGGGGTCTTCCTAACCACCCTCGTGGCCTTCTTCGTGGTCGAGATCGGCGACAAGACCCAGATCGCCACGACCCTGCTGGCCGCCCGGTTCCAGGACATCGCCGTCGTCACCGCGGGCACGACCCTGGGCATGATGCTGGCCAACGTCCCGGCCGTGTTCCTGGGCGAGGCGGCGACCAAGGTGATACCCCTGCGTTACGTCCGGATCGCGGCGGCCGTGGTGTTCGCCCTGATCGGCCTCTCGGTGCTTTTCGCAGCCTTCCTCATGCCGGGGTTTTCCATCTAAGTATCGCGGGGGTCTGGAGAATCCGATGACAGCCACAACCGCGGACCGCGGCGATACGGCCTTCCTTGGCCATCCGAAGGCGCTGGGCTACCTGGCCTTCACCGAGGCCTGGGAACGGTTCTCCTACTACGGCATGCAGTCGCTGCTGGTCCTCTACATGACCAAGACGCTGCTGCTGGCGCCGCACGTGGACCAGATCGTGGGCTTCGCGGCCTTCGAGCAGGTGATCCAGTTCGTCTATCGCCCGGGCGCCTCGACCCAGGCGATCTCGTCGGCGATCTTCGGCCTCTACTCCAGCCTGGTCTACCTGACCCCGATCCTCGGCGGCATCCTGGCGGACCAGCTGCTGGGCAAGACCCGGACGATCGTCCTGGGCGGCCTCCTGATGGCGGCGGGCCACTTCCTGATGGCCTTCGACAGCACCTTCCTGCTGGCGCTGCTCTGCCTCGTGCTTGGCACTGGCTGCTTCAAGGGCAATATCGCCGGCCAGGTGGGGTCGCTCTACGGCGACCGCGACCTGCGCCGGGCCGACGCCTTCCAGATCTTCTACCTGGGCATCAACGCCGGCGTGATCGCCGCGCCCCTGATCGCCGGCACCCTGGGCGAGACGATCGGCTGGCACTACGGCTTCGGTGCCGCGGGCGTCGGCATGCTGATCGCGCTGGTGATCTATATGATCGGCCGCCGCCATCTGCCGCCGGACCCGCCGCTGCGCGGGGCGGCGAAGGTCGTCCGGCCGAAGCTCCAGCCAGGGGAGGGGCGCACCGTCGCCCTGCTGATCCTGCTGCTGCCGGTGCTCTCGGCCTCGGTGCTGGTCAACCAGCAGATCTTCAACGCTTACCTTGTCTGGGCCGACCGCAGCGTCGACCTGACCCTGGGCGGCGACAAGGCGCCCACCACCTGGCTGATCACCCTCGACAGTGTGGTCTCAGTCTCGTTCCTGGCCGGCATGGTCGTGTTCTGGCGACTCTGGGCCAGGCGCTTCAAGGAGCCGGACGAGATCGGCAAGCTGACCATCGGCGCCTTCATCTCGGTGACCGGGGTCCTTTCGCTGGCGGCTGGCGCGCTGATCGCCGAGCAGACCGGGACCCAGGTCTCGATCTGGTGGTGCGTGCTGTTCCACGTGCTGAACAGCATCGCCTTCGCCAACATGCTGCCGGTCTCGCTGGCCCTCTACGCCCGCGCCGCGCCCGCGGCGATGGGCGGGACCATCATCGGCATCTACTATCTGCACCTCTTCGCAGGGAACCAGACCGTCGGCATCCTGGGCACGCTGTTGGAGAGAATGCCCGCCAGCCAGTTCTGGCTGATGCACGCCGCCATCGCCACCGCGGCGGCGCTCGTCTTCCTGATCGTCGGCCGGTTCTTCGCCAAGTGGCTCAGCCACGAGAACACCAGCGATGCCAGGGGCCGGGCAGGCTAGGCGAACGGGCCGCCCATGCTCTAGAACCGCGCCAAGGGCGGCTAGCTCAGTTGGTTAGAGCACCTCGTTTACACCGAGGGGGTCGGGGGTTCGAGCCCCTCGCCGCCCACCAGCCTTCGCGCCTCGCGGCGTTACGGCTGGCGTTCTGGAGGGGATATGAAGCTATGGCTCGTCGCTCTGATGAGCGCCTTCTTCGCCCAGGCGGCCATGGCTGAGCCCGCCACCGTCCAGGACTACATGAACCAGCCGCAGGCGAAGGCGGACGTCCGCATCGCCTACGGGCCGGAGCCGGCGCAGGTGGTCGAGCTGTTCCTGCCGAAGGGGCGGGGGCCGCATCCGGTCGTGGTGCTGATCCATGGCGGCTGCTACCTCGCCGAATACCAGGGCCTGGCCCAGACCAGCGGTATCGCCGCGGATCTGGCCCGGCGGGGCTACGCGGTCTGGAACGTGGAGTACCGCAAGCTGGGCGAGGCCGGCGCCGGCTATCCCGGGACCTTCCTGGACGTGGCCGACGCCGTGGATCGGATCCGCGCCGAGGCGCCGAAGCATCGGCTCGACGCCCGCCGCGTCCTGGCCGTGGGCCATTCCGCCGGTGGGCACCTGGCGCTCTGGGCCGCCGCCCGGAGCAGGCTTCCGAAGACCAGCCCGCTGTGGCGCGCCGACCCCCTGAAGATCCGCGCCGTGGTCAGCCTCGGCGGCATCGGCGACCTGCAGGGCCAAGCCGACATCTTCGCCGGCGCCTGTGGGCCCGAGCCGATCCCCAGGATCATCGGCCTGGCGGACCGCGCGGACGCCTATGCCGACACTTCGCCGGCCGAACTCCTGCCCAGCGGCGCGCGAGTGGTGATGATCTCCGGCGACCTGGACCATGTGATGCCGCCGCCCACGGGCCAGGCCTATGCCGAACGCGCGCGCAAGGCGGGCGACCGCGCCGAAGCCGTGGCGATCCCCGGCGCCAGCCACTTCGACGTGGTGATCCCGACGACCGAAGCCTGGAAGATCGTGGTCGCGCCCGCGATCGAGCGCGAAGCCGCCAGGCTGCGCTGATGCGCCATCGCCCGCTCGGACGCACCGGCCTGACCGTCTCCGAACTCGGGTTCGGCTGCGCGAGCTGGTGGGGCAAGCCGCGGTTCGACGAGGCGACGGCGGTCGGCCTCGTCCACGAGGCTATCGACCGCGGTGTGACCCTGTTCGACACCGGCGCGAGCTACTCAGCGGGGGAGGCCGAGCCGCGGCTCGGACGGGCCCTGAAGGGCCGCGATGCGTCGGGCCTGATCGTCGCCACCAAGGCTGGGACCTATCATGCCGGCGGCGGCCGCATCGCGCGCGACATGTCGCCGGCGGGCATCGCCGCAAGCGCCGAGCGCAGCCTGAAGGTCCTTGGCCTGGACGCGCTGGGCCTGCTGCAGCTCCACGGCCCCTCGATCCCCGAGCTGGACGCGGCGATGGAGACCCTGGCGACGTTGAAGGCGAGGGGCCTGGCCCGCGCCGTGGGCCTGAACAGCTTCGATCCCGCCGTGATCGAGCACGCTGTCGGCCTGCCGGGCATCGACGTGGTGATGGTGGACTACAACGTGCTGCGCCCCGAGCGAGAGCCGCTGATCGCGCGGGCCGCCGCGGCGGGGAAGGGCGTGCTGGCGGGCATGCCACTGGCCATGGGTCACACCAGGCCGCTATTGGCCCGCCTGCGGGGGCCTCAGGATCTCTGGTACGCCGCCCGCGCCCTGGCCAGGCATCGGGGTGAGCTGACCCGGGGCGCCCGGTTCCGGTTCCTGCACGGCCTGACCGATCGGACCGGGTCCCAGGCCGCCCTGGGCTTCGTCCTCGCAAACCCGGGCGTCAGCGCCGCCGTCTTCGGCGCAACCCGCCCGGAACACCTGCGTGAGAACCTCGCCGCGCCGGACCTGCCATGGCGTGAGGACCTGATGGCGGACATCCGCGCCGCGCAGATGTGACGCACTGACGTGACGTCAGGACTTCCGCCGACCGTCGGCGGGAGTCATGCTCCGCACAACAGAACAACGATAATCTACGGGCAGGAGTGACATGGCCGACGTTCCCGCGAACCTCGAGGACGTCCTGAAGGACGCCCATCTGCCGGCGCTCCTCACCGCCCTCGTCCACATGACCGGCGACACCAGCTGGCTGCGGCCCGAGTGGGCGCCGGTCTACAATCCGATGGACCGCAACGACCTGGGCATCTCCGAGGAGCGCCAGGCCGAGGCCCGCAAGGCCGCCGCCGAGGCCATCCGCGCCTACCTGGGCGGCAAGCCGGTGCAGATGGCCAGCACGGACATCGCCACCCTGCGCCGCCAGATGGATTTCGTGGCCGGCGCCCCGATCCCCGAGCAGTACGTGGACTTCCTGGTCGACGAACTCACCCTGGCCGGCAAGAGCACCAAGGATCCGCAGTTCGAACAGCCCCAGCTCCAGGCGGCGGCGCGCAAGCTGAAGGTGCTGGTGATCGGCGCCGGCATGTCGGGCCTGCTGACCGGCATCCGCCTCAGTCAGGCCGGCGTGCCGTTCGAGATCGTCGACAAGAACGCCGACGTGGGCGGCACATGGTTCGAGAACACCTACCCCGGCTGCCGGGTCGACAACTCGAACCACATGTACAGCTACTCCTTCGAGCCCAGCCACGCCTGGCCCCAGCACTTCTCGCCCCAGCCGGTGCTGCTCGACTACTTCCGCGGCATCGCCAGGAAGTACGACCTGCGCAAGCACATCCGCTTCGAGACCATGGTCGAGAGCCTGGCCTGGGACGAGGGCCGCGCGGTCTGGCGCGCCACGCTGAAGGGCCCGGGCGGCAAGACCGAAGTCATCGAGGCCAACGCCGTGGTCACCGCCGTGGGCCAGCTCAACCGGCCTAACATGCCCGACATCAAGGGCCTGGGCAGCTTCGCCGGGCCGGCCTTCCACTCCGCCGAGTGGCGCCACGACGTCGACCTGAAGGGCAAGCGGGTGGCGGTGATCGGCACCGGCGCCTCGGCCTACCAGTTCGTGCCGGAGATCGCGCCGGACGTGGCCCGGCTGACCGTCTACCAGCGCACGCCGCCCTGGGGCCTGCCGGTGCCGCACTATCACGACGACGTGCCGGAAAACATGAAGTGGGTGCTGGAGCACGTGCCCTACTTCGACAAGTGGTACCGCTTCTACCTGTTCTGGATGACTACCGAGGGCTTCCTGCCGATGGTGAAGTCCGACCCCGCCTGGGCCGGCCCCACCACCGCGGTGGGACCCGAGAACGCCATGCTGCGCGAGATGGCGGCCATGGCGATGCAGGCCCAGCTGGCCGACCGCCCGGACCTGGCCGAGAAGGTGATCCCGCAGTACCCGATCGGCGGCAAGCGGGCGGTGCTGGACAACGGCGTCTGGCTGGCCGCGCTGAAGCGGCCCAACGTGGAGCTGGTCACCGACAAGATCGCCGAGATCACGCCCAAGGGCCTGAAGACCGCCGACGGCGTGGAGCACGAATACGACGTCCTGATCTACGGCACCGGTTTCCAGGCTTCGAACTTCCTGTCGTACCTGAAGGTGAAGGGCCGGGGCGGGCGCGACCTGCACGAGACCTGGGGCGGAGACGCCAAGGCCTATCTGGGCATGACCGTGCCGGGCTTCCCGAACTTCTTCATCACCTACGGGCCCAACACCAACATCGTCGTCAACGGCTCGATCATCTTCTTCTCGGAGTGCGCGGTGCGCTACATCGTCGGCTGCCTGAAGCTGCTGGCGGACACCGGCGCGCGCTCGCTCGACGTGAAGGCGGCCGTCCACGACGACTTCAACCGGCGCGTCGACGAGGCGAACGCCGGCTGGGCCTGGGGATCGCCGAACGTGTCGAGCTGGTACAAGAACAGCTTCGGCCGGGTGAGCCAGAACTGGCCCTTCGGCCTGATCGACTACTGGCGCGCCACCCTGACCCCCAACCCGGACGACTTCGTCCTGGAGAAGACGCCCGAGCCGGTGGCTTAGCCTGCCGTCAGCGCCAGCAGGGCGAACGAGGCCAGCCAATGCTCGCCCATGTAGTCGCCGGCCACGTACGGCAGGCTGGCGGCGAGGTGGCGCGCCGCGGCGTCCTGCATGACCGGCTTGGCGGGATCGTCCGCGGGCAGGGCAGCGGCGAGCTGGCGCCAGCACCAGGCTCGCGACAGGTTCAGCCCATCCAGGTGCGCGATCTTGCCGTCGGTGCGGTCTGTGACGATGGCGGGCGTGAACAGGGTCGCGGGGCGGGCCTCGTCGGCATGCGGCAGGTAGTCAGCGAACCAGGTCTGGAAGGTGTTGTCCGGCAGCAGGCGGCGCAGGCACTCGGCTGTCATCAGGGTTGGCGAGAGGAAGTCGTCGCCGGACGGCTCCCAGGCCTGGGCGTGGCGGTCGGCAATGTACCAGTCGCGGGCTTTGGCCTCGAACAAGGCCAGCAAGTCTCCGTCGCTGGTCGCGGCCGCGTAGTCGCTGGCGAGCGCCAGGGCGAAGGCGGTGGAGGAATGCACGCCCGTGCGGATCGGATAGGCGGCGATGGGCAGGAAGTCCCGGAACCGTTGCGCGAAGGCTTCGGCGAGCGGCGCGTGTGTCGCGGCCCACGGCGTCTCGTGCAGCAGCAGTTCGGCCTGCAGCTTCAGTAGCCAGCCCCAGCCGTACGGCCGCTCGAAGCCTCGGGCCGAGGGGCGCTGAAGATAGTCGACCTCGGCCCCGACCTTCGCGTGGGTGAACGCGCCGTCGAACAGGTCGCGGATGGCGGGCGCCTCCGGAATGTCCGGGTGCAGCCGCAGCACGGTCGCCAGCGTCCAGTAGCCGTGGACACAGGAGTGCCAGTCGAAGCTGCCGAAGTAGATCGGATGCAGTGCGCGCGGCCCCTGCAAGTCCTCGGGGCCGGCGAGGACGTGGTCCAGCTTGTTGGGATACTCGCGGGCCACGTGGCCCAGCGCCAGGCGGGCGAACTGCGAGGCGAGTTCCGGTGTCAGATCAGAAGGCGAGGACATACATCAGCACCACATTGGCGATCAGCAGGGCAAGCGCCGTCGGAATCTGCGCCTTGATTACGGCATAGCGGTCCGGCAGCTCCAGCAGGGCCGCCGGCACCAGGTTGAAGTTGGCGGCCAGCGGGGTCATCAGCGTGCCGCAGAAACCGGACAGCATGCCGATCGACGCCACCACGGCCGGGTCGCCGCCGAACTTGTGCATCAGGATCGGCAGGCCGATGCCGGCGGTCATCACCGGGAAGGCGGCGAACGCATTGCCCATGATCATCGTGAAGCCGGCCATGCCCAGGCAGTAGACCGCCACCGCCGTCAGCCGGGCGTCCATGGGGATCCAGGTGGTGACCAGGTCGCCGATCACCTGTCCGACGCCGGCGACGGCGAAGATGGCCCCCAGGGCGGCCAGCATTTGCGGCAGCAGCGCCGCCCAGCCCACGGTGTCCATCAGCCGGCGGCCTTCCTGCAGCGGGCTGATCAGAGGCTGGCGCAGCAGGATCAGCGCCACCCCAACCGCGACGACCGCGGCGAGCGCCAGGGAGATCGGGGTCGCCTGCTTGGGGTCGAGCAGGGGCGTCCCGCCGAGCTCCAGCGGCTTCAGGACCAGCACGCCGAACGCCACCACGACGGGAAGGGTGAGGGCGGGGATGAACAGCTTTTCGCCGAACCGCTCGGCCAGGGCCTTGCGTTCCTCCAGCGAGGTGGTGGCGGGCTGGCCGCGACCCAGCAGGCCGAAGCCGGCGATGGCGGCCAGGCCCAGCACCAGGACGCCGTTGCCCAGGTCACCCAGATGGTCGCCGGCCAGGTAGCTCACTGCGACCAGGCCCCAGAAGGCGGCGTTGCCGAAGCGCTTCCGGTTGTTGGCGTCCATGGCGCTCAGCACCGCGAAGGCGGCGAACACCAGGCCGGACAGGAAGTAGACGGCGGAGAGCTTGATCATGAGCTTGGCCCTCGCCGCAGCTTGCGGTCGAAGAGCAGCAGCCGGCCGGCGTGCAGCACGAAGGCCACCAGCGCTGTCGGGATCGCCCACATCGAAAGATGGAGCGGCTCGATGACGATGCCGCTGGCGGCCAGGAAGCCCACCATCAGCAGGATCGAGCCGATGGCGATGAAGATGTCCTCGCCGAAGAACAGGCCGATGTTGTCGGTGGCCGATGCCATGGCCCGGGTGTCCTGGCGGGTCTCGTCGCTGAGTTCGCCGGTGCGCGCCTCGACGGCGCCCTCGGCCATGGGCGCGACCATGGGGCGGACGCTCTGGGCGTGGCCGGCGATGGAGGTCAGGCCCAGCGCCGAGGTGATCTGCCGGAACGCCAGGTAGCCAATCAGGAACGGGCCGACCGAGACCCCCTTGAACCGCGCGATCAGGCTCCTGGCGCGCTCCTGCAGGCCCGCGCGCTCGACCACGCCGATGACCGGCAGGACCAGATAGGCGGCGGTCACGAACCGGTTCTCGTTGAACGCCTTGCCGAAGGCTTCCAACACCTGGATGGGCGTGAGCCCGGCGGCCAGTCCCGTGACGAAGGCGGCGATGGTCACCACGAGCAGCGGGTTCAGCCGCACGGCGAAGCCGACCACCACCGTGGCCACGCCCAAAAGCGTCAGCATGCCGGCCCCCAAAACGATTCCGCCGGCATTGGAGCGGCTGTCGGGGGCTTCGGCAACGATGGATCGTCGGCCTGTGCTTGGTCTTCGGCGGCGACTCGCTGGCAGGTCGAAAGATGAAACAGTCCGTCTTCCTGCTGCTCCAGCTTGTGCTGGCGGTCGGCATCCCGGCGCTCATCGCCCTGTTCGCGCCGAAGCGGTGGCGGCTGAGGGCCATGGTGCTCTGGGTGATGGCGCCGCTGTTGATCCTCGTCGCAGTGGCGGTGGGCGAGGTCGTCTCGGGAAAGGCGGCTCCGACCGATCTCGGCAAGCTGGCCTTCGGCCTGATGCTGATCGGGTCGGTCCTGCTGCTGCCCTGGCTCGCGGCCTGCGGCGCGGGCTTCGCACTGGGCGCGTTCCTGCGCGGGCGCGGAGCGTCCAAGGCGCCGGCCGCTGCGCCGCCGCCGGCTGCGGCGCCGGTTGAGCTCGCCCCGGTTCCGGAGGCGCCGGTGGATCCTGCGCCCGTCGCCTATGCGCCGCCGGCGGCCTCTGGCGAGCCGACCCTGTCACCGCCGGGCGGCTGGCAGGCGGCCCACGTGGGCTTCGACCACGACGATGTCCTGCTGGATGGCCTGCCGGTCTGGTCCCTGACCTGGAAGCCGGAGAGCGACCAGCAGGTGATGCTGCTCCATCCCTCGCATCCCACGCAGCAGCACGCGTTCACCGTCTACAGCGTCGATGACGGCCAGCGCGCCACGCGGTTCGCGGCGGCGGAGCTGTCCAACAGCGTCTGGGGCTTCTATCGCTGGACCGTCCCCGGCGATCTTCCCTCGGGCGCCAGCGCCGACGGCAGGCTGCGCTATGAGCACGACCTCGGTCCGCATGAGGGCCGCACCCATGACAGCCTGGAGCCCCGCGCGCGGCTCTATGACCAGGGAACGGCCGCGCTGCTGTTCGACGGCGCGGCCTGGGAATCGAGCCGCGTCGTACCCCAGGCGGATGGGAGCCTGTTGCTCTCGCTCGACCAGCGCGACCGGCAGACGGTCTTCCACATCGATACCGTGGCCGGCCGCTTCCGCGACCTGACCGCCCCTGGGCGACAGCGCCCCCTGGCCGAGCTGGTGCAAGCGGCGGCGGCGGCGCGCGCGGAGTGCGACGAACCGGCCAACGCCTACATCGGGCGGCGGATCGCGCCGGACGGCTCGCTCATGGTCGAGCTCCATTGGGCGGAGTGGGGCAATTCCCATTGGGTTCGTTCCCCGCGCGTGACCGAGATCGCCACGGGCCGGGTCCTGCTGGACCTCTGGGAAACCGACTGGGACGCGGGCGTGAGCTTCCCCCGCGCGCGGGCGGTTCGGCTGAGCTTCCGCCGCTACCATTTCGGCGGCGGGGCCGAGGTGGAGATCGAGCTGGCGCCCGAGCGCTACGTCCTCTTGGCGGAGGCCGGCGCGACCTTCGGCCCGCTTCGCGATCTGCCCGAGGCGCTGGAGGCCGAATCCCGCCGGACAGCCGCGACGGCGCCGCCCAGACAGACGATCACTGCCGCGCCGCACAAGCCGCTCAGTTGGCGCATGGGGGTGCTCATCCTCGTGGGCGCGGCGATCGCTATCGCGGGCGCGACGCTGGTCTCCCTGAAGCTGCAGGGCGAACCTCCGCCGAAGAAGCTCGACACCATCCCGCCCATGCCGGACCTGCCCGACGCCACGCCGCGGCCCTCGATCGGCGGAACCTAGCGCCGGGCAAGCCAGGCGTCGGCAAGCGCCAGGAAGCCGTCGACCGGCACGACCTCGGCCCGGGCCTGCGGGTCGATCCCGGCGGTCAGGATCAAGTCCTCGCCGCCCATCACCTTCAAGCTGGAGCGCAGCATCTTGCGCCGCTGGCCGAAGGCGGCGGCGGTGATCTTCTGCAGGGCGTCGAGGCGTTCGGCGCTGGGCCGCTCCGCCAGCGGCTCCAGCCGGACCACGGCGGAGTCCACCTTCGGCGGGGGCGTGAAGGCGCGGGCGGGAGCGTCCATCACCCGCTGCGCCCGGCACGTCGCCTGGACGATGACGGCCAACCGGCCATAGGCCTCCTCGCCCGGCCCCTCGGTGATCCGGTCGGCCACCTCGCGCTGGAACATCAGGGTCAGGGACTTGGGCGTCCAGGGGCCGGTCAGCCACTTGATCAGCAGCGGCGTGCCGACGTTGTAGGGCAGGTTGGAGACGACGTGTCCCGGCTGGCCGCCCGCGATCTGCGCCTCGTCCACCTTCAGGGCGTCGGCGAACACCACGGTCAGGCGGTCGGTGGCGTCGGCCACCTGCTGCAACAGCGGCGCGAACCGCTCGTCCTTCTCGATGGCCGTCACCCGCGCGCCGGTCTCCAGCAAGGCCCGGGTCAGGCCGCCGGGGCCGGGGCCCACCTCGATGACGTGGTCGCCTTCGCCCACCTGGGCCAGGCGCGCGATCTTGCGGGTGATGTTCAGGTCCAGCAGGAAGTGCTGGCCGAAGGACTTCTTGGCCAGCAGGCCGTGCGCCTCCAGCGCCTCGCGCAGGGTGGGCAGGGTGTCGAGGCTCACGAGCGCGCCAATTCTTGTCGCGATTGGGCGATCTCGTCGGCCAGGCGGATGGCCGCGATCAGGCTGTCGGCCCGCGCCACGCCGCGCCCGGCGATGTCGAAGGCGGTGCCATGATCAGGCGACGTCCGCACGATCGGCAGGCCCAGGGTCACGTTCACCCCGCCCCAGAAGTCGAGCATCTTGATCGGGATCAGGGCCTGGTCGTGATAGAGGCACAGCGCCGCGTCGTAGGTCTGGCGCGCCTCGGCGTGGAACAGGGTGTCGGACGGGTAGGGGCCTCGGGCGTCAACGCCCAGGTCCTTCAGAGCCCGGACGGCCGGCTCGACGATCTCGATCTCCTCGCGGCCAATTCCGCCGCTCTCGCCGGCGTGCGGGTTCAGGCCGGCGACCGCCAGCCGCGGCTTGGCGATGCCGAAGTCGCGACGCAGCGCCTGCGCGGTGACCAGGCCGGCGTTGACCACCGCCTGGATGCTCAGCTTGCCGGCCACCTTGGCCAGGGGCTCGTGCACCGTCACCAGCGTCACCCGCAGGTCGGCGGCGGTGAGCATCATGATCGGGCCGCGCGCGCCGTCGAAGCTGGCGGCGGAGGTCAGCTCGCCCAGGAACTCGGTGTGGCCCGGGAACTTGAAGCCGGCTTCGTAGAGCGGCGCCTTGGCGATCGGGGCGGTGACGACGCCGGACACGGTTCCGGACAGCGCCAGCCCGACGGCGGTCTCGATCCACTGGATGATGGCCCCCGCGGAGGCCGCCGTCGGCTGCCCCGCCACCACCGGGCCGCGCAACGGCAGGTCCAGGACCGGGATGGCGTCGGGGAACACCGCCAGGGCCTCGTCCGGGTTGGAGATGGTCCGCACGAAGCCGCGGCCGGACGTCGGCGCCGAGGCCACGGCCTGGGCGTCACCCACCACGAAGAAGGCCGGGCCATCGGCGCGGAGGGTCCGCCACGCCTTGACGACGATCTCCGGGCCGACGCCGGCCGGGTCTCCGAGCGTGAGGGCGAGCGGTCTGGTCTTCACCGCCCCCAAGGCCTCACTTCGTCTCGATGGTCGCCGAGTTGCGCAGGTCGCGCATGTAGCGGCGTGCGATCATGCTGAGCTGCTGGCCGCGCAGGCGCCGTTCGATCTGGTCCTTGTCGGCCGCGCCAGCGCCCGCCGAGCGGCGGCCGCAGACCGCGATGAGGTGCAGGCCGACCGGCGTGCGGATCGGCTCGGAGACCTCGCCGACCTTCAGCTTCTCGGCGGCGTCGCGGAAGGCGGGCGCCAGGTCGGCGACTTCGGCCTCGCCCAGGTCGCCGGCGACAATGCCCTGGGCGGCGTTCCCGGCCGTTTCCAGCGTGGCGCAGTCCTTGATCGTCGGCCGGATCGCCGCGAGCTTGGTCCGCGCCGTCGCTTCGTCGTCCGCGGTGGCGGTCTGCGGCAGCGCGACGGCCACCTGCTTCAGGTTGACCAGCGTGGCGTTTCCGCCCGCGCGCTTCTCACGCAGGTAGAGAATATAGACGCCGTCCTTCACCGGGATCGGCTGCGAGAGCTGGCCGGGGCGCATCTGCTCCAGCACGGCGCCCACCTCGGCGGGCACCTCGCTGGGGCTGACCCAACCGGCGTCGCCGCCGTTGGCCGCCGTCGGCAGGGCCGAGAACTGGCGGGCGACGGCCGGGAAGGGGGCGCCCTGCTGCATCTGGGTGACCAGCTGCTGGGCGCCCGTCATGGCCTGCTGCATGCCGCCGACCCGGTTGGCGTCGATCAGCACTTCGCCGATGTTGTACTGAGGCTTGGCCGATTGGGCGGCGAGCAGGGCCTGGGTGGCGGCGATCTGGTCGTCGCCGACCCGCAGGCGCGAGCCGTAGCGGCCCTGGATCCAGCGCGACCAACTGACCTGGGCGCGAAGCTGCTGCTTCAGGGTGTCGGCCCCGATTCCGCGCGACGCCAGGAACGCCATGAACTGCTCGGGGCTCATGTTGTTGCCCTTCGCCATCTCGGTGATCTCTTCGTTGATCTCCGCATCGTCGGCGAGGATTTCGATCTTCTGCTCCCGCTCGACCCGCCGCAGTTCCTGGAACTGCAGGTGCTCGTCGACCAGGGAGACCAGGGCTTCGCGCTGGAACTGCTGCAGGTTCTCCTGGGTCGGCTGCACGCCGGAGGTGGCGATCAGCAGGCGCATGCGCTGCGCCAGGTCGTAGGTGGAGACGATGTCGTCGTTCACCACGGCGGCGACCGATTCGGAGATCCCCTGGGGCGCGCGGGGCGCCGCCGGGGTCGGACCTTCAGCCGGCGCGGTGCCGACCGCTTCGCTCGCCGGCTGCTGCGCCACGGCCTGGGGCGCCGCCGCCACGGCGACCAGGGCGCAGGCGAACGCCGCGCTCCGCGCAGTGGGACCGGTCAAATAACGCATCATGGACGAGAGTCTTCCTTCGTGTGGCGCACTTGTTACGCCATCTTACCTGAATGAGCCGCCCAATGTGGCGAGGGTTAGGCGCACGGACACCGACTCGCTGGGTAGCAGACGTCCGATGATCGTGTCTTCGCGACGATAGATCACATCCACGCGCAGGCAGTCGTCCCGATAGAACACGCCGACGTCGCGAATGACCCAGGAATCAGCCCGCAGGTCGCGGTTGCCGTACAGGCTGACGCCGTAGTTCTTGCCGAGATAGATCTCGCCGCCGACGTCGAGGTTCTCCCGCTTCGATCCGTTGATGTCGAAATCGTCGGTCAGGTAGCGGACGAACCCGTTCCCGTACTTGTTGTAGACGTTGGCCCCGGCTTCCAGGCGTTGGATGTCGAGCGTGTCGTTGTCCAGGCGCGCGCGGGCGAACATCGACAGCCCGCGGATCGGTTGGGCGTCGGCGGAGACGATCCAGTCCGAGTCCTTGCTGCGCAGGCCGGAGCGGTCGGTGAAGACGGCGTTCTCTTCGGTCCGGAAGCTGCGGCCCAGCATGAAGTTGGCCCGGCGGCCGTCGTCCCACATCACCGCCGCGCGGCCGGCGACGTTGAGGCGCACGCCGTCTTCGTAGAGGTCGTAGCCGGGGAACTTGTTGGGCCGGAACAGGGTGGTCTCGTCGAACTCGAACGCGACGCTGTCCTCGTTCAGGTAGATCTTCTCGCCTGTCGCCGGGTCGCGCCCGATCACCACCTGCTTGGCGTTCGGCGAGGCGGCGACCTGCACCACGGGCTCCAGGACGATGGTGGCGTCCTTGGTGCGCCGGAACAGCGGATAGGTGATGTCGACCCCGGCGGTGGCCAGGGCGCGGGTCATGTCGTCGCTGCGGGTGTTGGAGCCGACGCCGGTGAGGATGTCGTCCAGCCGATAGGCGTCCGCGCGCACGTTCACGAACGGCTCGAAGCGCAGGCCGCCCGGAGACGTGAAGGCGCGGCGCCAGTCCACCTCGCCGGTGGCCCGGGCGCTGTCCAAGCCCGGGAGGCGCTGGCTGAGGTCGGTCTGCGATTGCTCGCGGCTCAGCACCACGGCGCTGGTGTGGACCCGCATTCGCCCGCCCAGGATTTTCGGCGCGGGTTCGTAGTGGCCTTCGATCAGCGGACCGATGACCGGGAAGACCCGGTCGTTCTCGCCCGAGGCGAAGCCGGTGACGGGGTCGATGGCGCCCGGGCGCAGGCCCTGGATCGTCATGGCGGCCACCGAGAAGTAGGACCGCTCGTCCTGGCGGATCGAATAGAGCTGGGAGATCAGTCGGCGGTCGTCGGCCACGTAGGGTCCGCGGCTGGTGTAGACCTTGCCGACCTCGTACTTGTCGAAGATCAGGTCGTCCGACGTGCGCTCGGCGGTGAAGCCCCACAGCCACTTCTCGTCGATCTGGAACGCGCCACGGCCCAGGATGTAGCTGCGGTCGGTGCTGGTCCCGGCGATCTCGTTGCCCTTGCCGTCGAAGTCGCGGGCGCGCGTGTAGCCGAAGCGGACGTCCACATCGCCGGAGTAGAAGCGCTTGCGCACCTGGCCGTTCAGGAACGGCGCGATCTTGGAGTTGATCTGCGGGCTGATGATCATGTCGGCCGACGGCGAGATCGCCCAGTAGTAGGGCTGCTCGTAGGACAGGCCGCGCCGGTCGGAGACCGAACCCTTGGGCACCAGGAAGCCGGAGGTGCGGTCGGCCGCCGGGTCGGCGTGCCAGAAGACCGGCAGATAGAGCACCGAGACGCCGAACAGCCGGAAACGGGCGTTGCGGTAATAGACGATCCGCCGCTTCTTATCCCGCACCACCCGCTCGGCCGCGATCGACCACGTGGGGGTCTTGGGCGAGCCGTCCTTCGCGCAGATCTCGCAGGGCGTGTAGATCGCCTTGTTGAGCTCCTCGATGTTCTCGTTGCGCTTGGCGGCGCTGGCCGCGGAGATCTTGACGTTCTCCTGCAGGCGCGCCGAGAAGCCCAGCGCCACGCCGGCGCGCATCTCTTCGTCCAGCACCATCTCGTCGGCGTATTCCGAGGAGCCGTCTTCGTTGACGACGACGATGTGGCCGTAGGCGCGGATCACCCCGGACTTGTCGTCATAGACCAGCTTGTCGGCGCGCAGCGTGCGGCCGTTGTAGCGGATCTCGATATTGCCGTTGGCGGTGGTCAGGCCGGCGTCGTCCTCGCGGACGACCTCGTCGGCCTCCATGTACATCTCGTCCTTGCGCAGCCCGTCGGCGCTGGGCGCGGTGGGGGCAGGGGCCTGGGCGTGGGCCTGGGCGGCCCACAGGAAGGCGATCGCAGCGCCGGCCAGGAGGGCGCGCTTGCCAGCAGCTCGCGGCGTACGCCTGCGCGGACTCATCAACCCTCTCGATCCCCTCTGGCGCGAAGCGAAGCGCCCGGCGGCGTCTATTGTGTCAGGCCTGCGATGCATAGCGCATCCCGACAAAGTGGAAACCGGTTTGGCGCAAGGATGCGCGACCAGCAGACAAGCGGCGAGCCTGCCTTCGCAGGCTCTAGCGCCCCGCGGGCGAACGATTCAACCGTCTTCCGTGTAGCAAAGCAGGGTCACGCCAGCGAGCAGCGCGACCACCGCGGGCGCCCAGGCGGCGGCGAACAGCGGGATGATGTCGGCCTTGGCCAGGGCGCCGGCGAATTGATTGAAGAAGAACATCACGAATCCCAGCGCCACGCCCGCGCCTGCCAGGCCCGCCAGGCCCCCGAGTCGCGCCAGGCGCAGGGAGAATGCCGCCGCCAGGATCGACATGGCCGCGAATAGCAGCGGCGTCGCCAGGAGCTGGTGGAATCGCAACCGATACCCCGCGGCCGAGAATCCTGCCTGTTCGGTAAGCTCGATGGCCTTGGGCAGGCGCCAGAACGCGATGGCCTCGGGCGAGGCCAGCCGTTCCATCGCCGCCTCCGAATCCAGGGTCGAGCGGATCGACATGCTGTCCGAGCGGACCGACGAATCGCCGGCGGTCGCCTCGCGGACGTCGCGCAGCCGCCAGAAGCCGGGCATCAGCGTGGCCGAGCCGGCTTCGAGCCGGCGGCGGAAGATCGGCGCGCCCTGGGCGTTCTTCTCGTAGATGAACAGCGAGACCCCGCGCAGGGTGACCACGCCGCCCTTGGTGTCGCGGGCCTTGGCGTGGATGACGATCTGGCTGGAATCATCGCCCTGCCGCAGCCAGATGTCCTGGGGCTGGTCGCCCAGATAGTTGGCCATCATCCGCGAGCGCTCCATCTCGAAGCGGGCGTTGAGGGCGGCGGCCATCGGGTTCAGGGCGCCCACGGCGATCGCGCCCAGCACGAACGCCCCCAGCGCGGAGGGCAGGATGAACCGCCATGCCGACACGCCGGCGGCCCGCATCGCCACCAGCTCGCTGCGCCGGTTCAGGCCCACGAAGGCGCCGATGCCTCCGAACAGGAAGCAGAAGGGCAGCAGGATCTGGATCAGCGACGGCACCCGCAGCAGGGTCAGGCCCAGGATGCTGCTGGCGCCGACGTCGGCGCGCGTACCGACCTGTCCCGTCAGCTCGACGAACTGGATCAGCACCACCACCGACGAAATGATCGCCAGCGCGCCCAGCACGCCCAGCAGCATGTAGCCGATCACATAGCGTTCGATGCGGCCCAGGCCGATCATGCCTTGGCTCCCGCCGCGGCGATCCCCGGGCGGGGCCGGGCGATGTCGATATAGCGGCTGACCTTCTGGCGGAAGATGGCGGCCATGGCGCCCCAGGTGGCCAGCAGGGGCACGGCGTACTGCGCGATGTTCAGCCAGGCGCTGTCCTCGCAGGCGGACTGCACCAGGAAGCCTACCAGGCGGATGAGGGCGGCGACCGCGCCGATGGCGACGATCCGGCGGCCATAGCCCAGGCGCGAGAAGCCGCCGCCGAGGATGGCCGCCAGCGCCAGGGCCATGAAGGCGATGTTGTAGAGGGGCGAGGCCAGGCGCGCGTTGCCCTCGGCCAGCAGTTCCAGGCGGTTCCGCCGCTCCCAGTCCTGCTGCAGGTCGGGGAAGAACAGCTCGTGCAGATAGCGGTCGGACGGCTTGTAGTGGATCAGCTCGTCCGAGTTCGCCATCGGCGCCAGGTCGAACACGTACTCCTGGAAGGTCAGGTAGTTCAGGACGCCGCGGCCGGAGAACTCCTGGTTCGAGCCGTTCTTCATGAACAGCACAGGGCGGCCCTGGGCGCGGCCCACGCGGCCCTGTTCGGCGGTGTAGGTGGTGGTCGAGCCGTCCGGCTTGATCTGGTGGATGAACAGGTTGCGCAGGTTGCCCTGCCCATCGACGCTCTGGGCATAGACGGTGAGGCCGGGCGAGGGCTCGGTGAACTCGCCCTCGCGGACCAGGGTCGCCGCCAGGTCGGTGCGCACCTCGAACAGCTCCTGCCGCAGCGTGCGGAACGACAGCGGCTGGACGAAGATGTTCATCAGCAGGGCGAGAAACGCCACGGTGCAGGCCAGCCGCATGGCCGGTGAGATCACCCGCCAGCGGCTCATGCCGCCCGCGAAACAGACCACGATCTCCTGTTCGGTGTGCAGCCGGTTGAGCGCCACCAGCGCGGCCACGAAGACCGCGATCGGCAGGATCAGGTTGATGAGCTGCGGCATGTAGAGCAGCGTCACCTTCAGGAACACGAGCGCGCTCTGGCGCTGGTTCACGATCAGGTCGAGACCCGCCAGGCTCTGGCTGAGCAGCGCCACGGACGTCAGCGCCAGGGTCGCGAGGACCACGGGCCCCACGAGCTGGCGCAGAAGATATCGGTCGATCAGGCGCATCTTGCGAAAAACAGCTAGCCCGGAGAATTAGACGCGCCCCGGCGGCGGACCTGTTCTAAACCATGCGTCGCCGCGCCGCACAACCAGACCGTAGGCGCGCGGACCGAGCCTCAAGAGAGAGTACTGATGGATATCGAATTCGTCGCGACCGGCGCGGGCATCCCTGCCAAGGCCGCTGTCGCCCGCATCGTCTTCGAGGGCGACACGCACGCGGGCGCGATCGCCCAGGCCGTGTCGGCCAGCCGGTTCACCGGCGGCAAGGGCCAGACGCTGGACATCCTGGCGCCCCAGGGCATCGACGCCGCGCGGCTTGTTCTGGTGGGCGCGGGCAAGCGCGACGCCTTCGACGCCATCGGGGCCGAGCATGCCGCCGCCGCCGGCTACAACGCCGTGAAGGCCTCGGGCCTGGAAGCGCTGCGGATCGAGGGCGCGATCGGCGCCGACCTGGCGGCTCATGCGGCCCTCGGCGTCCGCCTCGCCAGCTACCGTTTCGACAAGTACCGGACGAAGGAGGCGGCGGAGAAGAAGCCCTCCATCGTCAAGACCAGCGTGGCCACCGGCGACGCCGACGCCGCCCTGAAGGCCTTTGCCCCGCTGGCCGCGCTCGCCGACGCGGTCAGCTTCACCCGCGACCTGGTCTCCGAGCCGCCGAACGTCCTCTATCCCGCCGAGTTCGCCGCCCGCGTGAAGATGCTGGAGACCCTGGGCCTCGAGGTCGAGATCCTGGGCGAGCCGGAGATGATGAAGCTGGGCATGGGATCGCTGCTGGCCGTGGGCCAGGGCAGCATCCGGGAGAGCCAGCTGGCGGTGATCCGGTGGAACGGCGCCGACGACAAGACGGCCCAGCCGATCGCCTTCGTGGGCAAGGGCGTCTGTTTCGACACCGGCGGCATCTCGATCAAGCCGGCCGAGAACATGGAGGACATGAAGTGGGACATGGGCGGCGCGGGCGCCGTGGCCGGTCTCATGCACGTCCTGGCCGGCCGCAAGGCCAAGGTGAACGCCGTTGGCATCCTGGGCCTGGTCGAGAACATGCCCGACGGGAACGCCTACCGTCCCGGCGACGTCCTGACCTCGATGTCCGGCCAGACCGTCGAGGTGGTCAACACCGACGCCGAGGGCCGGCTCGTGCTGGCCGACGCGCTCTGGTACTGCCAGGACCGCTTCAAGCCCAAGTTCATCGTCGATCTTGCCACCCTGACCGGCGCCATCATCATCGCCATCGGACAGGACCTGGCCGGCTGTTACTCGAACGACGAGGATCTGGCCGCCAACCTGCTGGCCGCTTCCAAGGCCGAGGACGAGGGCCTGTGGCGGATGCCGTTGCCCGAGGCCTACAACAAGCAGATCGACTCGATGATCGCCGACATGAAGAACACCGGCGGGCGGCCGGGCGGCTCGATCACCGCGGCGCTCTTCCTGCAGAAGTACGTCAACGGCACGCCCTGGGCCCACCTCGACATCGCCGGGACCGCCTGGAAGAAGCCTTCGACCATCCCCACCAGCCCGGACGGCGCCACCGGCTTCGGCGTGCGCCTGCTGAACCGGATGGTGCAGGACAAGTACGAGGGCTGACGTGGCTGAGGCGGCCGCCTGCGAGGTCTGGTTCTACCACCTGGAACGCACCGGGCTGGACCAGGCCTTGCCGGAGCTCTTGGAGAAGACCCTCCAGAAGGGCTGGAAGGCGATCGTCCGCTCGTCGATGGCCGAGCGGATCGACCATCTGGACGGCTGGCTCTGGAGCTATCGCGACGAGAGCTTCCTGCCGCACGCCCCGGCCGACGAGCCGGGCGCGGCGCGCCAGCCCATCCTGCTGACCACCGGGACCGAGAACCCCAACGCCGCCGACGCCCTGTTCCTGGTGGACGGCGCGGAGCCGGGCGAACTCACGGGCTATCAGCGCTGCGTGGTGCTGTTCGACGGCGGCGACGAAGACCAGCTCCGGAACGCCCGCGCGCAATGGAGCGCTGTGAAGGCGCGCGGCCTGCAGGCCTCGTACTGGAAGCAACAGGCTCGAGGCTGGGAGAAACAGGCATGAAGCACGCGATCGTCCTGGCCGCCGTCCTGGCGCTTGCCGCCTGTTCCACCGCCCCGGCGCCCACCGCGCCCCCGCCGCCGACGCCCGCGCCCCCGCCGCCGGCCGATCCCGCTCCACAGCCCGTGGCCGACGCCTGTGGGGCGCGCCCGTTGCAGACCCTGGTCGGCCGTCCGCGCTCCGAGATTCCGGTGCCCGTGCGGCCGGAGCTTCAGCGCGTCGCCTGCACCACCTGCGCGGTGACCATGGACTTCAACCCCAACCGCCTGAACTTCTTCTTCGACGCCCAGACCGGCCTGATCAAGGAGGTCCGCTGCGGCTAGGCCTCAGGGGATCGTCACGCCCAGCTCGCGCAGCAGGCTCAGCCAGGCCTCGCGCCCCTTGGTCCGGCTGAACATCGTCTCCGCCGTCGCCCGCGCCGCCGAGCGCAGGGGCGCCGCCGCCTGGGGGTCGCGGCAGGCGGCGATCAGGGCGCCCGCCAGGGCCTCGTGGTCGAAGAACGGCAGCAGCCGGCCGTTCACCCCATCCTGGATGGCGTCGCGCACCGGCGGCGTGTCCGAACCGATCACGTGGCAGCCGGACGCCATCGCCTCCGACAGGGACCAGGAAAGCACGAACGGGTAGGTGTAGTAGACGTGGGCGACGCCCAGCCGCAGCGCCGCCAGCATCCGCGCGTGCGGCACGCGGCCCAGGAAGTGGACCCGCGCCGGATCGTACTCCACGCCCTGGAAGCAGACGTCGCGCCAGGTCATCCCCTCGGGGGCGGGCGCCCCGTACGGCGACCGGTTCGGATCGCCGATGAGGATCACCTGGGCGTCCGGAACCTCGGCCAGCAGGCGGGGCAGGGCGCGCGCCAAGATGCGCAAGCCCCGCAGCGGCTCCATGTGGTTGTTCACGTTGGTGATCACCGGCGTCCCCGGGGCGATCACCCGGCCGTCGTCCAGGGCGAACGGCTCGGCGGGCGCGGGCCGGATCAGGTCCAGGTCGACGCCCTCGTGGAAGATCTTCACGCCGTCTCGGAAGCGATGCGGCAGGCTGCCCGCCTGGAACGGCGTCGGCGACACGATGGCGTCCGCTTCGGCATAGGCCATCGCCATCATGCCGTTCTTGGCCTCGGCGCGCAGGACGGTGTCCAGGTCCACCTCGCCGGAAAGCTCGGGGTCGAAGCCGACGTCGTAGCCGCGGCCATGGTAGTAGAACTCGGCGAAGGCGACCTTCCGCGCGTTGGGGAAGGCCTCGGACATGAAGGTCATCTCGCCCCAGCCCGGATGGCCGATGATCACCGCGGGGTCCCAGCCCTCGTTCTTCAGCGCCATCGCCGCGTCGAAGGCGCTCCGCGCCCGCAACAGGTCGGCCTCCGCGCGGGTGGCCAGGTGGAAGATGCCGGGGGTCGAGCCGCGCGGCAGGTTGTAGCGGGCGATCTTCACGCCCTGCAGCCCCGGCGCATGACCCTGGCCCACGGCGATGCACGGCACGCCCCGCGCCATCAGCACCCGCGCCAGGTCCCCGAACTGCCCCGGGAAGTTGTTGTGGACGAAGAGGACGCCGCTCGACATGGCCATCTTCTGCCCCGGAGCGGGGGCGGCTGTCACCTGGGCGAAGCAGGATGGTGCGGCTAGAGGGACTCGAACCCCCACGGTTGCCCGACGGTACCTAAAACCGTTGCGTCTACCAATTCCGCCATAGCCGCACGGGGTAGGCCCTTGCCATCGCGGGCCATGCGCGCCGCGTCAAGGGGCAGGGGACTTGGACCGGCGTCTTCGTCGTGACATAAGGGCGCCCGCGCGCCGCCGGACCCTGTTCGGCGGCCTTCCCCTGTTTGACGTGAAGGGCGGACCAGGCGCGCACTGGCGCCGGGCC
>Ga0255338_1002886_pt1 | contig 22742 bp, 20 predicted proteins | sample MeOH1_35cm_T4_19_FD_203715 | JGI IMG/M metagenome (GOLD analysis project Ga0255338, IMG submission 203715) | Sandy soil microbial communities from University of British Columbia, Vancouver, Canada - MeOH1_35cm_T4_195 | ecosystem: Engineered > Artificial ecosystem > Sand microcosm > Unclassified ...
TCGCAGGCAGCCCCCGTCGCGGCATCGCCCTGCTTGAGGTTGAGGACGCCGATCTTGAACGGCGCCACCGGCTCCGGCCATTTGATGCCCGCATCGTCGTGCGAGGCCTCGATGATCGCGGCCACCAGCCGGCTTGGGCCGATACCGTAAGAACCCATGTGCACGGGCACGTCCTTACCTTCGCCGGTGGCGACCACCGCCTTCATCGGCTCGGAATATTTGGTGCCGAAATAGAAAATGTGGCCGACCTCGATACCACGCGCGGACACCTGTTTGTCGGCCGGCACTTTGGCGAACTCAGCCGCCTCGTGCATGTCGGACGTGGCGGCGTAGTTCGACGTCCATTGTCCGAAGATATTCTTCAAACCGGCGACGTCGTCGAAATTCACGTCGGCGGGCGGCACAGCCATGTCGAGATAGTCCTTGTGGCAGAACACCTCCGACTCGCCAGTGTCGGCAAGGATGATGAATTCGTGAGACAGGTTGCCGCCAATCGGGCCGGTGTCAGCGCGCATCGGGATCGACTTGAGGCCGAGCCGCGCGAAGGTGCGCAAATAGGCGACGAACATCTTGTTGTAGGAATGCTCTGCGCCGGCCTGATCGACGTCGAAGGAGTAAGCGTCCTTCATCAGGAATTCGCGGCCGCGCATCAGCCCGAAGCGCGGGCGCACCTCGTCGCGGAATTTCCACTGGATGTGATAGAGATTGAGTGGGAGATCCTTGTACGAGCGCACATAGGCGCGGAAGATCTCGGTGATCATTTCCTCGTTCGTCGGACCAAAGAGCATTTCGCGCTCGTGGCGGTCCTGGATGCGCAGCATCTCCTTGCCGTAGGCGTCGTAGCGCCCGCTCTCGCGCCACAGATCGGCCGATTGCATGGTCGGCATCAACAGCTCGATGGCGCCGGCGCGGTTCTGCTCCTCGCGCACGATGGCGCAGATCTTGTTCAGCACCCGCAGGCCCAACGGCAGGAAGGCGTAAATGCCCGCCGCCTCCTGGCGCATCATGCCGGCACGCAGCATCAACCGGTGCGAGACGATCTCGGCTTCGCGCGGCGCTTCGCGGAGAATGGGCATAAAATAGCGGGAAAGGCGCATGGTATCCGTCGGATTCGAGGGCGGGACGGGCCAGACAAAGCGGATCGGCCGGAGAAAGGCAAGCCTGCGGACGCCCTGCCGGAGGAGACCCCGAGGCCTCCTCTAGAGGCTATAGGCGTAGCGCTTGAGCTTCTCGCTGTGCTGGGCGACCGAGACCGAAATCCAGGCCCGATCCCGCAGATGCGGGACGCGGGTCACGTCCATGACCTGAGCGAGCTTGCGCAGGTAATAAAGCTCTTCCTTCGACTGCACGTTGAAGGGACCGAACTCGATCCGCCCCTCATTGAACTCGCGGTCGGAAATGGCCGCCTCGAAGCGCCGCTTCCAGGGCGAGTTCTGCGGGCTGACATCGAGGCCCGCGCCCTCGCCGAACAGCATCTTGGTGCGGTCGCGGATCGAGGCCGGCAGGTCGTTTGGATAAAGGTCGTAGAGGTCGCGCAGCGGCATCTTGCCGGTCGGCAGCCCGTTGAGCGCACGCACCATCGCCGACGGCTCCAGGCCAAGGGCATAGTTGACCACATTGGGATCGAGGAACGGCTCGCGCGTCTCAAGCTGATGGCGCATCGAACAACGGTCGACGCGCTGCAGGCTGACGCGGTGCATCAGGCCGAGCACATCGTCGCGCATGGCCTGCGCGTTGGCGTCACGCTCGTCGAAGGCAACCTCAAGCGGCGGATAACCGCAGAACAATTCGTCGGCGCCCTCCCCGCACAAGGCAACGCGGAAGCCGTCGTCGTGCATGCGCGCGGAAACCTTCAGCGAGCAGATGGCTCCCCGGATGAGATTGGGCTCGAAGGATTCGGAGACCGCGACCGCTTCGTCGATCTGAGCGAACACTTCGTCGCTCTCCGCATCGAACGGCACGATGCGCAGGTCGAAAGCGGTTTGCGCCGCATAGTCCGCCGCGTAGCGGAAATCGGGCGCGCTGGTATTGCCGACGAAATAGCCCGGCATCTCGGGCCGCATTTGCCGCGCGTAATGCGCGACCAAGGTCGAGTCGATACCGCCGCTGAACAGCGTCGCGACCGGCAAGTCGTCCGGCAGCCGCACATGCACGGCGTCCGCCAGGATACGATCGAGCGCCTTCGCATCGTTCGGCACCGGCACATCGTTGCGCGGATAGACCGGCGACTTGAAGCGCACGCAGGCGCGGCGCGCGAGCGCGTAGCCCGGCGGCAGCAGCATGACGTCGCCGGTCTCGATGGTGTCGAGCAGCGGGCGCATTTCCGAGCAGAAGACGAAGCCCGTCTTCGACTGGATCACGTAAAGCGGCTTGACGCCGAAGGGATCGCGTGCCGCGAGGAATTCGCCGGTGACGAGATCGATCGCCACGAAGGCGTACATGCCGTTGAGGCGCTCGAGCGCGAGCGGACCCCACGCCTGCAAAGCGTTGGCGAGCACTTCGGTGTCCGAACCGGTCCGGAACGGCACGCCCTGGCTTTCGAGCTCCTGCCGAAGCGCAACGTGGTTGTAGATCTCGCCGTTGAAAGAAATGGCAAGGCGGCCGTTGAACGAAATCTGCGGCTGGATGCCGTGAACAGCGTCGACGATGCGTAAGCGGCGCGTGGCCATCGCTGTCGTCGCATTGGGCGAAAGGATCGGATCGGTGACGTCGCCGCGATGGAGGATGCCTTGAACGAGTCGCATCACAACGCTTTCGGCTTCAGGCCAACCGACGGCCACCGCAAATCCGCACATTGAAGAAGCTGCTCCCCCGCCCGCGTCTGCGCCCGAATGCCCCAGCGCAATCCGCATATTCACGATGCGTTTACCATGATGGTCAAAGCGTTAAGTTTCGCTTAACCTGATACCCGCTGAGAAAGCGGCCACCGGATTTTCTGAGTAATCTGGATTGTGGCAGCAGAAGTTCGGGGCGGTTCTTGCGTCTACGGTTGAAGCGAAGCGTGACGATGCTGGCGATCTTCGCGGTCGCCCTCCACACCATGCTATGGGCCGTGGCCGTGCCCGTCGCCGCCGCGGGCACCGTCGATCCCTTCTCGGTCATCTGCCACAGCGGCGGATCGGCGGCCGTAGCCGGCGATCAGAGCCCTGCCCAGCCGGTCTCCAAGCCGACCTCCGCCTGCGATCACTGCAACCTGTGCAGCGCAGCCGGGCCCGCTTCGGCGCCCGATGTCGTGATTCTCGGGCGCCTGATGCCCGAGCGCGTGCTGGCCCTGCTCAGCCCGAGCAGCGTCCCGCGCCGCGACGGTGTCACGTCGAATCCCAAGCTCGCCCGAGGTCCGCCGCAACAGGCGTGAAGCTCCGCGGCCGTCACGGCCGCTCTTCCCGTTCAACCTGTTGCAAGGACTTTCCAATGTCTCGCTCGAGCCTTCGTGGCTGCGCGCGCGTATCGCGTGCGCTGACTTTCGCCTGCCCTGAGTTTCCCAAGTCGGCCTTCCGCCTGCTTTGCGCGGCGCTGATTGTACCCGTGATACCCGCTCCATCCCGCGCCCAGGACGCCGTGCAGATTCCCGAGATCGTCGTCAGCGGGCCGGGCTCGCTGACCGTGCCGGGCACCGAAGCGGCGCGCCGCGCCATCGAGCAGACGCCCGGCTCTGTCGAGGTCATCCCCGACACCGCCTTCAAGAACACACAGGCGCAGACCATCAAGGACATTGTCGATTTCACGCCTGGCGTCTGGGCACAGCCGAAATGGGGTGATGACTCGCGCCTGTCGATCCGCGGCTCGGGGCTCTCGCGCAACTTCCACTTGCGCTCGACCCAGCTCCTGATGGACGGCATCCCGATCAACACATCGGACGGCTATGGCGACTTCCAGGAGATCGACCCGACCGCCTACCGCTATGTGGAGGTCTACAAGGGCGCCAATGCACTGCGCTACGGCGCCAACGCGCTCGGCGGCGCCATCAACTTCGTCACGCCAACGGGCCGCGATGCGCGCGTGTTCGAAAGCCGGCTCGACGGCGGCAGCTATGGCTATCTGCGCGAGCAGATGAGCTCGGGCAAAGCTCTCGGGCCATTCGACTATTTCATCACCGGCTCGAACTCCACCAATGACGGCTATCGCGACCATAGTGGCGGGCACGCTCAGCGTGTGAGCGGCAACTTCGGCTATCAATTCACGCCCGATGTCGAGACGCGTTTCTATATGAACTTCAACCGCGTGCGTCAGCGCATTCCCGGCGAGATCGACAAGAGCACAGCACTCAAAAGTCCTCAAATCGCTTGGTCCGCCAATGTGACGCAGGACTACCAGCGCAACATCGACACCGCGCGCGTCGCCAACAAAACGACGCTTCGCTTCGGCGATACGACTTTCGATGTCGGTCTTTACGGCGTCGACCGCCACCTGATGCATCCGATCTACCAGTGGCTCGACTACCGCTACCACGACTACGGCGGCTTTGGACGGCTGGTGCGCGAAGCGGCGCTCGCAGGCCATCGCAATCGATTCACGTTCGGCCTCAACGTACTCAATGGCACCATCAACGCCGACCAGTACGTCAACACCGGCGGCAACAAGGGCGCCAAGACCAAATCGCTGACGCAGAAACCGGAGAACTACACCGCCTACGTCGAAAATGCGTTCTATGTCGTACCTTCGGTCGCCCTCGTCGCCGGCACGCAATTTCTGCATGCCGTGCGCGACCAGACCGTGAACTACACCACCGAGGGCGACAGAGCGGGACGAGCAACCTATGACCTCTGGAGCCCGAAATTCGGCCTGCTGTGGGAGGTCGCGCCGGAGGCGCAGGTGTTCGCCAACATCTCACGCAGCGGCGAGGCGCCGAGCTTCGGCGAGGGCCAGGGCAGCACCGCGCCCTGGTACACGATCAAAGCCCAGACGGCGACCACCTACGAGATCGGCACGCGCGGCCGCGGGCCGGACTACACCTGGGATGCCGCGCTCTATCGCGCCGACATCCGCAACGAGTTGCAGTGCTTCATCAACACCTTCGGCACCTGCAACGTCACCAACGCCGATCGTACGGTGCACCAGGGGCTGGAGCTCGGCTTCGGTGTCGCGCTGATCAAGGACATGCTCGCGGCCCGCGACAAGCTCTGGCTGAACACCGTCTACACCTACAACGACTTCCGCTACGACAACGACGCGACGTTCGGCAACAACCGCCTGCCGGGCGCGCCGCCGCACTATCTGCGCGCGGAGCTACTGTACCGGCACCCGTCCGGTGTCTCTCTCGGGCCGAACGTGGAATGGGTGCCGCAGGACTACTTCGTCGACAGCGCCAACACGCTGACGACCGCCTCCTACGTCCTGTGGGGGTTCAAGGCGGTCTACGACGATGACAAGAACGTCAGCGCCTACGTCGAAGCCCGCAATCTCGCCGACACCACGTACATCGCCGCGACCAGCATCATCGATCGGGCGACGTCTAGCTCACGTCTGTTCAACCCGGGCAATGGCCGCAGCGTCTTCGCTGGTCTTCGCTTCAAGCTGTAAGGAAACGTCCATGAGAACCTATACATTGGCCGCACTATGCTCGATCGCTCTCTTCTCGCTTCCGGCCTATGCGCATGTCACGCTCGAACAACGCGAAGCGCCCGTTGGCGCTTCGTACAAAGCCGTGCTGCGCGTGCCGCACGGCTGCGGACAATCGCCGACGGTGCGCCTCACCGTGCGCATCCCTGAAGGAGTCATCGCCGTGAAGCCGATGGTGAAACCCGGCTGGCAGATCGAAACCGCGCGCGGCGCTTACGAAAAGAGCTACAGGTATTTCCATGGCGCCACCTTCTCCGAAGGTGTCAAGGAAGTGACATGGAGCGACGGCAAGCTGCCCGACGCCTTCTACGACGAGTTCGTGCTGTCGGTGTTCATCGCCGGCGACCTCGCGCCCGGGCACATGCTTTACTTTCCGGTCGTGCAGACCTGCGAGAATGGCGTCCACAATTGGATCGAAGTGCCGCCGGCCGACAAGCCGGATGCCAAGCTGAACGATCCCGCGCCGGGCATTATGCTGACGCCGAAGAAGTGAGGCCGACATGCCGTGGTATCGAACACTGATCGCAATCGTTTTCGCCGGCGTCCTCTGGGCGCCGGCGGCAGTCCTCGCACATGCGCACCTCGACCGCGCCATGCCGGCGGCCGGATCAACGCTCAAGGAGCCGCTCAAGGAGGTGGTGCTCTGGTTCACCGAGGCGGTGGAGCCGAAATTCAGCAGCATTGAGGTGCGCGACGCCAAAGGCGCGGCCGTCCACGAAGGTCAGGCCAACGGCGTGTCCGGCAACACTGCCCAGTTACGGGTCGGACTGAAATCTCTCACGCCCGGAACCTACACGGTCAAATGGCGGGTCCTGTCGGTCGACACCCACCGCTCGCAAGGCGACTTCACCTTCCGCATCGCGCCGTGACGGGCCCGGCGCACGGAATGAGCCCTGCATGGAACCGCTGATCCTGGTGCGCTTCGTTCACTTCGCGGCGACGCTCGTGGCCGGCGGCACCATCTGGTTCGCCCTCCTGCTGCCGCCGGTAGCGGCAGCGCTGGAGCGGCGGCTGCGGCTGTTGACCCTGACCGCGCTGGGCGTCGCGATCGTCTCGGGCGCGGCCTGGCTGCTGTTGCTGGCGGCGGACATCCTGGGCACGTCCCTGGCGGAGGCCCTCAGGGGCCTGTGGCCCGTCGTCACCGATACCCGCTTCGGTCAGGTGTCCCTCGTCCGGCTGGCTTTCGCTGTCGCCTTAGCCTTGCTGGTCCTTCGGCGCAGGGCTGACCCTGTACAGGGGCTGCTGGCGCTGGGGCTGATTGCCCTGCCTGCCTTGACCGGCCATGCCGGCGCCAAGCCCGGCGCAGCGGGCTACGGCACGGTCGCCGCCGACATGCTCCATCTCACGGCCGCCGGCGCTTGGCTGGGAGGACTCCCGGCCTTCGCGCTGCTGCTGGCAAGCGAGGCCAAAGGCAAGGACGTGGCCCAGGTCACCCGGCGATACGGACGGGTGGCCCTTTGCGCGGTCGCGGCTCTTGCTCTCAGCGGCCTGGTCAATGCCTGGTCCCTCCTGAGCGGCCCGCGCGACCTCATCGATACCGACTACGGTCGTCTGCTCTCGTTGAAGCTTGCGCTGTTCGCCACGATGCTGGCCGTCGCGGCGGTCAACCGCTTTCATTTGACCTCGGCCCTGCCCGCCACCCGCGCGCGGCGCGCGCTGATACGAACCACTTTGAGCGAAACGATACTCGGCCTCGGCGTGGTGTTCGTCGTCGCTATCCTCGGCACCACGCCGCCGAGCGGCCACGCGCATCCCAACGTCAGCAGCATTCCGGCCGATAGTTCGTTTGTACACATACACACTGCCGAGGCGATGGCCGATGTCACCATCGATCCCGGGCGTATTGGCCGCGCCACTGTAACCATTCGCCTATGGCGCGAGGACATGACCGAACTCCCTGCGCGCGCTGTACGCTTTGCTCTCGATCCGCCGACAAACGAAGCACGCCTAACTTCCGAGCATGTTGCAGTGCGAGAGCCGGATGGTTACTGGCGCGTCGGCGACGTCGCGCTGACGCAGGAAGGCGCGTGGACCGTGCGCGTGATCGTCACGCCGCGCGAAGGTTCCACCATTGTGCTCGACGCCCCCGTCGCTATCGCGCGTTGACGCGCAAATTTTGATGACAGCGCGATTGTGTTCGGTTAGCGTCCTCTTGTGTCCGTGTGACTGGAGACTCCGGCCGACGACAAGACCGGCTCCAACGTGCGGTCCAAGTCTTGGGAGGGAAGCAAGTCCTTGGCGCGATAAAACGCAGCCGCCCCGATCTCAGAAGCTTTCGAAGCAATAAGTATCGGGGCTGAGGGACACTAAACGAGATGAGCAGGGCTAAGGCGCCCTGCTCTTTTTTTTCGACATCGCGCGTTCAGTAGCGCCGCGGCGGGCCTGAAATCGCCGCCAGCCAATCGAACGGAATGAGTCCGCCCGTATAGGCCACATAAAGGATCGCGAAGATCGCGCTGGTGATCAGCGTGGTCCAGAGCACCTTGCGCCAGACGAGATGAGTAGCGGGCGCACCCGGATCACTGCCCGGCACGATCTCGCCGGTTTCATGCTGGCTGCGCACGCCCCAGGGCAGCACGGCGAACAGCACCACCCACCAGAGGATGAAGTAGATCGCGAGGACGGTGGTGATGCTCATGCGGCTAACGGCTCAGGCCTGTTCGAGTTCGACGAGCGTGCCGCAAAAATCCTTCGGATGCAGGAACAGCACCGGCTTGCCGTGCGCGCCGATCTTCGGCTCGCCGTCGCCGAGCACACGCGCGCCTTCGGCCTTCAGCTTGTCGCGCGCGGCCTTGATGTCGTCGACCTCGTAGCAGACGTGATGGATACCGCCGTCCGGATTCTTGTCGAGGAATTTGTTGATCGGCGAGCCGTCGCCGAGCGGCTCGAGCAACTCGATCTTGGTGTTCGGCAGCGTGATGAACACGGTCGACACCCCGTGGTCCGGCTGCGGCACCTTGTCGGAGACATTTGCACCCAAGGTGTCGCGATAGACGGCGCTTGCCTTGGCGATGTCGCGCACGGCAATGGCGACGTGATTGAGACGGCCGATCATTTTTCCCTCACTCACAATCCGGCAACTAACTATACCGCGAGCACGTGCACGTAGCACATCGGCTTCTTGCCCCAGCGCTCAGCGACGCGCGCGCGCACCGAACGGCGCACCGCTTCGGCTACCGTATCCGGGTCGCGCCGTTTGGCACGCGGCAGCGAGTCGTAGGTTTCCATTACAGCATCGAACACCGCCTCCTGCAGCAGGCCGCCCTCACGGTCGCGCTCGGGGATGCCGATGAGATCGACCGAAGGATCGTCGATCATCTCGCCTTTGTCGGTCAACGCCAGCGCAACCGACACCGCGCCGGCAAAGCTCAGGCGCTTGCGGTCGGCGACCGTGCGCGCCTGCGCGTCCACCAGCAGCCAGCCATCCTTGTAGATGCGCCCGGCCGGCACCTCGTCGATCAGGCCGGGATCGGGTGCCAGCCGCATCAGGTCGCCGTTGCGGCATTGGAGCACGGTCTTCACGCCGCACTTCTGCGCCAGCTTACCGTGCTCGGTCAGATGCAGCGCCTCGCCGTGCACGGGAACAACGATCTTCGGCTTCACCCAGCCGAGCAATTCTTCCACTTCCGCCCGGCGCGGATGGCCGGACACGTGCACAAGATGCGTGCGGTCGGTGATGACCTCGATGCCCTGATTGATCAAGCCGTTAATGATACGGCCGACCGCCTTCTCGTTACCGGGAATGGTGCGCGCCGAGTAAATCACGGTGTCGCCGCGCGAGAGCGTCACTTCCGGGTGCTGGTCCTCGGCGATGCGCGACAGCGCGGCGCGCGGCTCGCCCTGGCTGCCGGTGCACAGCGCCACCACCTTGTCCGGCGGCAGATAGCCATAAGCATCCATCGGCCGGAAAGCCGGCAGCCCGTCGAAATAACCGAGCTCGCGCGCGATCTGCCCGACGCGGTCCATTGCGCGGCCGACGACGACCACTTCGCGCCCGCAGGCATACGCGGCTTCCGCCACGGCGCGCAGCCGCGCCACGTTTGAAGCGAAGGTGGTCACGGCGACGCGTGCGCGGGCGTTCCTGATCAACTCGGTGAGCGTCTTGGCCACATCGGCTTCCGACGGCGAGCGGCCCTCGCGAATCGCGTTGGTCGAGTCGCCGATCAGCGCGAGACAGCCCTCTTCGCCGAATGCACGCAGCTTCTTCTCGTCGGTCGGATCTTTCAGGATCGGCGTCGGATCGATCTTCCAATCGCCGGTATGCAGCACGTTGCCGAGCGGCGTACGGATGATCAGCGCATTTGCCTCGGGGATCGAGTGCGCGACGGTGACCAGTTCGACATCGAACGGCCCGGCCGTGAAGCGGCCGCCGACCGGAATGACCCTTACGTCGATCTCGGGCGCGCCCGGCTCGCCGGCGCGCTTGGCGGCGATCATCGCCGCCGTGAAGGGCGTCGCATAAACCGGCACTTTCAGCTTCGGCCACAGCTCGAACAGCGCGCCGAAATGATCCTCGTGCGCGTGTGTGATGACGATGCCGGCGAGGCTTTTGCGCTCCGACTCCAGATAGCGGATGTCCGGTAAGATCAGATCGACGCCTGGCAGATGCTCCTCGGCCGCGAAGGACACGCCGAGATCGACCGCCAGCCATTGCCGGCGTCCCTCTGTCCCCAAGCCGTAGATCGACAGATTCATGCCGATCTCGCCAACGCCGCCAAGCGGCGCAAACACCAGTTCCTGCTGTCCGCGCGCCATCAGCCTTGTCCCAATCCGAATACTTCGCCCGCGGTGACGGTCATGCGTCCCGTCGGACCGCTGAGCAACAGCCGCCCGGCTTCATCCAGGCCTTCAAAAACACCACTCAAGTCCTTCTCCGGCAAACGCACCTCGATCTGCCGGCCCAAGCCGGCCGCGCGCTTGAGCCAATCCGCCCTGATCGCGGCGAAGCCCTCGCCGCGCTGCCATTGCGCCAGCCGGCGCTGCATGGCGGCCGAGAGCGCCACGGCGAGCCGGTCCGGCGCGACGACGCCTCCCGCCGCTTTCAGGTCCGTTGCCGGATAGCGCGTGTCGTCCGGATGATGTGTGCAGTTCACGCCGATGCCGATCGCAACGGCAAACGCAGGATCGCTCTCGCCTTCGATCAGGATGCCGGCGAGCTTCCGGCCGCCCAGCAGGAGGTCGTTCGGCCATTTCAGCGTCAGCATCGGCCCGAACTGCGGCGCGCATTCCGCGACCGCGTCATGCAACGCCAGCGCGGCGACGAACGACAGTTGCGGCGCGGCGTCCTTGGGCGATGGCTCGGTGAGCAGGAGCGTGGCGTAGAGATTGCCGGGCTCGGATACCCAGGCGCTGCCGCGACGCCCTCGCCCGGCTGTCTGCGTCCGCGCGGTGACCCACAACGGCCCGCGCTCGCCGGCACGCGTACGCGCCAGCGCCTCGGCGTTGGTGGAGCCGAGCGTTTCGTAGCTTACGTGTCGGACCCCCGCCAGGTCCGTGGCTTCGCGGTTCATTTCGTCGGACGCAATGACGCGCGTCTAGAAGAGTGACTTCGCCGCCACCGTCGCAGCGCCCACGAGCGGCGCCGGGTAGACGAAGAACAACAGGTTGGCGAGGCCGGAGACACCGAGCACGAACCGCAGCAGCATCGGCATCGGCTCGAAGCCCTTCGCCGGCTCATCGAAATACATGATCTTGACGATCAACAGGTAGTAGTAGGCGCCCACGACGCTCGCGAGCACGCCGATTACCGAGAGCGTAAAGAGCCCGGCTTTGATGGCGGCCAGGAAGACGTAGTATTTGGCGAAGAAACCGGCGAGCGGCGGAATGCCGGCCAGCGAGAACAGCAGCAGCCCGAAGAAAAACGCCATGGTCGGGTGCGTACGCGACAGGCCGGCGAGATCGCTGATGTTCTCGACGAGCATCCCGTCGCGGCGCATGCTGATGACGACGGCGAAGGAACCGAGCGTCATGGCGACGTAGATGGCAATATAGACCAGAACGCCCTGCACGCCTTCCGGCGTGCCGGCGGCCAGGCCCACCAGCGCGAAGCCCATATGGCCGATCGAGGAATAGGCCAAGAGGCGCTTGATGTTGCGCTGTCCGATGGCGGCGAAGGCGCCCAGCGCCATCGAGGCGATCGCGACGAACACCACGATCTGCTGCCATTCATGCACGATGCCCGGGAACGCCGTCACGGCCGCGCGCACGAAGATGGCGATGCCGGCGACCTTGGGCGCCGAGGCGAAGAAAGCGGTGACTGGCGACGGCGAGCCTTCGTAGACGTCAGGCGTCCACATATGGAACGGCACCGCGGAGATCTTGAAGCAGAAGCCGGCGAACAGGAAGACCAGGCCGAAGATGAGACCGATGCTGGGGCCGGCTTGGGTGGCTTTGGCGATGCCGACGAAGCTGACGGTGCCGGTGAAGCCGTAGATGAGCGAGGCGCCATAGAGCAGCATGCCGGACGACAGCGCGCCGAGCACGAAGTACTTGAGGCCCGCCTCGGTCGACTTGGCGTTATCGCGATTCGACGCCGCGACCACGTAGAGCGCCAGGCTCATCAGCTCGAGGCCGAGATAGAGCGCGATCAGGTCGCCGGCCGAGATCAGCATCAGCATGCCGAGCGTCGACAAGAGGAACAACGTGCCGTACTCGAACTTCTGTAGCTTTTCCTTCGTCAGGAAGTCGAGCGAGAGCACCAGCGCACCCGCCGAGCCGGCAAGCGTCAAGAGTTTCAGGAAGCGCGCATAGTCGTCGACGATGAAGCTGCCGCCAAAGAGCGTATAGCGCCCGGCCGGCAGCGACAGCAGGAAGCCGGCCGCAACCAATAGGATGATGATGCACCAGCCGTTAACGACTGCACCGCTGCGCTCGCCCGAAAAGGCACCCGCCATCAGCACCAGCATGGCGCCACACGCCAGGATGATCTCCGGCAGGATCGGCATCAGGGCATTGACGTTTGAAAGCTCGTTCATCGCGCGATGCCTACGGTCGTGTCTTGAGTCGGGGCCGCTTCCGCAGTTTTCTTCACGGCGATCGCCTTGTTATAGCCGTCGAGCAACTGGGCGACGGAGGCCGCCGACATGTCGAGCACGGGCTTGGGCGCCACGCCGAACAGAATGGTGAGCACAACCAGCGGCGTAAAGATCACCGCCTCGCGCCAGCCGATATCCTTCATGCTCTCAAGCCCCGGCTTGAGCGTGCCGAAGATCATCTTGCGGTATAGCCACAGCGCATAACAGGCCGACAGGATGACGCCGAGCGTGGCGATGGTCGCCACCTGGATGTTGGCCTTGAAGGTACCGATCAGCGCCAGGAACTCGCCGACGAAGCCGGACGTGCCCGGCAGGCCGACATTGGCCATGGTGAACAACATGAAGATGAAGGCGTAGACCGGCATGCGGTTGACGAGCCCGCCATAGGCCGCGATCTCACGCGTATGAAGCCGGTCGTAGACCACGCCGACGCAGAGAAAGAGCGCGCCGGAGACGATGCCGTGCGAGATCATCTGGAAGATGCCGCCGGCCACCCCCTGCGTGGTGGCGGCGAAGATGCCCATAGTGACGAAGCCCATGTGCGCCACGGAGGAATACGCTATCAGCTTCTTCACGTCCTCCTGCATCAGCGCCACGAGCGAGGTGTAGACAATGGCGACGACGGACAGCGTGAATACGAGCGGGGCGAAGAAGTGGCTCGCGTCCGGGAACATCGGCAGCGAGAAGCGCAGGAAGCCATAGCCGCCCATCTTCAACAGGATGGCCGCGAGGATGACGGAGCCGGCCGTCGGCGCCTCGACATGCGCGTCGGGGAGCCAGGTGTGCACCGGCCACATCGGCATCTTCACCGCGAAGGAGGCGAAGAAGGCGAGCCAGGCCCATTGCTGCAGCCCGACCGGGAAGCCGTGCTTGAGCAGCGTCGGGATATCGGTCGTCCCCGCCTGCCAGTACATCGCCATGATGGCGAGCAGCATCAGCACCGATCCAGCAAGCGTGTAGAGGAAGAACTTGAACGACGCGTAGACTCGGCGCGGGCCGCCCCAGACGCCGATGATCAGGAACATCGGGATCAGGCCGCCCTCGAAGAACAGGTAGAACAGCACGAGGTCGAGCGCCGCGAAGGTGCCGATCATCAGCGTTTCGAGCACCAAAAACGCGATCATGTATTCCTTGACGCGCTTCTGCACCGAGACCCAGCTCGCCATGATGCACAGCGGCATCAGCGCGGTAGTGAGGATCACGAACGGCAGCGAAATGCCATCGACGCCCATGTGATAGGAGGCGACGCCCAGCCAGTTCTGCTTCTCGACGAACTGGAATTCCGCCGACGAGGCGTCGAAGTGCCAGACCAAGAGCAGCGACACCGCGAAGGTGACCACGGTGGTCCAGAACGCGATCCAGCGCGCAGTGCCCTTGGCGAGCCCCTCGTTGCCGCGCACGAGCAGCATGATGAGCACCGCGCCCAATATGGGCAGGAAGGTGGTGACGGAGAGGATCGGCCAATTCAAGGTCATCAAAGTCGCATCCGTCCGTTTAATGCACCGAGAACATGAACCAGGTGATGAACAGCGCTGCGCCGATCAGCATGGCGAAGGCGTAGTGGTAGAGATACCCGGTCTGCAGCCGCACCACATTGCGGGTGACATCGAGCACGCGCGCCGACACGCCGTCTGGCCCGAAGCCGTCGATGAGCCAACCGTCGCCGCCCTTCCACAGCGCGCGGCCAAGCCATTTGGCCGGGCGCACAAAGATCAACTCGTAGAGCTCGTCGAAGTACCACTTGTTCAGCAGGAACAGGTACAGCGGCCGGTGCTGCCGCGCGAGCTCGACCGGAATATCCGGCCGGCGGATATAGAAGATCCAGGCGATCACGAAGCCGCCCGCCATCATGACCGTTGGCAGCGTCGCGACGGTGAGCGAGACATGGTGCATGTCGTCGAGCACCGTGTTGCCCTTGGCGAAGGTGAGCGAACCGCGGAAGAAGTGCTCGACACCGTGACCGGCGAAGATTTCCTTGAACGGCAGGCCGGCGAGCACGGAGCCCAGCGCCAGGAAGCCGAGCGGGATCAGCATCACCATCGGGCTCTCGTGCGCGTCCTTCCAGTGCTTGCGATCATGTGGCTCGCCGTGGAAGGTCTTGAACACCAGGCGCCATGAATAGAACGACGTGAGCAGCGCCGCTGCCACCGTGCAGGCGAAGGCGTAGAGCGCCATCGGATTCTTGCCGACGAACGCCGCCTCGATGATGGCGTCCTTGGAGAAATAGCCAGCGGTGAGCGGAAAGCCGGTGAGCGCCAGCGTACCGATGATCATCACCGCATAGGTGAACGGGATACGGTCCTTCAGGCCACCCATGTTGCGGATGTCCTGCTCGTGGTGCATCGCGTGGATCACGGAGCCCGAGCCAAGGAACAACAGCGCCTTGAAGAAGGCGTGGGTGAAGAGGTGGAACATGCCGACGGAGTAAGCGCCGACGCCCATGGCCACAAACATGTAGCCGAGCTGCGAGCAGGTCGAATAAGCGACGATGCGCTTGATGTCGTTCTGCACCAGGCCGATCGTGGCGGCGAAGATCGCCGTGGTGGCGCCGATGAAGGTCACAAAGGTCTGCGCATTGGGCGAAAGCTCAAACAGCGGCGAGAGCCGCGCCACCATGAACACGCCGGCCGTCACCATGGTGGCGGCGTGGATGAGCGCGGAGACCGGCGTCGGGCCTTCCATGGCGTCCGGCAGCCAGGTGTGCAGCAGGAACTGCGCCGACTTGCCCATGGCGCCCATGAACAAGAGCAGGCAGGTGATCGTCAGTGCGTCAACGTGCCATCCGAAGAACAGGATCGTCTTGCCGGTGAGCGACGGCGCCTGCGCGAACACCGTGTCGAAGTCGATCGCGCCGGTCAGGTAGAACACGGCGAAGATGCCGAGCGCGAAGCCGAAATCGCCGACGCGGTTGACCACGAAGGCCTTGATGGCGGCGGCGTTGGCCTCCGGCTTCTGGTACCAGAAGCCGATCAACAGGTAGCTCGCCAGGCCCACGCCTTCCCAGCCGAAGAACATCTGCACCAGGTTGTCGGAGGTCACCAGCATCAGCATGGCGAAGGTGAACAGCGACAAGTACGCGAAGAAGCGCGGCCGGTACGGGTCCTCGTGCATGTAGCCGATAGAATAGAGGTGCACGAACGCCGAGACGGAGTTCACCACCACCAGCATCACGGCGGTGAGCGTGTCGACGCGCAGCGCCCAATCGACCTTCAGATCGCCGGCGACCATCCACGGCATCAGCGGCACGCGCACGTCCTGGCCGCCGAAGCCGACCTGCACCAACGCGATCCAGGACAGGATCATGGACACCATGAGCAATGTCGTGGTGATCAGCTCCGCCGTGCGCGAGCCAACCGCCGCAGGCTCGACCGGCCCATGGCCGTGATCGTCGTGGCCGTACGCATCATGGCTGTGGCTGTCATGCGCGGCATGGCGGACGGCATGGTCGCCATTATCTGGAGATGGCCCCTGCCCCGGAAAACGGGCGCGCGCGCCGGCAAGCGCAATGATGCCGGCCAAGATCGCGCCGAGCAGCGGAAGGAAAACGATGGCCTGATACATAAGCCCGTCAGCCCTTCATCAAATTGATGTCTTCGACCGCGATGGAGCCGCGATTTCGGAAGAAGACCACGAGGATAGCAAGGCCGATGGCGGCTTCCGCCGCGGCGACCGTGAGCACGAACAGCGCGAAGACCTGGCCGACGATGTCGCCCATATGCGTGGAGAAGGCGACCAGGTTGATGTTGACCGCGAGTAGGATCAATTCGATCGACATCAGGATAATGATGACGTTCTTGCGGTTCAAAAAGATGCCGAAGATCCCGAGCGTGAACAGGATCGCGGCGACGCTCAGGTAATGGCCGAGGCCGATGGTCATGTGTTGCTCCCCAGCCCCTGCCCGGTCTTGACCTTGACCACCTCGATCGCCATCGCCGGCGTGCGCGCGTTCTGCACCGGGATGCTCTGGCGCTTGACGCGCTCCTTGTGCCGCAGCGTCAGCACGATGGCGCCGATCATGGCGACCAGCAGGATCAGGCCGGACGCCTGGAAGAAATAAACGTAGCGGGTGTAGAGCACGAGGCCGAGTGCCTCGGTGTTCGCAATGTTGGTCGGGATCGGCGCGGTGATCGCCTGCGGCACACCGGGGCCGATGGCCCAGGCACCGACGACCAGCACAAGCTCGGCCAAGAAGATGCCGCCGATCAGCAGGCCGATGGGCAGATACTGCAACGCGCCCTGCTTCAGCGAAGCAAAGTCGACGTCGAGCATCATGACGACGAAGAGGAACAGCACGGCAACGGCGCCGACATAGACCACGATCAGGATCATGGCCAGGAACTCGGCGCCCATCATCACGAACAGCCCGGAAGCATTCACGAAGGCCAGGATGAGGTAGAGCACGGAATGCACCGGGTTCTTCGCCGCGATCACCATGAAGGCGCTCGCGACGCAGAGGCCGGCGAAGAGGTAGAAGAACAGCGCGGCGATCATCTCAATCTCACCTGTAAGGCGCGTCGAGCGCGATGTTCTTGGCGATCTCGCGTTCCCAGCGGTCGCCGTTCGCGAGCAGGCGCTCCTTGTCGTAATAGAGTTCCTCGCGCGTCTCGGTGGCGAATTCGAAGTTCGGGCCCTCGACGATGGCGTCCACCGGGCAGGCTTCCTGGCAGAGACCGCAGTAGATGCACTTCACCATATCGATGTCATAGCGCGTGGTACGGCGCGTGCCGTCGTTACGACGGGGACCCGCCTCGATGGTGATGGCCTGCGCCGGGCAAATCGCTTCGCACAGCTTGCAAGCGATGCAACGCTCCTCGCCGTTCGGGTAACGGCGCAATGCGTGCTCGCCACGGAAGCGCGGCGAGATCGGGTTCTTCTCGAAGGGATAGTTGATGGTGGCCTTGGGACGGAAGAAGTAGCGCATGGCCAGCACGAAGCCGGTCACGAACTCCCAGAGAAACAGCGCCTTGGCGGAGCCAACGAGTCTCATGGCGACCTCACTTCACCGCGCTCATCGCCAGACCGCCGTATTGCAGCACGGCGGCGACGATGACGACCATGGCCAGCGACAGCGGCAGGAACACCTTCCAGCCGAGCCGCATCAGTTGGTCGTAGCGATAGCGCGGCACCATGGCCTTGGCCATGGCGAACAGGAAGAACATGAACAGCGCCTTGAGCGTGAACCAGATCACACCCGGCACCCAGGTGAACGGTGCGAACGGCACCGGCGGCAGCCAGCCGCCCAGGAACAAAATGGCGCCCATGGCGCACATGGTGCCGATGGCGACGTATTCGCCCAGCATGAACATCATGTAGGGCGTCGAGCCGTACTCGACCATGAAACCGGCAACGAGCTCCGACTCCGCTTCGACGAGATCGAAGGGCGGGCGGTTGGTCTCGGCCAAAGCCGAGATGAAAAAGACGACGAACATCGGGAACAGCGGCAGCCAGTACCAGCCGAGCAAGCCCCACTTTGTATTCTGCGCTTCGACGATCGCTGACAGGTTCAGCGAGCCGGCGCAAAGCAGCACGGTGATGATGACGAAGCCGATGGAGACTTCGTACGACACCATCTGCGCCGCCGAGCGCACCGCCGACAGGAAGGCGTATTTCGAATTCGACGCCCAGCCCGCCATGATGATGCCGTAGACCATCAGCGACGAGATGGCGAAGATGTAGAGCACGCCGACATTGATATTGGCGATCACCCAGCCAGCGTTGACCGGCACCACGGCCCAGGCGGCGAGCGCGAGCACGCAGGCAACGAGCGGCGCCAGAAGGAACACGCCCTTGTTGGCGCCGGCCGGGATCACCGGCTCCTTGAGCACGAACTTCAAGAGATCCGCGAAAGACTGGAACAGGCCCCAGGGGCCGACCACATTCGGGCCGCGCCGAAGTTGAACGGCGGCCCAGATCTTGCGATCCGCATACAGAATGTAGGCGATCGCAACGAGCAGCACGACCAAGAGCAGCACCGACTGCGCGGCGATGATGATCAGCGGCCAGAGATAGGTCCAGAAGAAATCCATTGTCCCTACTCCGCCGCGGTCTTGTGGACCGCGTTCGCCAGCGCCGAGCAATCCGCCATGATGGCGGAGGCGCGCGCGATCGGGTTGGTGAAATAGAAGTCGGTGACGGACGAGCGCAGCAGCGCCTTGTCCGGCGCACCGCCCGCCTTGGCGAGCTTGCCGATGTCGGCGGCATCGCCCGCGGCGATCTGGTCGATGCGCATCAGGTGCGGATGCGCGGCGAACATCGCCTGGCGCAGCGCGTTGAGCGAGTCGTAGGGCAGCTTGACGCCGAGCGTATCGGACAGTGCGCGCAGGATTGCCCAGTCCTCGCGGGCATCACCCGGCGGAAACGCGGCGCGGTTGGCCAGCTGCACGCGGCCTTCGGTGTTGACGTAGATCGCCGACTTTTCCGGATAGGCCGCGCCCGGCAGGATGACGTCGGCGCGGTGAGCGCCGCGATCGCCATGCGTGCCGATGTAGACGACGAAAGCGCCCGGCTTCACATCGATCTCGTCGGCGCCGAGCAGGAACAACACGTCGGCAGCGCCATTGGCCATTTCGGTAGCGGTCTTAGCCCCAGCGCCCGGCACCAGACCGAGGTCGAGCGCACCAACGCGCGAGGCGGCGGTATGCAGCACCGAGAAACCGTTCCAGCCGTCCTTGATGGCGCCGAAATCGGCGGCGGTCTTGGCGGCGAGCGCGAGCAGCGCGGCACCGTCGGCGCGCGCCAAAGCACCGGCACCGACGATGATCAGCGGGTTCTTGGCGCTCTTCAGAGTCTCGGCAAACTTGCTCGACGCGAGACCGGCCAGCGTTCCCGCGCCGGCGCCGAGATACTCATAGGTATACGTGAGGTCGGCCTTGTCGCCGATCAGCGCGATCGGGAAATTACCCTGCCGCCAGCGCTTGCGGATGCGGGCATTGAGCACCGCCGCCTCACGGCGCGGATTGGCGCCGATAATCAGGAGTGCATCGGCCTGCTCGATACCGGCGATGGTGGCGTTGAACAGGTACGAGGCGCGGCCATTCTTCGGATCGAACGGCGCACCGTCCTGGCGCGCGTCGATATTGGCGCTGCCGAGCCGCGTCATCAGATCCTTGAGCGCGAACATCTCCTCTGCGCCGGCGAGATCGCCGACGATGGCGCCGATCTTGGTGGCGCCCGCAGCCTTCACCTTGTTGGCGACGATCGCGAAGGCTTCCTTCCACGAGGCCGGCGCCAGCCGCCCATTCACCCGCACGTAAGGCTGATCGAGCCGCTGCGTGCGCAGGCCGTCGACCACATGGCGGGTCTTGTCGGAGATCCACTCTTCGTTCACCGCGTCGTTGTTGCGCGGCAGAATACGCAGCACTTCGCGCCCGCGCGTATCGATACGGATCGCTGAGCCGACCGCGTCCATGACGTCGATCGACTGCGTCTTGCCGAGTTCCCACGGCCGCGCCGTGAAGGCATAAGGCTTGGAGGTGAGCGCTCCGACCGGGCACAGATCGACGACGTTGGACTGCAGCTCCGACGTCATCGCGTGCTCGAGGTAGGTCGTGATCTCCATGTCCTCGCCACGACCGATGGCGCCGAGCTCGTTCACACCGGCGACTTCCGTGGTGAAGCGGATGCAGCGCGTGCAGTGGATGCAGCGCGTCATGATCGTCTTCACCAACGGGCCGATATATTTGTCCTCGACCGCGCGCTTGTTCTCGGCATAGCGCGAGGAGTCGACGCCATAGGCCATGGCCTGGTCCTGCAGGTCGCACTCACCGCCCTGGTCGCAGATCGGGCAGTCGAGCGGATGGTTGATCAGCAGGAACTCCATCACGCCTTCACGCGCCTTCTTCACCATCGGCGTCTTGGTGAACATCGCCGGCGGCTCGCCGTTCGGTCCGGGCCGCAGATCGCGCACGTTCATGGCGCAGGAGGCGACCGGCTTCGGCGGGCCGCCCTTCACCTCGATCAGGCACATGCGGCAATTGCCGGCGATCGACAGCCGCTCATGGAAACAGAAGCGCGGCACTTCCGCGCCCGCGGCTTCGCAGGCCTGGAGCAGCGTGTACTCCGGCGGGACCTCTACTTCGATGCCGTCAACAAGAACCTTCGTCATGCCGCGTGCTCGCTCAGGCGCTCACAGCGCGCCGTCTTCCAATGTTTCGCCTCGGTGAGATGCTCCCAGCCGAACGCATGATCGCTCGGTCCGTGCGCCTTGAGATGATCGAGGCGCGCGACGCCCTCCTCGATCGACGGGCGGTGACCTTCCGGCACCCACCACATCACCAAGGGCGTGTCGATTTTCTCGAACCATTCCTGGCGCCGGCCGTAGAAGCGGTTGTGCACCGTCTTCCAGACGAAGCGCTCCAGCGCCGCCACATCCTTCCAGACCGTCAGGTTCGGCAGAATGCGCGGATCGCCGTAGACCTCCATGCCCATGGCATTGCCGCTCTTGTCCTTGAGCCGCCAGACAAAACCGTCGATCTGCTCGGCAAGCGCGTTCACCCGCGCAACATTGTCGACGAATTCCGCCATACGCGGATCGTCGAGCGGATACTTGATCCGCGCGATGTTGAACTGGGCGAGGTGGCGGGCGTCGGTCATGCCTACTCCGCCGCCTCAGCGATCGGTTCGGAATGCGGATTGGCCGCATACTGATCGATACGCTCTTCGATCTCATGGCGGAAATGCGCGATCAGGCCCTGGATCGGCCAGGCGGCGGCGTCGCCGAGCGCGCAGATGGTGTGGCCTTCGACCTGCTTGGTGACTTCCAAGAGCATGTCGATCTCGCGCTTCTGCGCGCGGCCTTCGGCCATGCGCGAGAGCACGCGCCACATCCAGCCGGTGCCCTCGCGGCACGGCGTGCACTGGCCGCAGCTCTCATGCTTGTAGAAGTACGACAGCCGGGCGACGGCGCGGATCAAGTCGGTCGACTTGTCCATAACGATGACCGCCGCGGTGCCGAGACCCGACCGCAGCTTCGACAGGCTGTCGAAATCCATTGGGGTGTCGATGATCTGCGCCGCCGGTACCATGCGTACCGACGAGCCGCCCGGGATGACCGCCTTGAGGTTGTCCCAGCCGCCGCGGATGCCGCCGCAATGCGTGTCGATCAGCTCGCGGAAGGTGACGCCCATCGCCTCTTCGACGTTGCACGGCTTGTTGACGTGGCCGGAGATGCAGAAGAGCTTGGTGCCGACATTGTTCGGATTGCCGAACGAGGAGAACCAGGTGGCGCCGCGCCGCAGGATGTCGCCCGCAACCGCAATCGACTCGACGTTATTCACGGTGGTCGGGCAGCCGTAGAGACCGACATTGGCCGGGAACGGCGGCTTGAGCCGCGGCATGCCCTTCTTGCCTTCGAGGCTTTCCAGGAGCGCCGTCTCTTCGCCGCAGATGTAAGCGCCGGCGCCGTGGTGCACGATCACGTCGAAGTCCCAGCCGTGCACGTTGTTCTTGCCGATCAGCTTGGCCTCGTAGGCCTGATCGACCGCCGCCTGCAGCCGCTCGCGCTCGCGGATGAACTCGCCGCGCACATAGATGTAAGCTGCGTGCGCACCCATGGCGAAGCCGGCGATGAGGCAGCCCTCGACCAGGAGATGCGGATCGTGCCGCATGATCTCGCGGTCTTTGCAGGTGCCGGGCTCGGACTCGTCGGCGTTGACGACGAGATAATGCGGCCGCTCGCCGATCTCCTTCGGCATGAACGACCACTTCAATCCGGTCGGGAAGCCGGCACCGCCGCGGCCGCGCAGGCCGGACGCCTTCATCTCGTTGATGATGCCGTCGCGACCTTTCTCCAGGATCGTCTTGGTGCCGTCCCAGGCGCCGCGCGCCCGCGCACCCTTCAGGCCCCAGTCGTGGAGCCCATAGAGGTTCTTGAAGATGCGATCCTTGTCAGCGAGCATCATTCAGCCTTCACGGATTTGAGCGTGGTAGCGCCGCCGACCGGCGCCGAGAACTGGCGGTCGATCTGCGGGCCCGGCTTCACCGGCTTATCCTTGGCGAAACCGTCGAGCACTTTCTCGAAGTTTTCCGGCGTCAGGTCCTCGTAGGTGTCCTTGCCGATCAGCGCCATCGGCGCGTTCACGCAAGCGCCCAGGCACTCGACCTCTTCCCAGGAGAAATTGCCGTCTTCCGAGACGTGATGCGGATCGTGAT
>Ga0255338_1002888_pt1 | contig 22728 bp, 24 predicted proteins | sample MeOH1_35cm_T4_19_FD_203715 | JGI IMG/M metagenome (GOLD analysis project Ga0255338, IMG submission 203715) | Sandy soil microbial communities from University of British Columbia, Vancouver, Canada - MeOH1_35cm_T4_195 | ecosystem: Engineered > Artificial ecosystem > Sand microcosm > Unclassified ...
AAGATGTGACAGCGGGCGCTCCCTCAAGCTAGACCACCGCGACGACATCCCGACCCGAAACCGGAGCGAAAAATCGACCCCCCGGGCCGCATCGTTTCCGAGTCGAGACCTCGACGGGGACCTGTCGCCGTCTCGACCGCAGATCGACGGGAAACTGTGACCGTTCCATCGCGGTCCGGTCACCGAATGAGCGCGAATCACGGTTTCGAGAGCCGTCTTTCGAGCCGGTTCACGGAAACGGCCCGCGCCGGCCCCGACCCCCCTATTGTCGAGCCGACCACGTCGTCGCCCGTGCCCGTCCCACCCTCGAGGAGCTCTGGATGCAGCAGCGTCGATGGACCGTTCGTTCGCTCACCGCCGCAGCCGCTGTCGCGGCGGCGGTGGCCGTGCCCGCGCACGCCGTCGCGGAACCCGAGCCCCCGGGACTGCCGCCGGACGCGTTGCGTGCGGCCGCGGCCGCGGAGTCCCCCGAGGCGCTGCGGGCGGTGGAGTCGCTGCTCGACGCGGCTCGCACCCCGGCGTTGTTCGAGCCGCCACCGCGCAACACTCCGCAGCCGTTCATGCAGCCCGCCCCCACGTTCGGGCTCGGCTGCGGGGGCGGTTTCACCCCCTACGCGATGACCACCGGATGGGCCCAGCCCGGCCCCAACGCGGTGCCCCCGGTGCAGATCGGCCAGCTGAAGATCTTCGTCTCCCCCACGATCCCCACCCTGCCCGCGCGGGCCGACCTGAAGTTCGTGTGGCTGAACATGGAGAACTTCCGCGGCGGCGTGGACACGCTCGACGACACCGTGGGCGGGGTGCCGCAGCTGTCGAAGACCCTCGACACCGGCACCGGTCCGGTGCTGTCGGCACTGTTCGGGTCCGTGCAGTACGTCGACGGCACCTTCTGCCAGGTGGTGTACACGATGGGGGCGTTCTTCGCCTGAGCGGGCCGGCTCAGCGGAGCCGTTCGGCGGCGCGGGCCAGCCGCACGAGCTCGTCGCACAGGGCGGCCAGTTCCGCCGGACCGGCGCCCTCCGCCACCGCGGTCGCGACGTCCTCGGCCGCGCACCGCACCTCGAAGGCACGGTCGGCGACAGCGCTCGCCTCCGCGGCGGTCAGGATCACCGCGTCCTCCGGCAGTCCCGCTTCCCGGGTGAGGGTGCGTTGCTCGTAGGCCCGCTGACGGCACGAGCGGCGGCAGTAGCGGCGACGGCGCCCGAGGGGGGCGTCGGCGACCGGCCGGCCACACCAGAGGCAGTTCTCCGGTTCACGGGTACGTCCGGTCATGGCCGTCCACCCTACCGGCCGGCGGAGCCGCGGCGGCCGGGGCGGTAGACTCACCCGCGCCCACGGCCGCGGGGCGGTCGGGAACCGATTCGACCGCGTGTGCGTTGACAGAAGAGGTCGGCATCCGCCGATGTCGACCGCACTGTGGACGCGCGCTCGCCCCGGAGGCGAGCGCACCGGGCGGAGCACACAAGAGAGGACACCACCATGGCAGATCGTGTACTGCGAGGCAGCCGGCTCGGGGCGGTGAGCTACGAGACCGACCGTGACCACGATCTGGCGCCGCGGCGGATCGCCCGCTACCGCTGTGACAACGGCGAGGAGTTCGACGTTCCGTTCGCCGACGACGCGGAGATCCCCGGCACCTGGATCTGCAAGAACGGTCTGGAAGGCTCCCTGGTCGAGGGCGCGGCGCCCGAGGCGAAGAAGGTCAAGCCGCCGCGCACCCACTGGGACATGCTGCTCGAACGCCGCTCCATCGACGAGCTCGACGAGCTGCTCAAGGAGCGCCTCGAACTGCTCAAGACCAAGCGGCGCGGCGCCTGACCTCAGGTCGACCGGTACGCACGAGGCCGCCCCCGGGATCCGTCCCGGGGGCGGCCTCGTGCGTACCGGGGGCGGTGCGTGTCCTGCCGGGTCGGCCGTGTTGCGCGCACGGCACAAATGGATCAAACGCCGACAGCGGCTCCGCGCGCGTGTCATCATGATCGAACACCGGCCGGATTCTCGGACCGGCGACCTCGGACGACGCGAAACGGAATGACCCACTGGGGTTTCGGGCCGCGGTACAGGGGGCGAGAAGCGATGGACAACAGCAACGACCACCGGGCGGACGCCACCGCCGAATCCGCACCGGACGACCTGCTCGACGGGCTGCGCACCGAACTCGACCGGGTCGACGCCCGGCTCCTCGATACCGTTCGGGACCGGCTGCGCATCTGTGCCCGCATCGCGCACCTGAAACAGCGGCACGCGATCCCGATGCTGCAACCGGGCCGGATGCAGGTCGTGCATGCCCGCGCCGAGTCCTACGCGCACCGCAACGACATGTCGCCGGAATTCCTGCACTCGTTGTACGCGCTGCTCATCGCGGAGGCGTGCCGGGTCGAGGACCTCATCATCGACGGTCCCGGCGCGGCGCCCGCCCAACTGCGCGAGACCCGGACCTGAGACCGGTCATGGCCGCCCCGCCGCCCGCCGCTTCGATCCGCACCCTGCTGATCGACAACTACGACTCGTTCACCTACAACCTCTACAGTCTGCTGGCCGAGGTCAACGGTGTCCCGCCCACGGTCGTCAGCAACGACACCCCGTGGGAGTCCCTGGATCTGGACCGGTTCGACAACATCGTCGTCTCCCCCGGGCCGGGCCGCCCCGACCGGGCCCGCGACTTCGGGATCAGCTCGCACGCCCTGCTCGACTCCGGTCTGCCCGTGCTCGGGGTGTGCCTCGGTCATCAGGGCCTGTGCAACCTGTTGGGCAGCGAGGTGGTGCGGGCACCGCAGCCGGTGCACGGCCGGCTGTCACGGATCCGGCACGCCGGCACCGGGCTGTTCGCCGGCATTCCCTCCCCGTTCGAGGCGGTGCGCTACCACTCGCTGGTCGTCGACCGGGTGCCCGACGACCTCGAGGCCGTCGCCTGGACCGAGGACGGACTCCTGATGGGGGTCGCCCACCGGACCCGGCCGCTGTGGGGGGTGCAGTTCCACCCCGAGTCGATCTGCACCGAGTACGGCCGCGAGCTGCTGGCGAACTTCCGCGACGCGACCCCCGCCCGGCCGCACCCACCCGAGCCGGTCCCGCCGCCCGCGCCGCCCGCGCCGCCCCCGGCGCTGGTCCTCGAAAGCCGCCGGATCGACCACCACCCCGACCCGCAGCGGGTGTTCGAGACGTTGTTCGCCGACGGTCCGCACAGCTTCTGGCTGGACGGCAGCGCCGCCACCGAACCGAACTCGCGGTTCTCCATCCTCGGGGACGGGTCGGGTCCGCGCGCCGAGTTCGTCACCTACAGCGTCGCCGAGACCCTGGTGCGCGAACAGCGCACCGGGCAGCCGGTGGCCGAGTTCCACACCACCTTCTTCGACCACATCGACCGCCGCCTCGCCGAGCGCACGGTCGCCCGGCGCGGCGACCTGCCGTTCGCGTTCGCGCTGGGCTACGTGGGCTACCTGGGGTACGAGCTCAAGGCCGACACCGGCGGGCAGCTCGTGCACACCTCCCCCATCGCGGACGCGGCGATGGTCTTCGCCGACCGCGCCGTGGTCCTCGACCACGAGACACGCTGCTGCTACCTGCTGGCGCTGAGCGAGCGGGCCGGGGAGCCCGCCACGACCGCGTGGTTCGACGCGACCGCTGCCGTGCTCGGGTCCCTGGCCGAATCCGCCGCGGCACCGGTCGCGGCCCCGCTGGTGCGGGCGGAGCAGGATCCGCGGGTGCGGTTGCGGCACGAGCCGCAGCGCTACCTCGAGCTGATCGCCCAGTCGATCGCCGAGATCCGCAGCGGCGAGACGTACGAGGTGTGCCTGACCAACGCGGCGACCGTGGACCGCAGCGTCGATCCCCTGCGCACCTACGAGACGCTGCGCGAACTGAGCCCGACCCCGTACAGTGCCCTGCTGCGGTTCCCCGAGGTGTCGGTGCTCAGTGCCTCGCCGGAGCGGTTCCTGCGGATCGGCCCGGACGGGGTGGTCGAGTCCAAGCCGATCAAGGGCACCCGGCCGCGCGGCACCACCGAGGACGCGGACCGGGCGTTGCGGCAGAGCCTGCTCGACAGCGAGAAGGACCGGTCGGAGAATCTGATGATCGTCGACCTGGTGCGCAACGACCTGTCTCGGGTGTGCGTGCCCGGTTCGGTGCACGTGCCGAAGCTGTTCGACGTCGAGACGTACGCGGCGGTGCACCAGCTGGTCTCCACGGTGCGGGGGACGTTGCGCCCGGATGCGACCGCGGTGGACTGCGTGCGGGCCGCCTTCCCGGGGGGATCGATGACCGGGGCGCCGAAGCTGCGCACCATGGAGATCATCGACAAGCTCGAGGACGGCCCCCGCGGCGTGTACTCGGGTGCGCTGGGATACCTGTCCCCGACGGGAGCGGCGGACCTGTCGATCGTCATCCGCACCATGGTCGCCACCGAACACGAGGTGGGCTTCGGCATCGGCGGCGCCATCGTCGCGTTGTCGGACCCGGCGGACGAACTCGAGGAGACGATGGTCAAGGCGGTGGCGATGCGCCGCACCCTGTCGGTGAACGAACCCTCCGAGGACGGTTCCCGCGCGTGAGCGACACGACCGGCCTCGTCGTCGTCGCCGGGGGTGCCGGCGCGGTCGGCCGGATGCTCGGTGAGGCGCTGCGCCGCGACGGCGCCGACGTGCTGGTGGTCGACCCGGCCGCCGGCGACGATCCGGGCGCGCTGCGCGACGATGTCACCGTCCCCACGGCGGCCGTGCGGGACGCGGTGCGGTGCGCCTCGATGCTGGTGCTGGCCGTGCCCGAGGCCACGGCGCTGGCGGCCGCCGCCCGGCTCGGTCCGCTGCTGTCGCCGGACGCGGTGCTGGTGGAGACCCTGTCGGTGAAGTCGGCGTGGGCGCAGGCGGGACGCGGGCGGGGGTGGTCCGCGCAGTGTGTCGGGCTGAACCCGATGTTCGCGCCGGCGCTGGGCATGGCGGGACGACCGGTGGCGGTGGTCGAGCACCGGCCCGGCCCGGCCGTCGACGCGCTGCTCGCGGCGCTCGACCGGTGGGGCGCGCGGGTGGTGCGGATGACGGCGGACGACCACGACCGGGTCGCGGCGGCCACCCAGGCGGCCACGCACGCGGCGGTTCTGGCGTTCGGGCTGGCGCTGGGACGGCTCGGCGTCCCCCCGTCGGTGGCGGCGGCGACCGCCCCGCCCCCGCACGTGCTGCTGCGGGCGCTGCTGGCGCGGATCGCCGGCGGCGCCCCCGAGGTGTATCTCGACGTGCAGGCCGGCAACCCGCACGCGGCGGCGGCCCGGTCGGCGCTGCGGGCCTCCCTCGACGAGCTCGAGGCGGTGGTCGAGACCGGATCGGTGGCCGGGTTCGCGGACCTGCTGGGCCGGGCCGCAACGCCGCTGGGCGCGGACACCGGCCGGTATCGTGAGCTGTGTGCGGAACTGTTCGCGGAACTGACGCACGAGGAAACGGAGAGCCGTCATGGCCGAGCCTGATCTGCCCGCCGCACAGGGTCCGCTGCTCGTACCCGCGTTGCCCGACCACGATCCGCACGACGTCGTCGAGAGCGCGGTGGTGCGGGGACTGGCCCGGTCGTGGGGGCGGCGCGCCACGGTCAAGAAGAGCGAACCGGATCTGGACGAGCTGTTCGATCCGGGCCGGCTGGATTTCCCGGACGAGCTCGTGCCGTTCCACACCCATCCCGCGTACCGCGCCCTGGACGAGGGGCGCCGGGCCCGGCTGCGGGGCTGGGGCTGGATTGCGTACAACAAGAATGTCATGGACATCGAGCAGTACGTGGTCAACCCCGGTTTCGCGCTGATCACGACGGACTTCTTCGGGGTCGGGCCGTCGGACACCGTGACCGCGGGGGTGCTGCAGGCGATGGTCGACGAGCAGTACCACACGCTCATGCACCTGAACGCGAGCGCGGTGATCCGCCGCCGCCGTGGCTGGCGCATGCCCGAGTCGGTGCTGCCGCCGTGCCGGACCGTGCGCGAGCACCGGGCCGCGGTGGCGGCGGCGCCCGATCCGCGGGGGCAGGCGCTGATCCGGTTGGCATTCACCACCGTCGCCGAGACCTCCATCAGCGCGTTCCTCGCTCTGATGACCGAGGACGCGGAGCTGCAGCCGGTCAATCGCACGACGGTGGCGCTGCACCGGCGGGACGAACTCAGTCACGCCTCCCTCGCCGCGGAGCTGCTGAAGATGGTGTTCACCGAGCTCGGGCCCGGCGACCGGGCGCAGCTGCTCGCGGCCCTGGCGGCGGGAATCGAGGCGTTCACCGGCTCGGATCTGGGCACCTGGGCGGCGATCGTGGACGCGGAGCGCGTTCCGGGTGGGCGGGCGATGCTCGCGGACGTGGCCGCGACACCCCCGCGGCGGGTGGTGCAGGACTGCAGCGCGATCCGCCGGTTGTGCACCGAACTGGGCGTCGCGGACGAGCTGCCCGTCACCTGGTAGAACGATCGAATCCGAACGAACGACACGATCGTTCGAGCGATGTCCGGTTCGTGACCCGGCGCCGTTCCTCGAACGTTCGTGCGGGGGGTTCGTCCTGGTAGTCTGCGGTGGTGAGCGACGCCTCCTCGGCGCCCGGCACGCCGATCGGGGCAACCCCCGCGACGGGCGGCCGCCGCAAGCAGTACGCCAACAGCGCCGAACGTGCGCGCGCCTGGCGCGAACGCCAGCGCCGGACCGCCACCCCGTCCCCACCCGCAGCGACCCCCGACCCGCCCCGGTCGGCGTCCTCTTCGCCGCCGGAGCGTGCGGGTACCCGCCTCGGCGCCGCCCCGGACCCGCCCCGGGCGGCCGGCACCGGGGCGGTGGACCTCGAGGCGACCCGGCTGCGCACCGAACGCGACGAGGCGCTGCGCTCGGCTGCCGAGGCCTGGCAGCGGGTGGCCGAACTCGAGGCCGATCTCGCGATGGTGCGCGCCGAACTGGCCGACGAGCGGGCCACCCAGCTGCGCGAGGCGCGGATCCACATCGCCGAGCTGCGGATGCAGGTGGCGGAACTGCGGCGCGAACGCGGCCGCCCCGGACCGGATCCCGACTGACGAACGTTCGCCGAACGCGTAGGCCGAATCCGAACGATCGTTTGGAGGGCTACCGGGGATGCGAACGTTCGGATCTCGGGGGTCGGGACTTCCGGCCCTGTCGGGCGCGTCCCGCACGGAGTCGAATGGACACGGACCGACCTTCCGCCGATCCGTGTCCCAGGAGAGGAGCAGACATGTCCACTGTGCCAGCGCGCCGTTCCCGTTCGGTGTTCCCGGACCTGTCCGAGTTCTTCGACGCCTTCCCCTTCACCGGTCTACGTCCCGCTCTCGGCGGCAACCTCATCCGGGTCGAGGACCGTGTCGAGAACGGCCGGTACGTCGTGCGGGCCGAGCTGCCCGGCCTCGACCCGGAGAAGGACATCGACGTCGCGATCAACGCCGGGCAGCTCGAGATCACGGCCGAACGGACCGAGGAGAAATCCGAGGGGGGACGCTCGGAGTTCCACTACGGCTCGTTCCGGCGTTCGGTGGCCCTGCCACCGGGTGCGAAGGACGACGACGTCGAGGCGTCCTACGCCAAGGGCATCCTCACCGTCTCGATCGCTCTGGCCGAGCAGCAGCAGGCCGGGAAGAAGATCGAGGTCAAGAACGCCGAATGAGCCCCGCCGCCCGGATGGGGGTGACCGGTCCTCGACCGGCCCCCAGCCCGGCGGCGCTCAGCGGCGCAGCAGGCCGCGCAGTTTCGTCCACCGGTTGCGCACGCCCCACACGGTGACCTTGATCAGCGCCTCCTGCACGATGCTGCCGCTCATCTTCGATTCGCCGATGATCCGCTCGGTGAAGGTGATCGGCACCTCGGCGACCGTGAACCCGGCCTGCACCGCCCGCCAGGCGAGGTCGACCTGGAAGCAGTAGCCGTGCGAGGCGACCGCGGCGAGATCGAGGTGCTCGAGCACCTCGCGCCGGTAGGCGCGGTAGCCGCCGGTGATGTCGTGGATCCGCACCCCCAGCGCGAGCCGCGAGTAGATGTTGCCGCCGCGGGAGAGCACCTCCCGATGCCACGGCCAGTTCACCACCGCACCGCCGGGCACGTACCGCGAGCCGAGCACCAGGTCGGCGCCCGCGTCGATCCTCTCGAGCAGCAGGTGCAGCTGCTCGGGGGCGTGGCTGCCGTCGGCGTCCATCTCCACCAGCACGGTGTAACCGCGCTCGAGTCCCCACCGGAAACCGGCGATGTACGCGGCCCCGAGACCGTTCTTCTCGGTGCGGTGCATCACGTGGATGCGGTTCTCGCTCGCCGCGGCGAGACGATCGGCGACGTCGCCGGTGCCGTCCGGGCTGCCGTCGTCGACGATCAGCACGTGTGTGTGCGGCAGCGCGGCGTGCAACCGGCCGACGATCAGGCCGATGTTGTCACGTTCGTTGTACGTCGGGATGATCACCAGGGTCCGGGCGCTCGGCGCGCTGTCGTTCCCGGCCGGCGTCGCCGCTGCCATCGAAGGTCCTTCCTGTCGCACCGGCCGGCGGCCGGTCATCTCGCGGTGCCGGCTGCGGCCGGCACGGTGGTGCTCCGCCCGCGTGTGCGCACCAGCGCCACGCCGACGGCGGCGACGGCCCCGACGCAGAGCACGAGCTCCGGGATCGGTCCGAGCCGAGTAGCCAGCGTAGCCGTCGCGCGCAGCGGCACCTGCGCCACCAGTACCTCGGGCACGAACAGGGCACTGCGCGTGGTGACCGTGCCGTCCGCCGCGACCACGGCGCTGACCCCGCTCGTGGCGGCCACCACCACGGCCCGGCCGTGCTCGACGGCCCGCACCCGGGACATCGCCAGCTGCTGGTAGGTCATCTCCGTGTCGCCGAACGTCGCGTTGTTGGTGGGCACGGCCAGCAGGTGCGCGCCGGCGCGCACCGAGTCCCGCAGTGCCCGGTCGAACGCCACCTCGTAGCAGGTGGCCACCCCGATCGGGATGCCCGCGGCGTGGACGGTGCCGTCGCCGCCGCCCGGCACGAAGTGCCCGGCCCGGTCGGCGTAGTCGGAGAACAGCCGGAAGAACGAGCGGTACGGCAGGTACTCGCCGAACGGCTGGATGATGCGCTTGTCGTGCCGCTCCCCCGGCCCGGTCGCCGGATCCCACACGATCACCGAGTTGGTCGTGGTGCCGTCCCCGTTGACCAGCACGGCACCCACCAGGATCGGGGCGCCGACCGCGGCCGCCGCGGCGCCGATGTCGGCGGCGGCGTCGCGGTTGCGCAACGGGTCGATATCGGAGGCGTTCTCCGGCCAGATCACCACGTCCGGGCGCGGCGCGGTGCCGCCCCGGACCCGGTCGGCCAGCTCGAGGGTGCGCGCCACGTGGTTGTTCAGCACGGCCTTGCGCTGGGCGTTGAAGTCCAGACCCAGCCGCGGCACGCTGCCCTGGATCGCGGCGACCGTCACGGTGCGCTCACCCGCCTCGGGGGCGGGCAGCGCCGGCCAGGTCGCCAGGGCGAGCAGCGGTGCGGCGACGGTCGTCGCCGCGGCCCGCAGCAGCGGCGACCGCTCCCGGTGCCCGCGGGTGTAGCGCAGCCCGGCCCGCGCGCACGCCCACAGCCCCGTGCCGGTCAGCGCCACCGCGAACGACACCAGCGGCGCACCGCCGACCGCGGCGAGAGCGACCAGCGGCCCGTCCGGCTGACCGAACGCGAGCCGGCCCCAGGGGAACCCGCCGAAGGGCACGCTCGCCCGCAGGTACTCGGTCAGGCTCCAGCCGGCCGCGATCCACACCGGTGCCCCCGGCAGGGCCCGCACCTGCACCGCGACCACCCCGAACAGGCCGACGAACACCGCCTCGGCGGCGGCGAGCGCCAGCCACGGCACCGGGCCGACGTACTCCCCGACCCACGGCAGCAGCGGCACGAAGAATCCCAGGCCGGCGAGGTAGCCGTAGCCGAAACCGCCGCGGCGGCGCAGCGTCGGCGCCCCCAGCACCCCGGTGAGCAGGGCGATGCCCAGCGGCGCGAGGAACCACAGCGGACGCGGCGGGAAACTCGCGAACAACAGCAGCCCCGCCGTGACGGCAGCGAGGCTGCGGACCACCACCGGCCGGGCGGCGGCGCGCGACCCGATCACCGGGCGTACACGACGCGGCCGCGGTGCACGCTGCGCAGCAGCACCGGATCGGGCGTGCCCGGCTCGAGATCCGGCAGCGGCGCCACCCGCGACCGCGGGTCGGTGGACCAGCGCTGCACACTGTCCTTCGGCGCGCTGACCACGAGCTCGTCCGCGTCCCAGACCGCGTACGACGCGGGCGCCCCGGGGTCGAGGGTGCCGGCGATCCCGTCCCGCACCCCCCCGGCGCGCCACGCCCCACGGGTGGCGGCGGCGAACGCGGCGCGGGGGGAGATCCCGCTGCCCGGGGTGCGGTGGTGCACGGCGGCGCGCAGCATCGGCCACGGCCGGGCCGCGGTGACCGGCGCGTCCGAGCCGAACGCGAGGGACATGCCGGTCGCGGCGAGCGGCGCGAACGGGTTGAGGCCGGCGGCGCGGTCGGCGCCGAGGCGGGTGGCGTACAGCCCGCCCGGTCCGCCCCACAGCGCGTCGAAGCTCGGTTGCATGCTGGCGATCACGCCCCAGCCGCCGAGCCGCTCGCCCTGCGCGGCGGTGACCATCTCGAGGTGTTCGAGCCGGTGTCCGCGGGCCGCGACGGCCGGGCCGCCGAGGTCGGCGACGACCGCGGCGAATGCCTGCACCGCGGCGTCGACGGCGGCGTCGCCGATGACGTGGAAGCCGGCCTGGATGCCGGCTTCGGTGCAGGCCCGCAGGTGCGCGGTCATCTGTTCGACGGTGAGGTAGGCGGTGCCGCAACAGTCGGGGCGGTCGGTGTACGGCGCGGCGAGCCACGCGGTGTGGGAGCCGAGGGCGCCGTCGACGAACAGGTCGCCCCCGAGGGCGTGCCCGCCGGTGGCGGTGAGCAGCGCCCGGGCCTGCTCGGCGGTGGTGACGGCCTCCCCCCAGTAGCCGCGGACCTGCACCCCGTGGTCGGTGGCGAGCAGTTCGGCGAAGTCGTCGCGGCCGGCGATGTCCGGGCCGCCGCATTCGTGCACGGCGACGATGCCGTGTGCCGCGTAGTCGTCGAGGGCGGCGGCGCGGGCCCGGGCGCGTTCGGTGGGGGTGAGCAGGGCGCGGGCGGCGGCGCGGACACCGTGGTGCGCGGCCGCGGTCAGCGGGCGCTGCGGGTGGTAGCCGTCGAGTCCGGCGAGGTCGGCGGCGGCGCGCAGCGCGGTGGAGGCCGCCGCGGAGTGGGCGTCGACGCGGGTGAGGTAGACGGCGCGGCCGGGGGCGGCGGCGTCGAGGTCGTCGGTGGTGGGGGCGGTGGGGTCCGGCCAGCGGGTCTCGTCCCACCCGTGCCCCCACACGACGGCGCCGGCGTGCCGGGCGGCATGGTCGCGCACCTGGTGCAGCGCCTCCTCGCGGGACCGCGTGTCGGACAGGTCGAGACCGGTCAGGGCCAGGCCGTGCGCGGTGACGTGCACGTGGGTGTCGACGAAGGCGGGTGCGACGAACGCCCCGTCGAGGTCGACGATCTCGGCGTCCGGGTGCAGGGCGCGGCCGGGCCGGTCCTCCCCCACCCACACGACCTGCCCGTCGGTGACGGCCATCGAGGTGGCGTCGGGGGCGCTGGCGCTGTAGATGCGGCCGCCGACGAGGAGCTGAGTGTGCGGTGCGGGGGACTTCACGGCTACCCAGTGTGCCCCGTTACGGCAGGTGCGGACGGTGCGGGGGGTCGACGATCTCGCCCTCGAGCACGGTCCCGGCTCCGGAGGCGGGGGTGTCGAGGCGGGCCGGGCCGACCACGGTGTGCTCGACGACCTCGCCGTCGACGATGACGACGCGTTCCCCGCGGAAGGTGCCGCCCCGGGCGGCGGAGGCGGCGACCCGGCGGGCGGCCAGCGCCCGCACGAGCGGGCGCAGCAGCGCGCGGGTCGGGGGCAGCAGCAGCAGAATTCCCGCGGCGCTGGTCACCGGTCCGGGTACGAGCACGAGCCCGGCACCGGCGCCGACCAGTGCGCCGTCGGTCAGGGCCCGGTCCGCGCCGGCGGCGCTGCGGACCCGGCCCAGATTCTGCAGGGCACGGCGGCCCTGCGCGGCGAGCACCAGGTACCCGAGGACGCTCACCCCGAGGAACACCAGGATCGTCGTGCCGATGCCCAGGGTGGACCCGAGCCACGCCAGCACCCCGATCTCGACGACGACGTAGGCCAGGAACAGCAGCGCGATCATGGGGTGATCCTTCCAGCTGCCGGGAACGGTGCGGCGGTCATATCCGCTCAACGAGCGGCGCCGCGGTTTTGCTCCCGGTCGCTGTGATCGAATGGCCGCGTGGGTGCGGGCGACTGGGCGGTTCTGATGGTGGCGGCGACCGCCGCCGGGTGGGTCGACGCCGTCGTCGGTGGGGGCGGGCTGATCCTGTTGCCGGCGCTGTTCGTCGTCGCCCCGCAGCTGACACCGGCGGCCGCGCTGGCGACGAACAAGCTCACCGCCCTCTGCGGCACCGGCGCGGCGGTGGTGACCTTCGCGCGGCGGATCCGGCTGCAGTGGCCGGTCCTGGCTCCGGCGGCGGTCCTGGCCGCGGTCGCGGCGGCGGCGGGTGCGGCGACGGTCTCGCGGATCGACAAGGACCTGTTCGTTCCGATGGTGATGGTGGTGCTGGTGGCGGTCGCGGTGTTCGTGACGCTGCGGCCGCAGGTCGGCACGACCCTGGCGCACGAACCGCCGACGATGCGGCGCACGGTCCTGGTGGTGCTGACCGCGGCCGCGGTGATCGGCTTCTACGACGGCCTGCTCGGCCCGGGCACCGGCACGTTCCTGATCATCACGTTCGCGACGCTGCTCGGCACCGAATTCGTGCGGTCGGCGGCGATGGCGAAGGTGATCAACCTCGGGTCCAATGTCGGGGCGCTGGTGTATTTCGCGGCGGCCGGGTACGTGTGGTGGTCGCTGGGGCTGGCACTGGCGGTGTGCAATATCGCGGGCGCGGTCGTCGGGTCGCGGACCGCGCTGCGCCGCGGCGCGGGGTTCGTGCGGGCGGTGCTGCTGATCGTGGTGCTGGTGATGGTGGTGCGTCTGGGCTGGCAGCAGTTCGGGTGAGCCGACGCGCCGGGTGCGACCCAGTACGGTGGTGCCCGTGAGCACCGTCGACGCCGACTTCCTCGCCCTGCCGTTGCGGACGCTCGCGGACGCGGCGCTGTCCGCCGCCCGCGCCGCCGGTGCCTCCCACGCGGATCTGCGGGTGCACCGTCTGCACAGCCAGTCGCTGAGCCTGCGGGACGGCGCCGTGCAGGCCGCCGTCGACAGCATCGACACCGGGCTGGCCGTGCGGGTGGTGGTCGACGGCACCTGGGGGTTCGCCTCGCACGCCGAGCTGAGCCCGGCCGTCGCGGCGGCCACGGCGCGGCAGGCGATCGAGGTGGCCCGGGCGTTGCGGGCGCTGAACCGGGATCGGGTCGAGCTCGCCGACGAGCCGGTCTACCGGGACGCGGTGTGGGTCTCGCCGTACGAGGTCGATCCGTTCACGGTGCCCACGGCGCAGAAGGTGGCGCGGCTGGCGGAGTTCTCCCGGCGGCTGCTCGACGCCGACGAGGTCGATCATGTGACGGCGCACTGTGGGCAGGTCAAGGAGCAGACGTTCTACGCGGACCTGGCCGGCTCGACGATCACCCAGCAGCGGGTGCGGGTGGCCCCGCAGCTCGAGGCGACCGCCGTGGACCGGCGCACCGGCGAGTTCGAGACGATGCGCACCCTGGCCCCGCCGGTGGGGCGGGGCTGGGAGTATGCGGCCGGCGACGCGCACTGGGACTGGAGTGCGGAGCTGGCGCAGCTGCCCGGGTGGCTGGCGGAGAAGGCGCGGGCCCCCAGCGTGCAGGCGGGGCCGACGGACCTGGTGATCGACCCCACCAACCTGTGGTTGACGGTGCACGAATCGATCGGGCACGCAACGGAGTACGATCGGGCCATCGGGTACGAGGCGGCCTACGCGGGCACCTCGTTCGCCACCCCGGACGGGCTCGGCACGCTGCGCTACGGCACCGACGTGATGCAGGTGACGGCGGACCGCACCGTCGCGCACGGGCTCGCCAGCGTCGGCTGGGACGACGACGGGGTCGCCGCCCAGTCCTGGGACCTGGTGCGGGACGGGATACTGGTCGGCTACCAGCTCGACCGGGTGTTCGCGCCGCGGCTGGGCCTGCCGCGTTCGAACGGCTGCTCGTACGCCGACTCGGCGCATCACGTCCCGATCCAGCGGATGGCGAACGTGTCGCTGCAGCCGGACCCGGTGGCCGACACCACCACCGCCGAGCTCATCGCCCGCGTCGACGACGGGCTCTACGTCGTCGGCGACAAGTCCTGGTCGATCGACATGCAACGCTACAACTTCCAGTTCACCGGGCAGCGGTTCTACCGGATCCGCGGTGGCACGCTCGCCGGGCAGGTGCGTGATGTGGCATACCAGGCCACCACGACCGACTTCTGGGGCTCGCTCGAGGCGGTCGGCGGGCCGTCGACGTGGCGACTCGGTGGCGCCGTGAACTGCGGCAAGGCCCAGCCCGGGCAGGTCGCGCCGGTCAGCCACGGCTGCCCGTCGGCGCTGCTGCGGTCGGTGAACGTCCTCAACACCCGGGCGGAGGGCCGGCGATGATCGAGGCGCAGGAACAGCTCGAGCGGGCGTTGCGCTGCTCGACCGCCGACGAGACGATCGTGCTGGTCACCGACACCGGCGAGGCGTCGCTGCGGTGGGCCGGCAACTCGATGACCACCAACGGGATCTCACGTTCCCGCAGCTGGACGGTGATCGCGGTCCTGCGCGGCGACACCACCCGCGTCGGGGTGGTGACGTCGAGCAGCGTCGACCCGGCCGACATCGCCCCGACCGTGCGGGCGGCGGGGGCGGCGGCCGCGGCGGCGGCCCCCGCCGAGGACGCGGTGCCGCTCGTCGGCGGGGAAGGCGAGCCCGGCGACTGGGCCGACGCCGCGGCCGGGACCGACATCACGGTGTTCGGGCGGCTCGTCGACGATCTCGCCGCCGGATTCGACGGTGCCGATCAGCTCTACGGCTTCGCCCACCACCGGATCTCGACGACCTGGCTGGGCACCTCGAGCGGGGTGCGACGCCGGTTCAGCGCGCCGGAGGGATCGGTGGAGATCAACGGCAAACGGGGCGGGCTGAACGGGGCCAGCGCGTGGGCCGGGGCCGGCACCCGCGACTTCACCGACGTCGACACCCCCGCCCTGCTGACGGAACTGTCGCGGCGGCTGGACTGGGCGCGCCGCACCGTCGAGCTGCCGGCCGGGCGTTACGAGACGCTGCTGCCGCCGTCGGCGGTGGCCGACCTGATGATCTACCTGATGTGGTCGATGGAGGGCCGCGGCGCCGAGGAAGGGCACACCGCGCTGTCGCGGCCCGGCGGCACCCGCGTCGGCGAACGGCTCACCGCGCTGCCGTTGACCCTGTTCTCCGATCCCGCCGCCCCCGGCCTGGAATGCGCGCCGTTCGTCACGGCCACCGCGTCGTCGAACTCGCTGTCGGTGTTCGACAACGGCATGGACCTCGGGCGGGTCGACTGGGTGCGCGCGGGGACGGTGCACGCGCTGGCGTACCCGCGGGCCGCCGCCGCCGAGTTCGGGGCGCCGGCGGCCACGCCCGGGGAGAACCTGCTCCTGACCGGCGGCGGCACGGCCGGCGTGGACGAGATGGTGGCCCGCACCGAGCGGGGACTGCTGCTGACGACCCTGTGGTACATCCGGGAGGTCGACCCGGCGACGTTGCTGCTGACCGGACTGACCCGCGACGGTGTGTATCTGGTCGAGGACGGTGCGGTGACGGCGGAGGTGAACAACTTCCGGTTCAACGAGAGCCCCCTGGATCTGCTGCGGCGCACCACCGAGGCCGGCGGCACGCAGCGCACCCTGCCGCGGGAATGGAAGGACTGGTTCACCCGCACCGCGATGCCGCCGCTGCGGATCCCCGACTTCCACATGTCGTCGGTCAGCCGCGCCCGCTGATCCCGCGGCGACGCCCGTGTGCCGCCGCGGTCCCCTCACCCGCCGGGACCGGGATCCGGGGTGGGATCGTCCGCCTCGACGACACAGGCGAGCCCGACGGTGCCGGCGCGCCCGCGGCGCAGCACACTGCCCTTGACCGTGAGCCACCCGAGGATCCCGTACTTGCGGGCGATCATCGCCCGCGCCCGCTCGGTGCCGGCCGCGTCGAGCACCGTGGCGGTGCCGGGCACCGCGTCGCTGCGCGGTGTGCCGCGCACGTCGCACACCGCGACGGTGATCCGCGGATCGCGGCGCAACCGCCGGACCTTGTAGGAGTCGGTGACGGTCCACACCAGCAGCCGGTCGGCGTCGGCGGCGGCCCACACCGCGGTCGGCACCGGGGTGCCGTCCCTGCGGAAGGTGGTCAGCAGCACGTACTTCGCGGCGGCCAGGTCGGCGAAGGTCGGGGTCATGGGCCACACCCTACGGACGGGCGGGCCGCGCCGACCGCCGCCGTCTAGCCTGGAGGCCATGGCGCCCGCTCACGAACCCGTCGACCTGGTCGAGGTGTCCCTGCCCGGCGGTCGGCTCGCGGCGGCGCAGCTGCAGATCCTCGCCGAACTCGCCCACGACCACGCCGGGGGCGCCCTGGTCCTCACCGCCGACGGTCTCGGGCTGCGCGGAAACCGGGCCGAACTCACCGCGCAGCTGTCCGGCCACGGCTTCGACCTGCCCGGACCGCATCGGCGCCGCCTGCTCGCCTCGCCGCTGTCCGGCCGCATCGGCGGGCATGTCGACGTGCGGGACATCCTCGCCGAGGTGCACCGTCGACTCACCGCGCTCGCGCCCGGCCGCGACCTCGTCGTCGGGATCGACGACGGCAGCGGCGACATCGCGGCCCTGGCCCCCGAGGTGGGGGCGGCGGCGCTGCCCGACCGGCGGTGGGCGCTGTTGCTCGACGGCACCGACACCGGCGTGCGCCTGCCCCCCGACGACGTCGTCGAGACGCTGGTCGCGGCGGCGCAGCGGCCGCCGCGGGCCGGGGTCGCCGCGACCCTCGCCGCTCTGGGCGTGGAGCCGTCGGCGCCGCCGGCGCGGCGCCCGTCGGCCCCGGCCCGGCCCGTGGGCTGGTTGGACCAGCCCGACGGTGCGGTCACCCTCGGCGGCGGTCTGCCCGGGGCGGTGCTGCCGGCGCGGACCGCGGAGTTCCTCGCGGCCGTGGATCGTCCCCTGGTGGTGACGCCGTGGTCGGTGGTGCTGCTGTGCGATCTCGACGAGTGGGCCGCCGAACAGGTGGTGCGGGTCCTCGCCCCGATGGGACTGGTCTTCGACGCCGACTCCCCCGAGCTGCGCTGAACCGCGCCGCGGCGGTCGTGTTCCGGGCCCGCACCGCCCGCACGCCGCCTACCGTGGGTTCATGAGCATCGGTGCGGGGTCCGAGTCCGAGGTGTTCGATGTCGTCGTCCTCGGCGGCGGACCCGCCGGGGAGAACGCCGCCGCCTACGCCATCGCCGGCAGCGACCGCACCGCCGTCCTGGTCGAACACGAACTCGTCGGCGGTGAATGCTCCTACTGGGCGTGCATGCCGAGCAAGGCGCTGCTGCGCCCGGGACAGGTGCTGGCCGCGGCCCGGCACATGCCCGGCGTCGCCGCCAAGGTCGCCGCCCACGGCGTCGACGTCGCCGACGTTCTCGCCCGCCGGGACGCGTTCACCGACGGCCGCGACGACACCGCCCAGGTCGAGTGGGCGCGCGGCGCCGGGATCGACGTCGTGCGCGGGCACGGCCGCCTCACCGCCCGGTGCGAGGTCACCGTGGACGGCCCGCGGCCGCGGCGGCTGCGGGCCCGGCACGCGGTGGTGGTGGCCACCGGCAGCACCGCGTCCGTGCCCGACGTGCCGGGGCTGCGCGCGGCCCGGCCCTGGACCTCGCGGGATGCGACGAACCTGCAGCAGGTGCCGCGGCGCGCCGCGATCGTCGGCGGCGGCGTCGTCGCCTGCGAGATCGCGACCTGGCTGCGCGAGCTCGGCACCGAGGACCTGACGATGCTGGTGCGGGGGGACCGGCTGCTCGCCCGCACCGAGCCGGTCGCCGGCGCCGCCGTCGCCGAGGCGCTGCGCGAGCACGGCGTGCGGCTGCGGTTCGGCACCACGACGGCGGAGGTGTCCCGCCCGGACGTCGCGGACACCGGCATCGGACGCATCCACGGCGGCCCGGTGCGGCTGCGCCTCGACGACAGTGGCACCCTCGAGGTCGACGAGCTGATCGTCGCGGCCGGGCGCCGGCCCGCGACCGCCGGACTCGGACTCGACACCGTCGGGTGGGCCGGGGAGGGCCCGCTGCGCACCGACGACCACATGACCGTCGCCGGGGTGGACGGGCGCTGGCTCTACGCCGTCGGCGACGTCACCGGCCGGACCGCGCTGACACACATGGGCAAGTACCAGGGACGGGTGTGCGGCGACGTGATCGCCGCCCGCGCCGAGGGACGCGACCTCGACGCGCCGCGGTTCCGGGCGCGCGCCGACCACGGGCAGGTGCCGCAGGTGGTGTTCACCACCCCGGAGGTCGCGGCCGTGGGCCGCACCGCGGCCGACGCCCGCGCCGACGGCCTCGACGTCGAGGTGCTCGAGGTCGACATCGCCGTGGCCGGATCCGCGCTGGCGCGGGACGATTTCACCGGACGCGCCACCCTCGTGGTCGACCGCGCCGCCGACACCGTGGTGGGGGCGACGTTCGTGGGCACCGACGTCGCCGAGCTGCTGCACGCCGCGACGGTCGCGGTGGTCGCCGCGGTGCCGCTCGAGACGCTGTGGCATGCGGTACCGGCGTATCCGACGGTCGGCGAGGTGTGGTTGCGGCTGCTCGAGTCGCGCCGCCGCTGAGCGCGCCGGTCAGCGCGGCAGTCGCCGCCAGATCGGCCGCGGCAGCAGCCGCATCCCGACGAACACCGGCCGCAGCACAGCCGGCACCCACACCTCGCCGCGGCCGCGGCGCAACGCCCGCACCGTCGCGTCCGCGACCCGGTCCGGGGTGCTCGACAGCGGCGCGGGGCTCATCCCCTCGGTCATGCGGCCGACGACGAACCCGGGTCGCACCAGCAGCAGCGACACGCCGCTGCCGTGCAGCGCGTCCGCCAGGCCGGAGGCGAATCCGTCGAGACCGGCCTTCGCGGAGCCGTACACATAGTTCGCCCGGCGCACCCGCACCCCCGCCACCGACGAGAACACCACGATCCGGCCCGATCCCTGGGCCCGCAGATGCCCCGCCAGCCGCGTGAGCAGGGCCACGTGGGCGACGTAGTCGGTGTGCACGATCGCCACGGCATGGGCCGGGTCGTGTTCGGCGCGGTGCTGGTCGCCGAGGATGCCGAACGCGAGGACGGCGACGTCGATCGGCCCGTACAGCATCGCGAGGTCGGCGAGGGTCTGCTCGTGGGTGTCGAGCCGGTCGGCGTCGAACTCGACGGTGTGCACGGCGACGGCACCGGCGTCGAGCACGGCGCGGCGCTGCGCCTCGAGATCGCCGGCGCGGCGCGCGGCCAGGACCACGGTGCGGCCGCGGGCCAGCCGGGCGGCCACCGCCGTCCCGATCTCGCTGCGGCCCCCGAAGACGACGATCGAACCCTGCCCGTTGTTCACCGCACCAGTGTGCCGGGTGGCGCCGCGGGGCGCGCGGGCCGGGTTCGGCTACCGTCGCAGGCATGGCCCGCACCCCCGCCGCGCTCGGCGACGCCGCGTTGCAGTTCCTCACCGAATACCATCTCGGGACGCTGACGACCCTGCGCAAGGACGGCAGCCCGCACGTGGTGGCCGTCGGTTTCACGTGGGATCCGGAGGCCGGGGTGGTGCGGGTGATCACCGATGCGACCTCGCAGAAGGCGCTCAACGCCGACCGCCGCGGATACGGTGCCGTCAGTCAGGTCGAGCGGGGCCGCTGGCTCACCCTCGAGGGGCCCGCCCGGGTGCGGGCGGAACCGGAGGCCGTCGCCGAGGGGGTGCGTCGTTACACCGCGCGGTACCGGACGCCGCGGCCCAACCCGACGCGCGTGGTGGTGGAGATCACCGTGGCACGGGTGATGGGCTCGGTACTCGACAAGTAGGGTCGCTCACCCCGGCAGCACCGTCAGTCCGTGCGGACGGTGGTTGAGCGGCTCGCAGCCGTCCTCGGTGACCACCACGATGTCCTCGATGCGCGCACCCCACTCGCCGCGGAAGTAGATGCCCGGTTCGATGCTGAACGCCATCCCGGGCCGCAGCACGTCGGCATTGCCGTCGACGATGTACGGCTCCTCGTGGACGGACAGTCCGATGCCGTGCCCGGTCCGGTGCACGAAGACCTCGGCGAGGCCGTGCGCGGCGAGGGCGTCGCGGGCGGCGGCGTCGACCGAGGCGGCGGTGACCCCGGGCCGGACCGCGTCGACCGCCGCCTGCTGCGCCGCCTCGAGCAACGCCACCTTCGCCGCGACGTCGTCGGGGGGCGCGCCGAGGCTGTAGGTGCGGGTGGAGTCGGAGTAGTAGCCGGGCTCGACCGGGCCGCCGATGTCGACGACCACGACGTCGCCGGGTTCGAGGACCCGGTCGGAGACCTCGTGGTGGGGATCGGCGCCGTGCGGGCCGGACCCGACGATGACGAAGGCGGCCTCGGTGTGGCCCTCGGCGACGATCGCGGCGGTGATGTCGGCCGCGACCTGCGCCTCGGTGCGGCCGGGCCGCAGCCACCGCCCCATCTGCGCGTGCACCCGGTCGATGGCGGCGCCGGCGCGGCGCAGCGCCGCGACCTCCTCGTCGTCCTTGACCATGCGCAGCTGCCGCACCACCTCGGTCGCCAGCACGGGCGGCACCGCGAACCGGGCCGCGAGGGGCACCAGGTGCAGGGCGGGCATGGCGTCGACGACCGCGGTGCGCGGACGCTGCGGCAGCAGCGCGGCGACCTGCGCGTACGGGTCCTGTCCGTCGACCCAGTCGTGCACCGGCAGGTTCAGGTCCGTGGCCGCGGAGTCGGTGAGGGAGGCCAGCTCGAGGCGCGGCACGACGACGGACGCGCCCTGCCCGTCGGTGGGGATCACCAGGCAGGTGAGCCGCTCGAACGATTCCGCGCGTGAGCCGAGCAGGTAGCGCAGGTCCGGTCCGGGAGTGACGAGCAGCGCGTCGAGACCGGCGTCGTGGCCGAGGGCGGCGGCCCGGGCGAGGCGGTCGGCGTAGACGGGGGCGGGGAAGCGGCGCTCGGGGGAACTCATGCGGACAGCGTAGTGGCGTTTGGCAGGATGACCGGTGTGACTGCGACGCCGGCCTCCGCCGCCCCCGTGCCCCCCACCGGCCCGTTGATGCTGCTCGACGGGGCGAGCCTGTGGTTCCGCGCGTTCCACGCGCTGCCCGAATCGCTCACCGCCCCGGACGGCCGCCCGGTCAACGCGGTGCGGGGGTTCACCGACATGGTGGCGTCGCTGATCACCAAGCATCGGCCGGCGCGGCTGGTGGTGTGCCTGGATCTGGACTGGCGGCCGGCGTTCCGGGTGGCGGCGGTGCCGAGTTACAAAGCGCACCGGGTGGCCGCCGGTTCGGACGGCACCGCCGAGGAGGTGCCGGCGGCGCTGCCGCCGCAGGTGCCGATGATCCTCGACGTGCTGGCCGCGGTCGGGCTCGCCACCGCCGGGGCGGCCGGGTTCGAGGCCGACGACGTGATCGGCACTCTCGCCGCCGGCGAGGCCCGAGACCCGGTGCTGGTGGTCAGCGGCGACCGGGATCTGCTGCAGGTGGTGCGCGGCGGCGCGGTGCCGGTGCGGGTGGTGTACGTCGGGCGGGGCCTGGCCAAGGCCGAGGTGTTCGGTCCGGCGGAGGTCGCGGCCCGGTACGGGCTTCCGCCCGGGCGGGCCGGAGCGGCCTACGCCGAGCTGGCGGCGCTGCGCGGGGACCCCTCGGACGGGTTGCCGGGCGTCAAGGGGATCGGGGAGAAGACCGCGTCGACGCTCCTGCAGGAGTACGGGTCGCTCGCGGCGCTGCGCGCGGCGGCCGCGGACCCGGCGTCGGGGCTGGCGAAGGGGGTGCGCGCCAAGCTGATCGACGCCGGCGAGTATCTGGACGCGGCGGTGCCGGTGGTGCGGGTGGCCACCGACGCTCCGGTCCGGGTGTCGCGCCCGGACACGATCCCGGGGGCCCCCGTCGATCCGCAGGGACTCGAGCGGCTGGCCCAGGATCTGGGGATCGGGCGGTCCGCCGCCCGGTTGACCGCGGCGGCGGCCGGGGTGTGAGGGCGACGGACCGGCGTGCTCAGTTGGGCCGGCTGACCTCGTAGGTGCCCTCGTCGTCGGTGAAGGTCAAGGTCACCGTCCGGAACTGCCCGTCCACCGTGAGGGTGCACTCGAAGCTGTTGCCCGCCTTGACTTCTTCACCGTCCGGGCACTGCACGTCGGAGACGTCGGTTGCGCCGTACGACTCGGTGAGGACCTTCTCGACGCCGGCCTGCGCGGCCTCGGGGTCGAGGGTGTCGGTGCCGCCGAAGAGCAGGACGGCGCCGATGATCGCCCCGATCAGCACGAGCGCAGCGACGGCCAGGCCGACGATCAGGCCGGTCTTCGACTTCGTCTGCGGTGCACCGGCATTCCACTGGTTCGCGCCGGTCGCCCCCCATTGCTGGCCTTGCGGCTGACCGGGCTGCTGCTGTCCCCACTGGCCCTGCTGCGGCTGGCCCTGTTGCGGCTGGCCCTGCTGCGGTTGTCCCCACTGCTGGCCGGGCTGCTGTCCCCACTA
>Ga0255338_1002889_pt1 | contig 22721 bp, 19 predicted proteins | sample MeOH1_35cm_T4_19_FD_203715 | JGI IMG/M metagenome (GOLD analysis project Ga0255338, IMG submission 203715) | Sandy soil microbial communities from University of British Columbia, Vancouver, Canada - MeOH1_35cm_T4_195 | ecosystem: Engineered > Artificial ecosystem > Sand microcosm > Unclassified ...
TCGAACGCCGGCCTGCGCCTGATCGACAAGAAAGGCATCGACTCCGTGCTCGTAGATCTGCGCGCACGCGGCGAAGTCTAATTAGGAGCACATCATGGCCAGCAAAGGCGGACGCGATAAAATCAAGTTGGAGTCGACTGCAGGTACGGGTCACTTCTACACGACCACCAAGAACAAGCGCACGATGCCGGAAAAGATGGAGATCATGAAGTTCGATCCCGTCGCCCGCAAGCACGTGTCGTACAAGGAAACCAAGATCAAGTAATTGATCCTGTCTTCCACATGCCGATCGCGCGGCATGTTAGTAGAAACCCCGCTCAGGCGGGGTTTTTGCTTTTTATGCGGCGCAAAAGCCGCATCACTGGCGCGACTCCACAGCGCTGCCCACGCAAGCGCGCCGCCGGTGTACACTTTCCAGCTTTCCTGCCTCCCGACCGCGCCACGCGCGCGTCTCTCGCATCATGAACTTCGATGTCGCCATTGTCGGCAGCGGACTGGCCGGTCTGACGGTCGCGCTGCAACTGGCCGACACCCATCGGGTTGTCATCATCTGCAAACGCGCCATGACGACGGGCGCCAGCGACTGGGCACAGGGCGGCATCGCCGCGGTGCTGGACTCGGGCGACAGCCATGACGAGCACCATCAGGACACCCTGGTGGCCGGCGCGGGCCTGTGCGATGACAGCGCAACGCGTTATATCGTCGAGCACGGGCGCGAAGCAATCCAGTGGTTGATCGACCGCGGCGTGCCGTTCACGCGCGACGACCAGGCCGAACTGGGCTATCACCTGACGCGGGAAGGCGGACACAGCCGGCGGCGCATCATCCACGCCGCGGACGCGACCGGCCACGCCGTCGTGTCCACGCTCACCGAGCAGGCACGCCAGCACTCCAACATCACGATCATCGAAGACCACTTCGCGGTGGACCTGATCACCTCGCGCAAGCTCGGCCTGCCGGGCAATCGCTGCTATGGCCTTTACGTATTGAACGACGCCAGCGGCGAGGTGCAGACCATCACCGCGACGCACACCGTGCTGGCCACGGGTGGCGCGGGCAAGGTCTACCTCTACACCACCAACCCCGACACGGCCACCGGCGACGGCATCGCCATGGCCTGGCGGGCGGGTTGCCGGGTATCGAACATGGAATTCATCCAGTTCCACCCGACCTGCCTGTACCACCCGTACGCCAAGTCCTTCCTGATTTCGGAGGCAGTGCGCGGCGAAGGGGGCCTGCTCAAGCTCCCCGACGGCACGCGCTTTATGCCCGAGCACGACGAGCGTGCCGAGTTGGCTCCGCGCGACGTGGTGGCGCGCGCGATCGACTTCGAAATGAAGAAGCGCGGGCTGGATTACGTGCACCTCGACATCAGCCACCAGCCCGAATCCTTCCTGCGCGAGCACTTCCCGACGATCCATGCACGTTGCCTGGAGCTGGGCATCGACATTGCGCGCGAACCGATCCCTGTGGTGCCGGCTGCGCACTACACCTGTGGCGGCGTGGTGACCGACACGGCGGGCCGCACCGACCTGGCCAATCTCTATGCCGTCGGCGAGACCGGTTGCACCGGATTGCACGGCGCCAACCGCCTGGCCTCCAACTCACTGCTCGAGTGCATGGTGATCGGGCGCGCGGCGGCACTCGACATTGCCGGCCAGGACAAGGCTGGTCAACCGGACATCACCCTGCCCGGCTGGGATGAAAGCCGGGTGGCGGATGCCGACGAGGAAGTGGTTGTATCGCACAACTGGGACGAGCTGCGCCGCATGATGTGGAATTACGTCGGCATCGTGCGCACCAGCAAGCGGCTCGAGCGCGCGCAACACCGTATCAGCCTGCTGCGCGAGGAAATAGCCGAATACTATGCCAACTTCCGCGTGACGCGCGACCTGCTGGAATTGCGCAACCTGGTGGAAGTCGCCTCATTGATCGTCGATAGCGCCTATTCGCGCCACGAAAGCCGCGGTTTGCACTTTAGCCGCGACTATCCGGAGACCTTGCCAAAAGCGCTGCCGACCGTGATGCAGCCGTTGTTCAAGCGCGAGCGGGCGAAGTAGCGTTCCTCGCTTTCCATCACGCAAAGAAAAAGCGCGCCTCACAGCGCGCTTTTTCTTTGCGGATAGCCAATTTACCGATGTGTCTCAAACGCCAGATTACTCGATGATGCGCAATGAATAGTCCGTGGCGCGCACATCCTTGGTCAGCGCACCCACCGAGATCCGGTCGACACCGGTCTCCGCGAAGGCGCGAATGGTATCCGCATTGACGCCACCCGAGACTTCCAGCAACGCGCGCCCGGCATTGATACGCACGGCATCGCGCATCATCGCCTCGGTAAAATTGTCGATCAGGATCGATTTCGCATCGGCCGCCAACGCCTCCTCCAGCTCGGCCAGGCTTTCCACCTCCACCTGCACCGACACGCCCGCATCGAGTGCGGCTGCTGCCTGCATGGCCGCGGTAATGCTGCCTGCCGCGGCGATGTGGTTCTCCTTGATCAGGATGCCGTCGTACAGCGCCAGACGCTGGTTGTCACCGCCACCGACCTTGACCGCGTACTTCTGTGCCAGGCGCAGGCCGGGCAGCGTCTTGCGGGTATCCAGCACGCGCGCGCGCGTTCCCTCGACCAGATCGGCATAACGGCGCGTAGCGGTAGCCACGCCGGACAGCAACTGCAGGAAGTTCAGCGCTGGCCGCTCCGCGGTCAGCAGCGAGCGGGCCGGTCCCGTGATCTCGCACACCACCGAGTCCGGTGCCATGCGGGCGCCTTCGGCTTGCTGCCAGCGAACCTGCAGCGCGGGATCCACCGCGCGCATGCAGGCCTCGAACCACGGCTGACCGCATAGCACGGCTTGCTCGCGCACGATCACGCGAGCCCGTGCGGACTTGGCTGCGGGCACCAGCAAACCGGTCAGGTCGCCGCTGCCGACATCCTCGGCGATGGCCGCGCGTACATTGGCTTTCAGGGCCTCGGCCAGCGCCGCGCCGTAGCTGTCGAAAACTGGATTGACGTTTGCGTTCACGTTTGCATTACCGCTCATGCCGGACCGATTCCTTTGAACAAAGCCTGCTCGCTGGCCAAATCGGCCTTGGGCCGCACATTGGCCTTCTGCCGCGCGGCGAAATCGAGCATGCGGTCGATGCAGATCACAGCCTGGCGGCCGATGGCGGCATCAACATGAATTTCGTTATGGCCGCGCTCAAGCACCTCAGCCAGGTTGGTCAGTGCATTCATCGCCATCCACGGGCAGTGCGCGCAACTCTTGCAGGTCGCACTGTTCCCGGCGGTGGGCGCCTCGATGAAATGCTTGTCGGGTGCGGCCAGCCGCATCTTGTGCAGGATGCCGTTGTCGGTCGCAACGATGAATTCGCGGGCATCCAGTTCCTGGACCGCCGCGATCAGTTGCGACGTCGAGCCAACCACATCGGCCTGCTCCACCACATTGGCCGGTGACTCCGGATGCACGAGGATCTTGGCCTTGGGGAACTCGCGGCGCAGCAGATCCAGCTCGATGCCCTTGAACTCGTCGTGCACCAGGCATGAGCCCTGCCACAACAGCATGTCCGCGCCGGTCTGCTTCTGGATATAGCCGCCCAGGTGCTTGTCCGGTGCCCACAGGATCTTCTCGCCACGTGCGTGCAGGTGCTCGACGATCTTCAGGCCGATGCTGGAGGTCACCATCCAGTCCGCGCGTGCCTTCACGGCCGCGCTGGTATTGGCATAGACCACCACCGTACGGTCGGGATGCGCATCGCAGAACGCGGCGAACTCGTCGGCCGGGCAGCCCAGGTCGAGCGAGCACGTCGCGTCAAGGTCCGGCATCAGGATGGTCTTTTCCGGACTGAGGATCTTGGCGGTCTCGCCCATGAAGCGAACGCCAGCCACCACCAGCGTCTTGGCCGGGTGGTCGCGGCCGAAGCGCGCCATTTCCAGCGAATCGGACACGCAGCCGCCGGTTTCTTCCGCCAGGTCCTGCAGGTCCGAATCGACGTAATAGTGCGCTACCAGCACCGCATTGCGCTGCTTGAGCAAATCCTTGATGCGCTCCTTCAGCGCCGTGCGCTCCTGTGCCGACAGCACCGGGGGCACCTTGGCCCAGGCATGGGCGACACAGCTGCCGCCATCGGGGGACTCCGTCGACAGGTTCGGTTTCTCGAACTCGACGGTCTTTATCGTTTGGGGGGTCATCTCCGATACTCCTCTGGGGCCGCGCGCCTGGATTTCGCTGCCAGCCCTTACATTGGGGGAGTTTAGCGAAAACAAAAGCCCCGCCAGGGGCGGGGCTTTCGGGCGAGCTAAATTGTATCAGGCCACGCCGGGTCAGGCATCAAGCCGCATCAGGCATAGCGGCGCAGGCGCAGCGAGAAATCGTGCAGCGCCTCGATGCCGCTGGCCTCGGCGCGATGGCACCAGGCCTGCAACTGCTGCAGCAGCTGTTCGCGCGTCAGGTTGGAGCGGCCCCAGATCGCGGCCAGTTCGCGGCGCATCTCCACAAAGGTGTGCAGCGACTTGTTCTGCTCGACGATGCTGGCCAGTTGCTGGCGTTGCGGATCGGCCAGCTTGGTTTCCTCGCGGTGGAACCACTTGCGGGCGGGCTTGAAGCTGCTGTACTCGGCCACGCGGGCTTCCTTCAGCTTTTCCAGTTCCTGCTTGTAGGCGCTCTTGACCGCCTTGGCATAGCGGGCCATCACGTCATAGCGGTTGGCGATGATGGCTTCCAGCGTGTTGTGGTCGACCGGGCGAGCCTCCACCAGGCGTGCCTTCGGCGGGGTCTTCTTGACCTTGGCAAGGCCAACGGCCTGCATGGCGCGGATATAGCCCCAGCCGATATCGAACTCATACCACTTGATCGAGAACTTCGCCGACGTCGGGTAGGTGTGGTGGTTGTTATGCAGCTCTTCGCCGCCGATGATGATGCCCCACGGCGAAACATTGGTCGAAGCGTCCTCGCAATCGTAATTGCGATAACCCCACCAGTGGCCCAGGCCATTGATGATGCCGGCGGCGTGAATCGGGATCCACAACATCTGCACCGCCCACACGGTCATGCCGATCACGCCGAACAAGGCGAGGTCGATGATCAGCATCAGGCCAACGCCCTGCCAGCCGAAGCGCGAGTAGACATTGCGCTCGACCCAGTCGTCAGGCGTGCCGTGGCCGAACTTGGTGATGGTTTCCCTGTTCTTGGACTCGGCGCGATACAGCTCCGCGCCTTCCAGCAGCACCTTGCGGATGCCGCGAGTCTGCGGGCTGTGGGGATCGTCTTCGGTCTCGCACTTGGCGTGGTGCTTGCGGTGGATGGCGGTCCACTCCTTGGTGACCATGCCGGTGGTCAGCCACAGCCAGCCACGGAAGAAATGCGAAACGATAGGGTGCAGGTCCAGCGACCGGTGCGCCATGCAGCGGTGCAGGTATATCGTGACGCCCGCGATGGTGATGTGAGTCACCACCAGCGTGTAGATCACGATTTCCCACCAGGACCAGTTGGCGAGGCCGTTGGCGGCCCAGTCAAGAATAGTGTCGAACAAACTGTTCTCCGTCGATTAAACAGGGGTATTCAGTGCGGCACGACATGGCGGGCCACAAACAATGTGCAGAAAAAAGTACTGCAAATTCAATGATTGCGTCATATGGCGCCTGCCTGAAACCCCGGCAATCGCCGGAGCCCCCAGGCATGCGCGTCTGGCGCCTTGGGCAACTGCTGCCTGCCGGCGGGACTGGACACGAGCCGCTGCAATCTGGCGGCTGTCTGGTGGGGGCGGGAGGTCGATAAACTCACCCGGACAAGATCCGATTCCAGATGAACCCGCAACTACCCTGGATTCTACCGCACCCGGATCGAGCGGACATCCGCTTTTACCCCCATTTTGACGTTAAGCAACATGGATCGTTCCACAAGGTGGCCCAAGCGCCTCGCGAAAAGTCAGGCCCTGCTGCCCGCAGTGCCATCCGCCCGAACAATTAGCGCTTCTTGATCCACGTCACCAGCCTCACTTCGCCCGTGGGCGTCCGCCCCGCCCAGCACCCGCACTTCCCGCTGCGGATACGGTATCGAGATGCCATGTTCCCGGAATTTCCGCCATATGGCCCGGTTCAGCGCCGATTGCACGCCGAGTTTCCCGTTCTGGGGATCGGCAATGTAGCCAGCAAGCTCGTATTCGATGCCATTGTCTCCGAACAGCACCAGAAACGCCGACGGCGCGGGCTCAACCAATAAGCGTGGGATGCCTTGGGCCGCCTCGACCAGCAATGCCAGCACTTTCTCGGGATCGGCCGCGTAATCGGCCTGTACACGCGTTGCAACGCGCACATTGGTATTGGAGAACGAGTGGTTCTGCACGGCCTGCGCCACCAGTTGCTCGTTAGGCACCAGGGTTTCGCCATCGCCATTGCGGACCACTGTGTAGCGCGTGCGAATCTGCGAGACGATGCCGGTGTACTTGTCCACGGTGATCTGGTCGCCCAGCTTGACCGAGTGGTCGAGCAGGATGATGAAGCCAGAAATGTAGTTGCTGGCGATCTTTTGCAAGCCCAGGCCCAGACCCACACCCAGCGCGCCGCCGAATACGGACAGTACCGTGAGATCGATGCCCACCAGCGACAAGCTCAGCAAGAGCGAGACCAGCAGCAGCAAAGCCTTGGAAAGCCGGGTCAGAACCACTTTCAGGTTGCTGTCCAGCCCGCTCGAGCGCATCAGGCGCTCTTCCAGCCACGAACCAAACCACATGGCCACCAACACCGTGAGCAAGATCCATATGGCTGCCACCAGGGTATCGGCCAGGCTGATCTTCTGCTTCCCGCCGAGCGAAAAGCGGACGGATTCCATCCAGTTCACCACATCAGACAGCAATCCCAGCACATATAGCGCCATTGCCGCCCAGACCAGCGTCGTCAGCACCTTCTCCACCAGCAGCAGCATGCCGTGCAGCTGGCCACTGCCGGACAGCACGCGGCGCAGGATATAGAAGGCGAAATAGAGGAAGGTGATGCCAAACAGCGGCACCAGCGCGAGGCGCAGCACGCTGGTCGACATGACCAGTTCCAGCCCGTAGCGCGCGCCCATCACCAGCAGCCAGCCGAACAGTGGGAACATGGCGCGCTCCAAGCTGGCAGCGGCAAAGCGCAGCGCGAAGCTGGATCCGGCGTAGCCGGCTTCGACTCGCTTGACGACCAGCCTTGCCAGCGGCCATGCCAACGCGAGGCAGGCGGCGAGTACCACCAGTTGCCAGATAAAACCGGGGCCGCCCGCATCGCGGATCAGGTCATCGAGCATCTTGCCAAAGGCCGGATGCGAGGCGTGGAGTTCGTTCAGGGGATTGGGATTCATGCTCAGGAATAACTGGGCGAGGCGAGCCGGGGAGCAATCGAACGGCCCCGGCGATTGCCCGATAACGGGCCGCAAGAGCACAACGAGCAAGGCAACGCAGCGCAAGCAGCGGGCCCGACAAACTGTAGCCGGTCCCGCGCTGGAAAGGCAGCCGGGACAGGGCGGTCCTCGGCGCTGCAGCCGCCAGTCCCGACGATGCCGGGTCCTGACGGTTCAAACGTTAGCTGACGCGTTCCAGCACCGCGGCGAAGAAGCCATCGGTCTGGTGCAGATGCGGGTAAAGCGCCAGCATCTCGGCATCTTCCGGCAAACCGGGCACCGTGATCTTTTGCTCGGCCAGCACCTGTGCGGCAGGGACCAGGCGGAAGGCAGGATGCGCGGCCAGGAAACCGCGCACGATGCCTTCGTTCTCGGCTTCCAGCACGCTGCAGGTCGCATAAACCACCCGGCCGCCCACCTTGACCAGACGCGCCGCGGATTCGAGGATGGCCGCTTGCTTGGCGGTCAGTTCCAGCACCGATTGCGGCGACTGGCGCCATTTCAGGTCCGGGTTGCGCCGCAGCGTACCCAGGCCGCTGCAGGGCGCATCCACCAGCACGCGGTCGATCTTGCCGGCCAGACGCTTGATCTTGGCGTCATGCTCGGAGTCGATCAGTACCGGATGCACGTTCGACAGTCCGCTGCGCGCCAGGCGCGGCTTGAGGTTGGCCAGGCGCTTCTCGGACACATCGAACGCATACAGGCGCCCGGTGGAGCGCATCTGCGCCCCCAGCGCCAGTGTCTTGCCACCGGCACCGGCGCAGAAATCCACCACCATTTCGCCGCGCTTGGGCGCAACCAGGTTGCACAGAAGCTGGCTGCCTTCATCCTGCACTTCGACCAGGCCGTTAACGAACAGCGGCAACTGGTTGAGCGCCGGCTTGCCGGCCAGGCGGATGCCGGCGGGGGCCATCGGCGTCGGCTCGGCCTTCAGGCCAGCGGCGGTCAGCTCGGCCAGCGCGGCTTCCTGGGTGGTCTTGACCAGGTTGGCGCGCAGGTCCAGGGGCGCGGGCCGCAGCCACGCGTCGCCCAGTGCTTCGACAAAGGCTTCGTCGTGGCGGGCGGCCAGCTGGTCGAACAGCCACTCAGGCAGGTTGGCGCGCACGCGTGGCGCCAGGCTGGCACGCTCGATCGTCGTCAGGCGATCAAGCCATTCGCCCTCTTCCGGCAGCAGGAACGGCGTCAGCGCATCCCGGCCCAGCGTGGCGGCCAGGCCGAGCAGGGCCAGGCGGCGCTGCGACGCGCCCGTGCCGCTGGCAGCGAACTGCGAAAACTCGACACGCCGGCGCAATACGGCAAATACGGCTTCGGCGATGATGCCGCGTTCACGATGGCCAAGCTTGGGGTTTTCGCGGAAGTAGTAGCTCACCACCACGTCGGAGGGGCGCGTGAACATCAGCACCTTGCCCAGCAGGCGGTCAATGTGCTGGATATGAACGGCGTGCAGGCCGCCATGCGGCCCGCGGCCCTGCTGCGGAGCATGGCTGTCGCCCGCGTCGCGCGGCCTGGCGGCCTGGCGGATCGGGGTACCCTTGTGCTTGTTGCGAACGGGCTGGCGCGCCCCTGCGGTATTCCGGCTCATGACTGCACCTCCGTAGCGGCAGCAAAGGCCGTAAATAACTGGGATTCGGGTGGTTCGACCCGGACTGCGCCGGCATGCACGCGCAGCCGGTCTTCGACAAACCAGCGCACCGCGCGCGGGTAGATCACGTGTTCGCTTGGCAACAGGCGCGTGGCCAGGCTCTCGGGCGTATCGTCCGGCAGCACGTCGAGCGCGGCCTGGACGATGACGGGGCCGTGATCGAGTTCCGGCGTGACGAAATGCACGCTGGCGCCGTGGACCTTGACACCCGCCTCGATGGCCTGCCGGTGCGTATGCAGTCCCGGAAAGCATGGCAGCAGCGAGGGGTGGATATTCAGCATGCGCCCGGCGTACTTGTCGACAAAGTCCGGCGTCAGGATGCGCATGAAGCCGGCCAGCACCACCAGGTCCGGTGCGAATGCGTCGATGGCCTTGGCCAGCGCCGCGTCAAAAGTGGCGCGATCGGCATATTTCGTGTGATCCACCACACCGGTGGCCACGCCGTGCTCAGCGGCAAATTTCAGGCCTTCGGCGTCCGGCCGGTTCGACAGGACCGCCGCTACGCGCGCTGGCCAGCCTTCGGCGGCACAGGCGCTGACGATGGCTTCCATATTGGAGCCTCGCCCGGAAATCAGGATAACGATATTTTTCATCGCGCAATTCTACCAAGCCGGTGGCCGTACACGGCTAAAGCGAGCGCATTAGGCGCTTAAAACACGTGAAACCCTCATCGCAGCGCCGTTTCGCATGACCTATACGCAACGTAGGTACCCCTTCGACGGATTGTGACGCCTCGCCCGCTCTGCTAGAGTGGCTGCTATCGTCCACGCGCAGACCGTTAGCTCGGCTTTAAGTGACAACAAGGACGAACTGGGAAATTAGACGGGAAATCGCATGTCGAACGCTGCACCGACCTTGTTGGTGGTCGATGATCATCCTATGGCCTTGTCCGGCACTACCGCCTTCCTGGCGGAGGTGATGCCGGACGTCGCCGTCCATGCCGCCGGTAGCGCCAAGGAGGCGCTCAGTGCCTTGCAGCAAGGACTCAGGCCTGACATCGTGCTGCTGGATATCTGGCTGACGGACGGTACCGGCTTCGACGCCATGCAGGCGCTCAAGACGCTGGTCCCTTCCGCCCGCTTTATTTTCATGTCGGCCGAGGCCACGCCCGAGATCGTAGGCCGCGCGCGCGCGCTTGCCGCCTGCGGGTTCGTCGGCAAGCATCTCGATGCCAACGCATTCACAGCCGCCGTGCGCAAGGTGCTGGCAGGCGACACATCCTTTCCCTCCGACGAAGCGCTCAATGGCCGTGCCCAGTCCTTCGGACCGGCGCACGGCATTCCGGTCACGCCGGCGGAACTGGGACTGACCCCGCGCCAAGGCTCGGTGCTGGCGCTGGTACTGGAAGGGCTGCCCAACAAGGTCATCGCTCGGCGCCTCGGCCTGACGGAGAACACCGTCAAGGAACATGTCTCGGCGATCCTGCAGCGCCTCGGCGTACGTACCCGGATGCAGGTCATGTCGCGCATGGAGCGCTTCCGCCTGCGCCAGTAGCAGGCACCGCCGGCGCCAGCCACCAATTGAAGACTCCGCAATGGGCCGGCGCGTTTGCGCCGGCCCATTTCCATGGTGCCTGTCAGGCCGCGTGCAGCCAGCGCCGGAGCAGCAGCCGCAACGCTGCCGGGTCGACGGGCTTGGGCAACACAAAGTAGCCAGCCTCCTCGGCCGCTGCCAGCGCGGCGGATTTCAGGTCGCCCGACAATAGGGCGCTACGTGCCTGCGGCTGTGTGTTCTGCCAGCGCTCCAGCAAGTCCAGGCCGTTCTCGCTGCCGGGCAGGCGCAAGTCGCAGAAGATGATGTCCGGCTTGAGCCCCTGGTGAAACAGCCGGTCCGCATCCGCGCCATGCGCCGCGCAGGCAACCTGGATGCCCCAGGCTTCCATCAGTGCAATCCACGCCTTGCGGATCTGGGTGTCGTCGTCGACCACCAGCACAGTGCCGCGCAAGTGATCGGGCTTGGCATCCTCGGCCAGCGCCGTAGCCCGCACGGCACGGATGGTGGCCACGGTCTCGGCCGCGACCGGCGCCAGCGAGAACCAGAATACCGAACCCCTTCCGGGCACCGAACGCACGCCGTAGGTGCCGCGCATCAGGCGCACGCATTCCTTGAAAATCGCCAGCCCGAGTCCCAGCCCCTGGGACGGATCGCGCTGCGGGTTATGCACCTGGTAATACGGCGAGAAGATGTCCGGCAGGTGCTCGGGCGTGATCCCGGCCCCGGTGTCCCATACTTCCACGCGGATATGCTTGCGGCGCTCCCGAGCCGTTACCAGCACGCCGCCGCGCCGCGTATAACGCAGGGCGTTCTGCACGAGATTGAACAAGGCGCGGCGCAACAGCACCGGCTCGGCCATCGCGTACAGCTCTTCGGGCACGCGCGGGGTCAGGCTCAGGCCGCTCTCTCGCGCGTCGGCGGCGAACTGGCTCATCACTTCGCTGATCAGGTGACTGAGTTCGCACGGCTCCAGCGTCGGCAGCACCTTCCGCCCTTCGAGCTTGGACAGGTCCAGCAGCGAGCGGAACAGCAGGTCGATGGTCTGGGTGCCGGCGGCCACCTGCTCCACCAGCGGATGGAGCGAGGAGGACTTGTTGCGGGCGCGCAGCGCCTCCACCAGCATCACCAGCGCGTGCACCGGCTGGCGCAGGTCGTGGCTGGCGGCGGCCAGGAAGCGCGATTTCTCCTCGCTGGCATGCAGCGCCCTCTCCTTTTCTTCCTGGAACTGCTTGGCCAGCCGCCGGCTCTCGCTTTCCAGCTGGATGGCCCGCACCAGCGTGCGCTGCAGATTCAGGGCGTGGCGCGTAAGCATGATGGCGTAGACCACCAGCAGCAATTGCACGTAGGTGCCATGACCGGGAAATGCGTACTCGGCCAGCAGGATATTGGGCACCAGGATCGGTACGCCGGCATAGACCAGGTTGGACGGAACCGGAGACTGCGCGGTAACGCCGCCCGCCAGCACCCCGAGCGCCAGCAGGTACAGCACGCTGGAGAACACCGTGGAGCCGGAATACAGATGCAGCAGCGCCGAGCTGCCCCAGGTCAGCCCGGTCAGGAAGGCCATCGCGCGCATATTGGCCCACCATTTGCGCGTGTGCGCCGAGCGGCTCATGGTGGTGCCATCGCGCAGGTAGCCAAAATAGAACCAGCTGGTGGCGGCGGTCAGCACCAGCATGACGCCGCACCAGCCGATCAGGGCGCTGTGGTCAGCGGCAGACCAAAAGGCGATCGCGGTCAGCGCCGGGAGCACCAGCGAGGCGACGATGGCGGTAGGGGAGACGCGATGGATGGTCGCCAGCAGCTTGGCCCGCGTTTCGGTATCGAGCGGAGGCCCTGGCGGCGGCAGGATTCGGTTAAGCAGCGCGTTCAAGGGAGGGCTGGGGGCAGCGAGTGCGATCCGCCGTATCATGCCGTCTTTTGTGGCATGGCGCCACGCCAAAGAGTCTATCCGTGCACAAAAACGCCAACCTCGGCGCCCACCGTGGTGCGGCCAGGCCAAACTTGTCCCTCATTCGCCTTATAATGCTCGCTTTACCCAAACGCTTGCTGCCGTCCTCGTGAAAGTCTTCCGTGGCCTGCCCAATGCCGAGAGCCGGGCGCCCTGCGCCCTCACCATCGGCAATTTCGACGGTGTGCACCGCGGCCACCAGTCGCTGCTTGCGCGCGCGCGCGCGGCGGCGGACGCACGCGGCCTGCCGCTGTGTGTGATGACGTTCGAGCCGCATCCGCGTGAATTCTTCACGCCTGACAAGGCCCCCACGCGCATCGCGCTGCTGCGCGACAAGCTCGAAAGCCTGCGCCGCAACGGCGTCGATCGCGTGGTCGTCGAGCATTTCAACGCGCATTTCGCCGCGCAATCTCCCCAGGCCTTCGTCGAGAACGTGCTCTGGCACGGCCTGCACACGCGCTGGCTGCTGGTCGGCGACGACTTCCGCTTCGGCGCCAGGCGCGCGGGCGATTTTGCCTACCTGCAGCAGGCCGGGCGCCAGTTCGGCTTCGACGTGGAGCAGATGGGCTCGGTGTCCGAAGGCGGCGTGCGCATCTCCAGCTCCGCGGTACGGCAGGCACTGACCGAGGGCGACCTCGAACACGCGCGCCGTCTGCTCGGCCACGGCTATGCCATCAGCGGCCATGTGGTCCATGGCCGCAAGCTCGGGCGCGACCTGGGCTTTCCCACCATCAACCTGCGCATCTCGCACAAGCGGCCGGCTGTCAACGGCATCTTCGTGGTACAGGTGCACGGGCTGGCCGAGCACGCGTTGCCGGGCGTGGCCAGCATCGGCGTGCGGCCGACCATCGAGGATGCCGGCCGGGTGCTGCTGGAAGTCCACCTGTTCGACTTCAATCAAAGCATCTACGGCAAGCTGGTGCGGGTCGAATTCATGAAAAAGCTCCGCGATGAAGCCCGCTTCGACAGCCTGGATGAACTGACCGCGGCCATTGCCAAGGACAGCGCGGACGCCCGCGCCTTCTTCGGCCTGACCGTGCCGGGCTCGCCCGAAGGCACGCCCCCGGCTGCGGGCGGCCGCGACTTCGCCACCTCCGCCACCGACCGAATTAGCTAGCGCCCCGTTCCCGCGAGGCGGGACCCGGGTCGCTACCCCACCCGAACCAGCCAGCGGCTCCGCCTCAGCCCGTCCACGCCATACCGCGCGCCGCGCCCAGCCGAGCTAGTGCCGCGCGCCAACCGAATTGCCCCGAGAATCGACATGTCCAACGACAAACGCGCCAAGCCCGAAAAAAGCAAGTATCCGGTCAACCTGCTGGAAACGCCCTTCCCGATGCGCGGCGACCTGCCCAAGCGCGAGCCGCTGTGGGTCAAGCAATGGCAGGACAAGCAGCTCTACAAGAAGATCCGGGCAGCTCGCAAGGGCGCCAAGAAGTTCATCCTGCATGACGGCCCCCCGTACGCCAACGGCGACATCCATATCGGGCACGCGGTCAACAAGATCCTCAAGGACATGATCGTCAAGGCGCGCGGCCTGAGCGGCCTGGACGCCGTCTATGTGCCGGGCTGGGACTGCCATGGCATGCCGATCGAGATCCAGATCGAAAAGCAGTTCGGCAAAGGCCTGCCGGTGCAGGAGGTGCAATCGCGCGCCCGCGCCTACGCCACCGAACAGATCGCCCGCCAGAAGCTGGACTTCGAGCGCCTGGGCGTGCTGGGCGACTGGGAACATCCCTACATGACCATGAACTACAGCAACGAAGCCGACGAGCTGCGCGCGCTGGGCAAGATCATGGAGAAGGGCTATGTGTTCCGCGGCCTGAAGCCGGTGAACTGGTGCTTCGACTGCGGCTCGGCGCTGGCCGAGGCCGAGGTCGAGTACAAGGACAAGACCGATCTCTCCATCGACGTGGGCTTCCCTTTCGCGGACACCGACAAGCTCGCTCACGCCTTCAAGGTGCCGCTGGAGCAACTCGCCGCCAAACCCGGCTGGATCGTGATCTGGACCACCACGCCGTGGACCATCCCGTCCAACCAGGCGCTGAATGTGCACCCGGAAGTCGAATACGCGCTGGTCGACACCGCGCGCGGCTTCCTGCTGCTGGCCACCGAGCGCGTTGAGGAACAGCTCAAGGTCTACGAACTGGAAGGCAAGGTGCTGGCCACCACCACCGGCGCGGCGCTGTCGGAGATCCGCTTCCACCATCCGCTGTCCAAGATGGACGCGGGCTACGACCGCCTGTCGCCGGTCTACCTGGGCGACTACGTCACCACCGATACCGGCACCGGCATCGTGCACTCGGCGCCGGCCTACGGCGTGGAGGATTTCCAGTCGTGCAAGGCGCACGGCATGCGCGACCACGACATCATCAGCCCGGTGATGGGCGATGGCGTCTATGCCAGCACGCTGCCGCTGTTCGGCGGCCAGAAGATCTGGGACGCCAATCCCAAGATCGTCGAAGTGCTGAAGGCATCGGGCAACCTGTTCAACTCGCACAAGTACACCCACAGCTATATGCACTGCTGGCGTCACAAGACGCCGATCATCTACCGCGCCACCTCGCAATGGTTCGCGGGCATGGACGTTGACCCTGTCGACAACGGCGCCACCTTGCGCGAAACCGCGCTGGCCGGCATCGAGGCGACGGAGTTCTACCCGGCCTGGGGCAAGCAGCGCCTGCATAACATGATCGCCAACCGGCCCGACTGGACCCTGTCGCGCCAGCGCCAGTGGGGCGTGCCGATGGCCTTCTTCCTGCACAAGGAAACCGGCGCGCTGCACCCGCGCACGCCGGAGCTGCTTGAGGAAATCGCCAGGCGCGTGGAACTGCACGGCATCGAAGCCTGGCAGGCGCTCGATCCCAAGGAACTGCTCGGCGAGGAAGCCGCGCTGTATGAAAAGAACCGCGACACGCTCGACGTCTGGTTCGACTCCGGCACCACGCACTGGAGCGTGATCCGCGGCTCGCACCGTGAAGACCTGTACGACCCGTCGGCCGACCTGGCCGACGGCCGCCTGGCGGATCTGTACCTGGAAGGCTCGGACCAGCACCGCGGCTGGTTCCATTCGTCGCTGCTGACCGCTTCGATGCTGTACGGCAAGCCGCCCTACAAGGCGCTGCTGACGCACGGCTTCACGGTGGACGGCGAAGGCCGCAAGATGTCCAAGTCGGTCGGCAATACCGTGTCGCCACAGGACGTGTCGAACAAGATGGGCGCCGAGATCATCCGCCTGTGGGTGGCCTCGACCGACTATTCGGGCGAGCTGTCGATCTCCGACGAAATCCTGAAGCGCGTGGTGGAAGGCTATCGCCGCATCCGCAATACGCTGCGCTTCCTGCTGGCCAACCTGGCCGACTACGATCACGCGCAGCACGCGCTGCCGGCATCGGAATGGCTGGAGATCGACCGCTATGCGGTCGCGCTGACGGGGCGCCTGCAAAAGGAAGTCCTGTCGCACTACGACGGCTACGAGTTCCATCCGGTGGTCGCCAAGCTGCAGACGTTCTGCTCGGAAGACCTCGGCGGCTTCTACCTCGACGTGCTGAAGGACCGGCTCTACACGACAGCGCCCAACTCCAAGGAGCGCCGCGCCGCGCAGAATGCCGTGTACCACATCACCCAGGCCATGCTGCACTGGATGGCGCCGTTCCTGTCCTTTACCGCGGAAGAAGCGTGGCAGATCTTCGGCCATGGCACCGGGCACACCGACACCATCTTCACCAGCACCTACTACGACGTGCCGGAGATCGACCAGGCCGACGACCTGCTGCAGAAGTGGCACGTGATCCGCGAAGCCCGCGCCGAAGTCACCAAGCAACTGGAAGCGGTGCGCGTTGACGGCGAGATCGGCTCCTCGCTCCAGGCCGAAGTCACCATCCAGGCCGGCGGCCCGGTGCTGGCCGCGCTGCAGAGCCTGGAGGACGACCTGCGCTTCGTGCTGCTGACCTCCGCCGCCAAGGTAGCGCCGGCGCCGGAAGGCGGCGACCTGCTGGTCACGGTGACGCCGTCGGTGCACGCCAAGTGCGAGCGCTGCTGGCACTACCGTGCCGATGTTGGCCGCGATCCGGCCCACCCCACCCTCTGCGGCCGCTGCGACAGCAACCTGTTCGGCGCCGGTGAACACAGGAGCCATGCCTGATGGCCACCACCACCACGCGCTCCGCGCGCGGCACCAAGCGCGCCAGCAGCAAGGGCAGCAACACCACCCCGCTGCTGTGGATGGCGTTCGCCCTGCTGGTGATCGTGCTGGACCAGTTCTTCAAGATCGTTATCGTCAGGACCTTCGCCTACGGCGAATCGCGCCCCGTGACCAGCTTCTTCAACCTGGTGCTGGTCTATAACAAGGGCGCCGCCTTCAGCTTCCTGGCCGACGCCGGCGGCTGGCAACGCTGGTTCTTTACCGGCCTGGGCGTGGTGGTGGGCCTGTTCATCATCTGGATGCTGTACCGCCATACCGGGCAGCGTTTGTTCTGCTTCGCCATCTCGCTGATCCTCGGCGGCGCCATTGGCAATGTGCTGGACCGGGTGGTGTACGGCCATGTCGTCGACTTCCTCGACTTCCACATGCGCAACTACCACTGGCCCGCGTTCAACGTGGCCGACTGCGCCATCACGGTGGGTGCGGTGCTGCTGATCGTGGACGAGTTGCGGCGGGTCCGGAAGCACTGAAGCAGCAGTCACCTGCACCGCGCTCCCGGGTGCAAAACGTTCCAACTGCGCCCGCGTCATGCGGGCGTTTTCCATGGTGCTGCCGAATTCGCGTGATGGCGACGCGCGAGGCACGGCGGCAGCGCCGCCAACGCGCGCGCGGGCAAGCCGGTATTATTGATGTTTCTCCGGCGCGGGGGGTAGCAAACGCTGCCACCTGCCGCGGCACCCGGACCACAACCCTCAAGCGAAGAGCACATCCATGGATCTGCGAGGCAAGCATCTCGTCCTTGGCCTGACCGGCGGCATCGCCTGCTATAAATCGGCCGAACTGGTCCGCCTGCTGACCAAGGCCGGCGCGACCGTGCAAGTGGTCATGACCGAGGGCGCCACCCAGTTCATCACGCCTGTGACCATGCAGGCACTCTCCGGGCGGCCTGTCTTCACCTCCCAATGGGATGCGCGCGTGGGCAACAACATGGCCCACATCGATCTCTCCCGCGAAGCCGATGCCATCGTGGTTGCGCCCGCCTCCACCGATTTCCTGGCGAAGCTGGCGCACGGCCTGTGCGATGACCTGCTGACCACCCTGTGCATTGCCCGCGACTGTCCGCTGCTGGTGGCTCCCGCCATGAACCTGCAGATGTGGTCGGCCCCCGCCACCCAGCGCAACGCCGCGCAACTGCGCGCGGATGGCGTAACGGTACTGGGCCCTGGCAGCGGCGACCAGGCTTGCGGCGAAGTCGGCGATGGCCGCATGCTGGAGCCGTCGGAACTGCTCGACGACATCATTGCGTTCTTCCAGCCCAAGCCGCTGGCCGGGCGCCGTGTGGTGATCACGGCAGGCCCCACCTTCGAGGCCATCGACCCGGTGCGTGGCATCACCAACCGTTCCTCGGGCAAGATGGGTTTTGCCATCGCGCGCGCGGCCCGCGAGGCTGGCGCCGACGTGATCCTGGTGGCCGGCCCGACGGCCCAGCCCACGCCGCGCGGGGTTGCCCGCACCAATGTGGAGAGCGCGCAGCAGATGCATGATGCGGTGCTGGCGGGGTTGCCCGGCGCCGACGTGTTTGTTGCGGTAGCCGCGGTAGCGGACTGGCGCCCGGCCGAAGTCGCCGGCCAGAAATTGAAGAAGGCCAACGACAGCGACACACCGACGCTACGCTTTGTGCAGAACCCCGACATCCTCGCCACCGTGGCGGCGCGGCCCGATGCGCCCTACTGCGTGGGCTTTGCCGCCGAGAGCGAAAAGCTCGAGCAATACGGCGAACAGAAGCGCCAGCGCAAGAACGTACCCTTGCTGGTGGGCAATATCGGCCATCACACCTTCGGCATGGACGACAACGAGATCGTGCTGTTCGATGCCCACGGCATGACCCGCCTGCCGCGCGCCGACAAGCTGACGCTGGCGCGCGACCTGGTAGCGGCTATCGCCCGGCGCCTGCCCGCACCCCGTTGAGCCCGCGCTTGCTCCGCCTCCGAACGCCACCCTGCCCGAACCCCTGAACATGTCCGCAAGCAAACCCAAACTGCGCCTCTCCGTGCTCGACCAGAGCCCGGTCATTGCCGGCCATACCGCGCGCGACGCCCTGGCCGCCACCGTGGAGCTGGCTCAGGCCGCCGATGCGCTGGGCTACACCCGCTATTGGTGTGCCGAGCATCACGGCCTGCGCGGTGTGTGCAACCCGGCGCCGGAAGTCATGCTGGCGCGCCTGGGCAGCGTCACGCAGCGTATCCGCCTCGGCTCGGGCGGCGTGATGCTGCCCTATTACAGCCCCTTCAAGGTGGCGGAACAGTTCCGCATGCTGGAGGGCTTGTTCCCGGGCCGCATCGATCTTGGCGTGGGACGCGCGCCGGGCGGCGACATGCGTACCGCGCAGGCGGTCGCGATGGGCCAGTACAACCGCGGCGACCAGTTCGCCGAGCAGGTACAGGACCTCTCCTGGCTCTTCCGTGGCGAGGTACCGCCGGGCCATATCGCCGAAGGCGTGGTGCTGCAGCCCGAGATCGATACCCGGCCCGAGCTGTGGGTGCTGGGCTCCAGCGACTACGGCGGCGCCCTGGCGGCACGCCTGGGACTGCGCTTTGCCTTTGCCCACTTTATCAATCCGCATGTCGGCCATGCCGTCGCCCAACAGTACCGCCGCGATTTCGAGGCGGGCTACGACGAGCGGCCCTACAGCGCGGCGGCCGTCTTCGTGATCTGCGCGGACAGCGAGGCCGAAGCGGCGGAACTGGAGCGCGCCGTGGACCTGCGCCGGCTGCAGATGGCCTACGGCGTCAACGCCCCGATCCCCTCGCTGGCGCAGGCCGCCCGGCACGAGCCCACCGAACGCGATCGCCTGATCGTGGAACGCGAGCGCCCGCGCACCATTTGCGGCACTCCGGAGCAGGTCGCGCAGCGCATGCTGGACCTGCGTGAGCGCTTCCTCGCCGATGAACTGGTCGTGCTGAGCGTGACCGCCAGCTATGCCGCGCGGCTGCGCACCTACGAGCTGCTGGCACAGGCATTCGACCTGTCAGGCGGCTAAGCTCGGCTATCATCTCGGGTTGCCAACGTTTTTAGTTTTCCGGGACTGACCAGCCATGACCATCGAAGCCAACCCCACCGTCGAAATCAAGGTGCTCGACGCACGCCTGCACGAATGGGGCCTGCCGGCTTACCAGAGCGATATGGCGGCAGCGATCGACCTGCACGCCTGCCTGGACGCGGCACTCGTCATCGAACCCGGCACGCCGGCCCAACTGGTGCCGGCCGGCATCGCCGTGCACATGGCCAATCCCTATATGGCGGCCACCATTGCCCCGCGCTCGGGTCTAGGCCACAAGAAAGGGCTGGTGCTGGGCAACTCGATCGGCGTGATCGACGCCGACTACCAGGGCCCGATCATGGTGAGCGTGTGGAACCGCAACGCGCCCGGCACCGAGCCGATCGTGATCCAGCCGGGCGAGCGTATCGCACAGATGATGTTTGTGCCGGTGCTGCGGCCCGTCTTCAAGACCGTGGAAGACTTTTCGGAAGACACCGTGCGCGGCGCGGGCGGTTTTGGCTCCACCGGCGTGCATCACGCCAAGAACGGCGCCTGAGCCAGGTCCGGGGGCGCGCTCAGCGCGCCTGTTCGAACAGCAGCGCCACGCCGCCGGCAACGGAGGCGGGGATAAGGCTTTCGTCGGGCCCCAGATCGAGCGCGCCCACACGCGCGGCGCGCCAGCCCTGACGGGCCGCGGCCAGATCGCTGGTACGCAGCCGGATGGCTGCATAACCAGGCACGGCGCGGCGCACATGTTCGGTGCCGGTGGCTGCGGCCAGCGCCTGTGGCGTGGTCACCACCAGCGTGGCGCCATCCAGCGCCAGGCTGCAGATGTGATCGCTCAACTGCGTCATTTCGCCGCCGGTGAGTTCGGCATAAGCGCGGCCAGCCGCCTCGACCAGGCACGGCGCCACCACCAGGAACATCGCGGCAATGCCGGTCGCGCCGTTGGCATGCGTGGTCCACTCTGACCGCCACAGCAGCTCCGGCGTACGGTGCTCGCAGATAAAAAAACGCGCGCCGGGCGCATCGTCGATCGCCGCGACACGGAAGGTGGCGGGATGCTCGGTGCCATCGTCCAGCCGCACCGGCCGCGAAAACTCGATCGGGTCCGATGTGTGCCAGCCATCGGCGCGCAACTGCGCCGCGGAGGTGAAGGTATCGCTGCTCTTGCAGGACAGCGCAGCGCAGCCGCCTCCGGCTTCCTGCGCATCCCAGTAATACTGCCGCGTCGGGCTGGGTGCGGTGACATGCAGCAACTCGAGATAGTCGCGCGCCAGCATCACGCAATGGTTCTGCGAGCCGAGCGTGTGATAACCGCGGGGGGTCAGCGTGAAGCCAAACCCGCGCCAGGCTTGCGCCGAAGCGTCAAGGTCGGGACACACCATCACGGCGTGGTCTAGCAGTTCCATCGTCATCGCTACCTCTACCTCTCGCTTCACACTTCAATCGAACTGGATATTGGCCTTGCGCGCCACCGCCTGCCATTTATCGTGCTCGTGCCGTACCAGGCTGGCCAGCTCGGCGGGCGTGCCGCCCACGATCTCGAATCCCTGCATGGCCAGTGCATCCATCACCCGCTGCTGCCGCAAGGATCGGACCAGGGCATCGTGCAAGCGTGCCACGGTCGGCTCCGGCAACCCGGCCGGGCCAAAGACCCCGATCCAGGAATAGGCCTCGAAGCCCCGATATCCCTGCTCGGCCACGGTGGGCAACTGCGGGAACTGGCGCAGGCGGGTGGTACCGGTCACGCCAAGCAGCTTGACCGTCTTGGCTGCCACATGCGCCTGTACCGCCGCATAGCTGGAGAAAAATACGTCGACTTCATTCGACAGCACGGCCTGCACCGCCGGGCCGCCACCCTTGTATGGAACATGGAGAAAGCGCACGCCGGCCTCGGTCGCCAGCGCCTCGGCGGCAAGCTGGTTCAGGCTGCCGATGCCGGACGAAGCGTAATGAATGCTCTCCGGCTTCTGCCGCGCCATGGCGACCAGTTCCTTCACATTGGAAGCCGGCAACGAGGGGTTGGCCGCGATCACCAGCGGGAAGCGGACCAGTTGCGTGATCGGCGTGAAGTCGCGGAAGGTGTCGTACGGCAGGTTTTTGTAGGCAAACGGGTTGATGGCGTGCGTGTCGAACGCCATCAACAAGGTGCTGCCGTCCGGCCGGGCACGCGCCACCGTACTCGACGCGATCAGGCCTCCCGCGCCGGGCTTGTTGTCGATCACCACCGTCTGGCCGAGCCCGCTCTTGAGGCCGGGCTGCAATTGGCGCGCCACGATATCGACGCTGCCCCCTGGCGGGAACGGCAGCACCATGGCAATGGGGCGACTGGAACCGGCGACAGTGGCATCGCCACCCAGGGCAGCCATGCCAGGCACGGGAATCAGGGGCATCGCGCCAAACGGCAACGATTTGAGCAGCAGGCGGCGCAGCCGCGAGCATTCGGATCGGGACATCGGGTACTCAGGCGAATGGCGGGAACATAGCTGCGGCGGCAGCCGCACCCGGCCAAAACAAAAAGGGCGGCATCGCTGCCGCCCTGTATTTTGCCCGAGGATAGCACGAATTGCAGGCAAGGTCCGCTCTGCCCACCCTCCGCACTTCGTCCTAGACTTCCGCCTTCTCGTTTTCCGGCGATTCCGGCGGTTCCGCGGCAGCCTCGGCAAAGTCCAGCTTGATCTGGTCCTGCTCGTCGAGATCCACCACCACCCTGCCACCGGATACCAGCTTGCCGAACAGCAGTTCGTCGGCCAGCGCCTTGCGGATCAGGTCCTGGATCAGGCGTTGCATCGGCCGCGCGCCCATCAGCGGGTCGAAGCCCTTCTTGGCCAGGAACTTGCGCAGATGCTCGCTGAAGCTGGCTTCCACCTTCTTCTCGTGGAGCTGCTCCTCAAGCTGCATCAGGAACTTGTCGACCACGCGCAGGATGATTTCCTCATCGAGCGAGCGGAAGCTGATCATCGCATCGAGCCGGTTACGGAACTCCGGCGTGAACATCCGCTTGATGTCAGCCATCTCGTCGCCCTGCTCGCGCGAGGACGTGAAGCCGATGGTGGCGCGGTTCATGGTTTCCGCTCCCA
>Ga0255338_1002890_pt1 | contig 22716 bp, 21 predicted proteins | sample MeOH1_35cm_T4_19_FD_203715 | JGI IMG/M metagenome (GOLD analysis project Ga0255338, IMG submission 203715) | Sandy soil microbial communities from University of British Columbia, Vancouver, Canada - MeOH1_35cm_T4_195 | ecosystem: Engineered > Artificial ecosystem > Sand microcosm > Unclassified ...
CACCGTGGCCTCGCCCACGATGCCGCGGTCGCGCGAGCGCAGCACGCCGCCGGCGACGATGACCTCGCAATCGGGGTTGTCGGCCAGGATGCTGGCCACATTGAGGTTGTTGGTGATCACGCGCAGCCCGCGGTGATGCATCAGCTCGCGCGCGATTTCCTCCACCGTGGTGCCGATATTGAGGATCAGCGAGCAACCCTCTGGCACCGCGCTGGCCACGGCGCGCGCAATGCGCGCCTTGCCTTCGGCATTGAGCACCTGGCGCTGGCGATAGGCGATGTTCTCCACCGTCGAGCCTTCGACCCGCACGCCACCGTGAAAGCGCGCCAGCATGCCGCTTTCGGCCAGCATGTTGACGTCGCGGCGAACCGTCTGCAAGGTCACGCCGAACTTGCGCGCGAGCTCGTCGATGGAAGCGAAGCCCTGGTTGCGAACCTCTTCAAGCAGGGCGGTCTGGCGTGGATTTAGCGTCATGCCGGCATTCTAGTTCAAACACAAACGAAAACAAATGATGCAGTGCATGATTGTTTTATGTTCGTTTTTGAACTAAAACGAGCGGAAGCAAAGATTTGTGCGTCTGCGTCGATGCAGGTCCGGCGGCGCGGAACAGCATGTCGAACCCCGGAGACCCGATGCAGCTCAGATTGGAAGCCATCGCCCAGCAGGCAGGCTCGCAGGCGTATCTGTATCCCATGTCTTTGTCGCCCGTGCCGGGCGCGGTGACTATTCTGCTCGGTGCCACACAGGCCGGCAAGACTTCATTGATGCGGGTCATGGCGGGGCTGGACCGGCCCAGCGCCGGCCGGGTGGAGGTGGACGGCGTGGACGTGACCGGCATGCCGGTACGGGAGCGCAACGTCTCCATGGTCTACCAGCAGTTCATCAACTACCCCTCGCTGAGCGTTTTCGACAATATCGCCTCGCCGCTCAAGCTGCGTCGCGCCAAGGACATCGATGGGCAGGTGCGCGCGCTCGCCGCCCGGCTGCATATCGAGCATCTGCTCGACCGCCTTCCCGCGGAGCTCTCCGGCGGGCAGCAGCAACGCGTGGCGCTGGCGCGCGCGCTGGCCAAGGGCGCGCCGCTGATGCTGCTGGACGAGCCCCTGGTCAACCTGGACTACAAGCTGCGCGAAGAACTGCGCGAGGAGCTGGCGCAGCTCTTCGCCCATGGCAATGCCACGGTGATCTACGCCACCACGGAGCCGTCGGAGGCATTGCTGCTGGGCGGCCACACCGCGGTGCTGGACGCGGGCGAACTGCTGCAGTACGGGCCGACGCCGGAGGTCTTCCACTATCCCGCCTCGCTGCGCGTGGCGCGCGCCTTCAGCGATCCGCCGATGAACCTGATGGCGGGCGAGATGCAGGCAGGCGCGCTCGCGCTGGCGGGCGGCATTACCCTCCCGCTGCCCGAAGCGGCGGCCCACGCCGGCGCTGTGACGGTTGGTGTGCGGGCCGGTGCATTGCGGCTGGATGCCGTGCCCGGCTCCGTGCCGGTGGCCGGCCGCGTGGCGCTGGCGGAGCTGTCCGGATCGGATACCTTCGTGCATATGGACTCGCCGGTGGGCAACCTGGTGGCGCAGTTTCCCGGCGTGGTAGATCTGGAACTCGGGGCGCCGCTCACGCTGCATCTCGATCCCGCGCAGCTCTACCTGTTCGATGCCGGTGGCGCACGCATCCACGCGCCCAGGCGGCCGGGCAGGGTGGCGCCGGCGGCTGCCGAGCTGGGAGCCTGAGATGGCGCGCATCGACCTCGACCTGTCCCATTCCTACCGGCCCGAACCGCAATCGGACGAAGACTATGCGCTGCTGCCGCTGAAGTTCACTTTCAACGACGGCGGCGCCTACGCCTTGCTCGGGCCTTCCGGCTGCGGCAAGACCACCCTGCTCAATTGCATTTCCGGCCTGCAGCGGCCCTCGCACGGCACCGTCTCCTTCGATGGCCGCGACGTGACCGCGGCCACCCCGCAGGCGCGCAATATCGCCCAGGTGTTCCAGTTCCCGGTGATCTACGACACCATGACGGTAGGCGAAAACCTGGCTTTTCCGCTGCGCAACCGCGGCGTGGCACCGGCGCAGGTGAAGGAGCGCGTTGGCCGCGTGGCCGAGATGCTGGACCTGTCCGCCGCGCTGGACCGCCGCGCGAGCGGCCTGGCAGCCGATGCCAAGCAGAAGATCTCGCTCGGGCGCGGGCTGGTGCGCCAGGACGTATCGGCCATCCTGTTCGACGAGCCGCTGACGGTGATCGATCCCCACCTCAAATGGCAGTTGCGCCGCAAGCTCAAGGAAATCCACCACGAGTTCCGGCTGACCCTGATCTACGTCACGCATGACCAGACGGAGGCGCTCACCTTTGCCGAGCAAGTGCTGGTGATGTCGCGCGGCAAGGCGGTGCAGGTGGGATCGGCCGATGCCTTGTTCGAGCGGCCGGCGCATACCTTTGTCGGCAACTTCATCGGCTCGCCGGGCATGAATTTCCTGTCGGGCCAATGGCGCGACGGTGCCATCGAGATCGCCGGGCGGCGCTATTTCCCCGAACTGGCGCCGGCCACCGCCGGAGCCCTGCAGGCCGCCGGCACATTCAAGGTGGGCGTGCGCCCCGAGTACCTGCGGCTGGCCGCCAGCACCGATCCGCAGGCCGTACCGGCGCGGGTGGAGCGCGCGCAGGACATCGGCACCTACTGGCTGGTCACCGCCAGCATGCGGGATGCATCCGGCCACGCTGCCACGGTGCGCGGGCGGCTCGGCAACGAGGGCGCGGCGCTGCAGGCGGGCGAGACCGTGTGGCTGTCCGTGTTCAACCGTCATACCTGTTACTACGTCAACGAGGAGCTGGTGGCATGAGCACGCTGAAGCCCGTCAACCAGAAGGCCTGGCTGCTGGTGATCCCGGTGGTGCTGTGCGTGGCGTTCTCCGCCATCCTGCCGCTGATGACCATTGTCAATTACTCGGTGCAGGACATCATCTCGCCCGAGCGCCGCGTGTTCGTCGGCACCGAATGGTTCCGCACGGTGCTGCGCGATGGAGAGCTGCACGATGCGCTGCTGCGCCAGCTCGGCTTCTCGCTGGCGGTGCTGGTGGTGGAGATCCCGCTGGGCATCCTGCTGGCGCTGTCGATGCCGGCCAAGGGGGTGAAGGCATCGGCGGTGCTGGTGGTGATCGCGCTGTCGCTGCTGATCCCGTGGAATGTGGTGGGCACGATCTGGCAAATCTTCGGGCGTACCGACATCGGCTTGCTGGGCGCGGCGCTCGCCGGGATGGGGTTCGACTACAACTACACCGGCAGCGCGGTGGACGCCTGGTTCACGGTGCTGGTGATGGATGTCTGGCACTGGACGCCGCTGGTGGCGCTGCTGTGCTATGCCGGCCTGCGCGCGATTCCCGATGCCTACTACCAGGCCGCGCAGATCGACGGCGCCTCGCGCCTGGCGGTGTTCCGCTACATCCAGCTGCCCAAGCTGCGCGGCGTGCTGATGATCGCGGTGCTGCTGCGTTTCATGGACAGCTTCATGATCTACACCGAGCCCTTCGTGCTGACCGGCGGCGGCCCCGGCAACGCCACCACCTTCCTGTCGCAATTCCTGACGCAGAAGGCCGTGGGCCAGTTCGATCTCGGACCGGCCGCGGCGTTCTCCATCATCTACTTCCTGATCATCCTGCTCACGTGTTTCATCCTCTATAACTGGATGCAGCGCGCGGGCACCGCCGGCAGCGAGGACATGCCTCATGCGTGAAGCCAATCGGAACGCCACCTACTGGCGCGCGGTATTCCTGCTGGGGTACCTGGTGTTCGCCATCCTGCCGATCTACTGGATGCTGAACATGTCGTTCAAGTCCAATGAAGAGATCGTCTCCACGCTGTCGCTGTGGCCAAACGATTTCACGCTGGAGCACTACAAGACCATCTTCACCGACGCGTCCTGGTACTCGGGCTATATCAACTCGATGATCTACGTGGCGATGAACACGGTGATCTCGATCACCGTGGCGCTGCCCGCTGCCTATGCGTTTTCGCGGTACCAGTTCATCGGCGACAAGCATGTGTTCTTCTGGCTGCTGACCAACCGCATGACGCCGCCGGCGGTGTTCCTGCTGCCGTTCTTCCAGCTCTATACGACGATCGGCCTGATGGATACGCACCTGGGCGTGGCGCTGGCCCACCTGGTGTTCAACGTGCCGCTGGCGGTGTGGATCCTGGAGGGCTTCATGTCGGGCGTGCCACGCGAGATCGACGAGACCGCCTATGTGGATGGCTACTCCTTTCCGCGCTTCTTCATGACCATCTTCCTGCCGCTGATCAAGGCTGGCGTGGGCGTGGCCGCGTTCTTCTGCTTCATGTTCAGCTGGGTGGAGCTGCTGCTGGCGCGCACGCTGACATCGGTCAACGCCAAGCCCATCGTCGCCACCATGACGCGCACGGTGTCGGCCTCCGGCATGGACTGGGGCGTGCTGGCCGCGGCCGGGGTGCTAACCATCGTGCCCGGCGGCATCGTGATCTGGTTTGTGCGGCACTACATCGCGAAGGGCTTCGCGATGGGCCGCGTGTAAGGAGGGGAACGCATGTTCAGCTGGATGGTATGGACCACCCCGGTGGCCGTGTTCTTCGTCTGCATCGCGCTGATGCTGGTGGGCATGACGGTGTGGGAGACGCGCGCGCCCACCATGGAGCGCAAGGGCTTCCTGCCCATCGCCACCACGCGGGGCGACCGGCTGTTCATCGGACTGATGTGCGCCGCCTGGATCAACCTGGCCTGGGTGGGCCTGGGCGAGAAGATGATGGCGTGGTTTGCGCTGGCGGAGGAGCCTTCGATCTGGATCAGCCTGGTGATTTCGATGCTTGCGCTGGCATTGGTGATGCGCAAGGGCTGAGGCTCGCACGGTTCGCCGGCAACACGGGCCGGCAAGCATAAAGCGACGGATTTTTCGTCAATGGGCATGGCGGCCTGCACCTTCCCCGGACCGCGTCCCAGACAAAGAGCAGGGAGGGGGATTCTCGAGGAGACGTCAATGAAGGTGCACGTGAAGTTGGGCATGACGGCGCTGGCCTGCGCGGCGGCGCTCGCCTGCGGCCACGCCGCGTGGGCGGGCGAGGCCGAGGCCAGGAAGTGGGTCGACAGCGAGTTCCAGCCGTCGACGCTCTCCAAGGACAAGCAGCTCGCCGAGATGAAGTGGTTCATGGACGCGGCCGCCAAGCTCAAGGCCAAGGGCGTCACGCAGATCAGCGTGGTCTCCGAGACCATCACCACCCACGAGTATGAATCCAAGACGCTGGCCAAAGCCTTCGAGGAAATCACCGGCATCCAGGTCAAGCACGACATCATCCAGGAAGGCGACGTGGTGGAGAAGCTGCAGACCTCCATGCAGTCCGGCAAGTCCATCTACGACGGCTGGATTTCCGACTCCGACCTGATCGGCACCCACTACCGCTATGGCGCCATCCTGCCGCTGACCGACTACATGGCCGGCGCCGGCAAGGAGTGGACCAATCCGGGGCTGGACGTGAAGGACTTCATCGGCACCAAGTTCACCACGGCGCCGGACGGCAAGCTCTACCAGTTGCCTGACCAGCAGTTCGCCAACCTGTACTGGTTCCGCGCCGACTGGTTCGCGCGCAAGGACCTGCAGGACAAGTTCAAGGCCAAGTATGGCTATGACCTGGGCGTGCCCACCAACTGGTCCGCGTATGAGGACATCGCCAATTTCTTCTCCAACGATGTCAAGGAACTCGACGGCAAGAAGGTCTTCGGCCATATGGATTACGGCAAGAAGGATCCGTCGCTCGGCTGGCGTTTCACCGACGCCTGGCTGTCGATGGCCGGCTCGGCCGACAAAGGCCTGCCCAACGGCATGCCGGTCGACGAGTGGGGCATCCGCGTGGGCGCCGACAAGTGCACGCCGGAGGGCGCTTCGGTATCGCGCGGCGGCGCCACCAACAGCCCGGCCGCGGTCTATGCGCTCACCAAGTACATCGACTGGATGAAGAAGTACGCGCCGCCGCAGGCCATGGGCATGACTTTCTCCGAAGCCGGCCCGGTGCCGGCGCAAGGGCAGGTGGCGCAGCAGATCTTCTGGTACACGGCGTTCACCGCCGATATGACCAAGAAGGGCCTGCCGGTGGTCAACGCCGATGGCACGCCCAAGTGGCGCATGGCGCCGTCGCCCTACGGCCCGTACTGGAAGCAGGGTATGCAGAACGGCTACCAGGACGTAGGCTCCTGGACCTTCTTCAAGAACACCGATCCCAACCGTCTCGCAGCGGCGTGGCTCTACGCGCAGTTCGTGACCTCGAAGACGGTATCGCTGAAGAAGTCGCTCACCGGCCTGACCTTTATCCGCGACAGCGATATCCACCACGACTACCTCACCAAGAACGCGGCGCAGTACGGCGGCCTGATCGAGTTCTACCGCAGCCCGGCACGGGTCGCGTGGACGCCCACCGGGACCAACGTGCCTGACTATCCCAAGCTGGCGCAGTTGTGGTGGAAGAACGTGGCGACAGCCGTCACCGGAGAGAAGACGCCGCAGGCCGCCATGGACAACCTGGCCGAGGAAATGGACCAGGTGATGGGACGGCTGCAGCGCGCCGGCATGACGAACTGCGCGCCCAAACTGAACCCCAAGAGCGATCCCGCCAAATGGCTGTCGGATGACCACGCGCCCTGGAAGAAGCTGGGCAACGAGAAGCCCAAGGGCGAGACCATCGCCTACGACAAGCTGCTGCAGGCCTGGAAGGAAGGGCGGGTGCGGTAAGACGACCAGGGTAGTGGTCGCCTGGCCCTGAAAGCGGCGGTGCAACGGTGACGTTGCGCCGCCGTTTTTCTGTCCTGAACGAAGTGCCCCCTCATCGACATTCAGGAACGTTGGAAAAACACCTTGACTATCTATCTACCAGTAGATAATATTCAGCACATGGAAGCCACTGTTCCGCCCCAGCAAGAAAGCTGAAGCAGGAAAGAGGATCCAGCGCAACACCCGGGTAATCCCCCGTTTTTTTTGGGCCAACCAGTCTATCTACTAGTAGATAACCGCCAGAACGAACGAAGGCTTCCAAAGCGTACCGATTCGATTCCGCCCCAGCGCGGATCCTCAAAGTGAATGGAGAACATCATGACCTCGAACCTCTTCGCCAAGACCCTGATCACCGCCGCCGCCCTTGCTGCCGCCTTCGTTGCCGGCACCGCGCAGGCCTCGGGCCCGAAGGACAGCACGTTTGCCGGTGACAAGTACGGCTATGTGTTCCGCAGCGCCACGCCCGACGCGTTCACCGACGGCGCCCGTAGCGGCAAGTTCGACCCATTCACCGAAGGTGCCCGCGTCGGCAAGGCTGATCCGTACACCGACGGCGCCCGCATCGTCGCTGGCCTGGACCGTACCGGCGTGTCGGCTTCCCCGGCCCGTAGCGTGGATGCCTATACCGATGGCGCCCGTAGCGGCAAGTTCGACCCGTACACCGACGGCGCCCGCATCGTCGCTGGCCTGGATCGTACCGGCGTGTCGGCTTCCGCGGCCCGTAGCGTCGATGCCTACACGGATGGCGCCCGTACCGGCAAGTTCGATGTATTCACCGAAGGCGCCAACGCCTGAACGCGATGTCGTGAAGTGAATCAACCTGTCAGCCAATGAGTCTGGTGGTGCATGCAAAGAGCCGGTAGCACCGGCTTTTTGCCATTGATGCCGGGAACAACCTCCGGCAAGGGCACCGCCAACGCTTCCCGAGGGTCCGCCGAAAGGTGGATGCATGCCATATGACCGCCCAATCCGTACGCGAACAACTGCTTGAGCACACCCTGGTGCTGGTGCGGCAGCGGGGCTTCAATGGCTTCAGCTATCGGGACCTCGCCGAGAGGGTGGGGGTCAAGACCTCCAGCATCCATTACTACTTCCCCTCCAAGGAGGACCTGCTGACGGCGGCGGTGACGGAATACAGCGCGCGCATCTCCGGGTATGTGCGCGACATCGATACCAGCCTGCCCGTGGCCGAACAGGCTCGCGCGTATTTGAGGCCCTGGCACGCTACGGCGGGCGGTGACGCGATCTGCCTGGTGGGCATGCTTTCCACGGAAGCCTTGCTGCTGCCCGAGGCGGTGCATCGCATCCTCAAGGATTTCTATCGGCTGAATGAAAGCTGGCTCACCCGCTTGCTCGAAAGCGTGCCGCGGAACGGGCGGGCTACGCAGAGCCATGCCATGCCATTGCCTCCTCAGTCGATGGCGCAAGCGGTCTTCGGCGCCCTGCAGAACGGGCTGGTGGTGGCGCGCCTGTTCGGCGCCCCCCAGCGTATCGAAGCCGCGTCGGATCTGCTGATGGCGTCCGTTGCCGCCTAAGCGGGCAGTTGGCGCCGCCGGTTCAGCCAGAGCGGCACGGCACCGGCGGCGATGCCGCCCAGGGCAACCACGCGCGTGGCCAGGTCGAAACTCGGGATGCTGTAAAGCGCGATAAACCACAGGAACGCTGCGCTGCCAGCCGGCCAGAGCACCCGCAACAACAGCCTGGCCGGCGTGCGTGCGGCATGGCGCAGGGAGTACCAGGCGCAGGCGAATCCTGCCAGTCCGTAATAGAACGCCACCTGGAAGCCGATGGCGTTGACCGAGTCCCGGATGATCTGGCCCACGCTGCTGAAGCCCGCGGACAGGGCCAGCAACAGCAAGCCGAACGATGCAATCGCGGTTGTCGCCACCCACGGCGTGCGCCAGGTGCGATGCAATGCGGCATAGCGCGGGTGCAGCAAGCCATCGCGGCCTTTGGCGTAAAGGGTGCGGGTGAACTGCAGGATCGAGGTTTCCAGCGTCCCCACGGTGCTGAGCATGACGGCCAGCACGGCCAGGTAGTCCCACGGGCGCGGCAAGAGCCGGGCGGCGAGGGCGAACACGGTATTGGTGCCGGCACGGCGGATGTCCTCGTCGCTCAGTACCGCCAGGCTGGCGACGACGAAGGCCAGGAACAGCGCAAGGACGATGAGCATGGAAAGTACCGCCCCGTGTCCGGGCGCATGTTCAGGATCGCGTGTTTCCTCTGTCAGGTTGGCCGTCACGTCCCAGCCCCAGAAGAAGAACAGCGCCACCAGCGCGCCGTTGGCAAACAGTTGCGGCGTAAAGCCGGCTGGCGATAACCATGACAGCGAGAGCGGATGCGCAAGCGGCAACGGCGCCCGCAGCAGGGCTGCGAGCACGATTGCCGCCAGCACGCCCACCTCGGCCAGCGTCATCGCCACCTGGGTATAGCTGGTCAGCTTGATGCCCTTGATCACGACGGCGCTTACCGCCAGCAGCCAGCCCGCTGCGACCAGCGTGACCACGGGCGGGCGTTCGGCCAGCGCCGGATCGAACAGCAGCAAGGTGGCGGTCGCTGCGGGAATGGTGCCCGACACCATGAATACCGCCGAGGCCACCAGCAGCGTCCAGCCCGCGAAGAAACCCAGCACAGGATGAAAGATCTCGGACACCCAGGTATAGCAGGCGCCGGCGTTGGGATGCAGCTTGTTCAGTTGCTGGTAGGACAGCGTCACGCCGAACATGATCAGCCCGCAGTACAGCAGGCTGGCCGGCGCCAGGACCCCCACCGTGGCGACCAGGGTGGCTGTGGTTGCCGCCAGGCTGAAGGCGGGTGCCGTGCCCGCCACGCCCATCACCACGGATTCGCCCAGCCCGAGCGCGCCTGCATCCAGCTTTGCCGGTGAGTCCCGGTCCATGGTGGTGCTCCCGGTGCGGCCGGGTTGCCGAGGGCGGCAAGCCGGCTTGCCAATCATCGCAATGAGCGCGCTACCCGCGCCACGGCGCGTGCCGTTGTGCCGGCATGCCTTAGCCAACTATACTGCCTGCCCCCGCGCTTTCAACGGATTCCGCCGTCACCGGCGGCGGCCAACGTCCATATTGCAAGGTTCAAGGGCATTGCCGCAATTCGCCGGCCAGCCAGTCGATGACCGGCCGGAACCGTGACGCGCCGCGAAATTCCTGCGGATAGGCAAGCCAGATCTCCCGCAACACCTCCGGCACCTCGCGCACCAGCGTGAGCCGCGTATCGTCGCGCGCCAGGTAATGCGGCAGCAGGCCGATACCCAGGCCGGTGCGGATTGCCTGATGCACCGCCAGCAGATTGTTCGACTGGAAACCCTTGCGCGCTGCCAGCGCCCGCGTCCATTCGGCTTCCGGCAGGGCCAGGCCTTCGTCCAGCAGGCCGCACAGCGGCGCGGCAGCGAGATCCTGCTCGTTCCAGGCGCCGGCCCCGGCTGGCCGTGCCGGGGCATAGAGGCCGAAGCGCATGCTGCCGGCGCGCTGCGCGATCACGTCGCTTTCCTGCGGCCGCGCCAGACGCACCGCGATGTGGGCGCGGCGCCGGGCCAGGCTGGCGATGCGATTGTCCGTTTCCAGCCGGACTTCCAGTTGCGGGTGCGCGCGATAGAGCGCGAACATGCGCGGCGTCAGGAAGTGGCTGCCGAGCGTCGCGGTGCAGGCAATGCCGACTACGCCGGAAACGCCGCCGCCGGCATCCTCCACTTCGCGTAGCAGGCGTTCGGCCGAGTTCTCCATCTGCTGCGCCGCGGCCAGTGCCGCGCGGCCGGCGGCGGACAGCGCGAAGGCGCCATCGGTGCGCGTCGCCACGGGCTTGCCGAGCGCGGTCTCCAGCCGGCGGATGCGGCGGATGGCGGTGGCGTGCGTGACCTCCAGTTCGCGGGCGCAGGCCGAATAGTTGCCAGTCCGGATCAGCGTGGACAGGGTCAGCAGGTCATCCCAGTGCAGTGAGCGTTTTTGCACAATGGTTGTGAGGCAATTGAGAATTGGCGAACAGGATAGCGCGGCTTATCATCGCTTGCATGGTTGCCGCCACCGTGGCGCCTGCCTGTACCAGATCAATACCCGATCAATACCCGCTCAGTACCGGCTCGGTACCGGCTTACTCACCGACTTCGAAAGGAATCACGATGGCCGCACCCTCCACCTTGCTTGACCTCGCCGGCGCCAGCCGCGCTCCTTCGGCCTGGGAGGCAGCCACCCTGGTCTTGATCGACCACCAGCGCGAATACGTGGACGGCAAGCTGCCGCTGACAGGCATGCCGGCGGCCATCGCGGCCTGCGGCGAACTGCTGGCGCTGGCGCGCCGCCACGGCAGCCCGGTGGTGCACGTGGTGCATCACGGCCGGGCCGGCGGTGGCGCCTTCGATCCGGAAGGGCCCTACGCGGCCATCGTCGCGGGGCTGGAGCCGCAGGCCGGTGAACATACCGTGGTCAAGGGCCTGCCCAATAGTTTTGCCGGTACGACCCTGGCGGGGTTGCTGGAAGAACTTGGCCGCAAGGAGCTGATCGTGGCGGGTTTCCAGACCTATATGTGCGTGAGCGCGACGGTGCGGTCCGCACTCGATCATGGTTATCGCAGCACCGTGGTGGCCTCGGCCTGCGCCACGCGGGACCTGCCGGACCCGCTGGGCGGAGCGCCCCTCGCGGCGGCGGAAGTGCACCGCGGCTCGCTGGCCGCCCTGCATGACCGTTTTGCCACGGTCGTGGCCAGCGCAGCCGCCTGGCGCTGAGTGGCGGGGCGGGCTGCGCGTTAGCGCAAGCCGAAGGAAAAGATGGCATGGCGCGGGCGCGCGGCGAGTGCCGCGCAGACCCCATTTCAGGCGGGTGCGCATTGGGTAATGCGTGCGCGGGCTATGGCCCTGGTGCATACTACGGCCTCGCCGCAAGCCGGCGAAGCTTGTCCGCAACCCGACCCCCGCCTTATCCATGAAACGCATCCTCCTCATCAAGATCACCTCGCTTGGCGATATGGTGCACACCTTGCCGTTGGTGTCCGACCTGCGCCGCGCTTATCCCGAGGCCAAGATCGACTGGGTGGCCGATGCTTCCTGCGCCGATATTCCCCGCTGGGCCGTGGGCGTCGACCGCGTGATCGCGCCGCCGCTGCGCGGCTTCAAGAAGTCCCGTAGCTGGGCCGACCTGCGTGCCATCTTCGGCGCGCTGTGGGCATTGCGCCGCGAAAAGTACGATGTGGTGGTGGATGTGCACGGCGTGTACAAGAGCGCCATCGTGGCCTGGCTGGCGCGCTCGAGCCGGCGCCTGGGCTACGCCGCCGAGTATCTGGGCGAGGCGCGTGCCGTGTTCGCCTATACGCAGATCTTCGGGCCGCACGGAGACGCCACCGCGCGCCACAAGATGCGCATGGTGGTCGCCAACGCGCTTGGCTACGCACTGGATCCCGTCGAACATTACGCGCTGCGCGTGCCGGCGCCCGCCGCGCCGCTCAATGCCGATGGCGTGCCGCGCGCCATGCTGTTCCACGCTACCTCGGTCGAGGCCAAGAAATGGCCTGCGCAGCGGTGGATCTCGGTCGGCAGGACGCTGGCTGGTCGAGGCTACAAGATTCAGTTGCCCTGGGGCTCGCCCGCCGAGCGCGAGCAATCGGAGGCGCTGGCTGCCGAGATTCCCGGCGCCGAGGTGTTGCCGCGCATGACCATTACCGAATGCGCGCAACGGGTGGATGCCGCCGCGCTGGTGGTCGGCACCGACACCGGCTTCGTCCACCTGGCCGATGCGCTGGGCAAGCCGTCGGTGATGCTGTTCACGGTGACCGACAGCCAGCATTTCGGGATCGACACGCCGGGGCAGTCTGTCTCCGTGGGCGCACGCGGCGTGGTGCCCGAGGTCGAAGAGGTGCTTGCCGCGATCGACCGGGTCGCCGGCGGTCAGGCCAGGCCGCAAGTGGCGGCTGCCAGCCTGGGCTGAACCGGCAGCCGATCCGGGGCTGCCCGCGTCGCGGCCAGGGCTGATCAGCCAGCCGCCGCGGGCGCTTCAACACGTCAGGCGTTGATCGCTCGCCTGCCCCGCCCGCCCGCCGGGCGGGCACGCCGCCTGGGCGATGGCTTGCCGTCGCACCGGCGCTGCCGCCAAAACTTCATCTAGCCGCCTATCAGCCGCCCATCAGCCGAAGCGCGTTCAGTTGGTGTTCCAGGCATCCCTGCATCACCTTCCCGTTGTCCACGTAGATCCCACGATGGCTGTAGCTGCGGCGCTGCGCGCCCAGCGGCGGTTCGCTGTCTGTGTCGACATCCTATGCCCGTCCGGGTGGCTTTCACAGCGCAATAGCCTGCCACGCCTTCGCACATGCGCCGATGCCGCTATCTGGCCGCAATTCCATCTTGATCATTTGATGAACATTCCCCTGGCCCTCTAACGGTCATTCGCATTCACCTTGCGTTTTATATCGGTCGATATACAATCTATTTTGTGGCGTGTGATACAAAACGTATTCATCCAGTTCCACCTCAGTCAGCCAAGCCGGAGCAACCATGGCGCGACCCCGCGAATTCGACGAACAACAGGTGCTGGAAGCAGCCGGAGATGCCTTCTGGGCGAACGGTTTCGAAGCCACCTCCACGCGCGATCTCGTCAAGTGCACGGGTTTGACGCAGCCCAGCCTCTACAACGCCTTCGGTGACAAGCGCGGGCTGTTCCTGCGCGCGCTGGAGCACTACCTGGAGCGCACGCTGCACGAGCGGATTGCACGGCTGGAATCGTCGCAAACGCCTGGCCATGCCATCGCGGCCTTCTTCGGCGAGATCGTCGATCGTTCCGTTGCGGACGCGCGGCACCGCGGCTGCATGCTGGTCAATGCCGCGGTGGAGTCGACGCCGGGCGACGAGGCATGCCGCCAGGGCATCGCCGGCGAACTTGCCCAGATCCAGGCCTTCTTCCAGCGCTGCATGGAGGCGGGGCAGGCAAGCGGCGAGGTGCCGAAGGTCCTCCCGGCAGCGGACGCGGGCGCGCACCTGCTGGCGGTCCTGCTGGGGGTGCGAGTGCTCGCCCGGGTCAGGCCGGAACGCGCGCTGCTCGCCGGCGCCGTCAGTCCGGCGCTGAGCCTGCTCGGCCTGCCGCCGCTGCCCGTCGCGGCCGGCACGGCATGAGCCGCACGCCGGCACAGCGAACCACGTATCGAATCCGCAGGAATGCATCATGTCTGAAAACACAGCCACGATCCCAGGCCCCATGGCGTCGACGCTCGATGCTCGCGCACTGTTCGCCACCCTCGCCGGGTTGTGCGGCAGCCTGGTAGCCATCGGCCTCGCGCGCTTCGCCTACACGCCGCTGATTCCGCCGCTGATCCAGGCGCACTGGTTCACGTCGTCGCAGGCGGTGACGCTCGGCGCGGCGAATTTCGCCGGCTACCTGGCCGGCGCGCTGCTGGGCCGTCCCATTGCCAATGCGCTATCCAACCGCCATGCGTTGCGGCTGTTGATGCTGATCGCAACGGCCGCCTTCTTTGCCTGCGCGTACCCGTTGTCGGTGAGCTGGTTCTTTGCCTGGCGCTTCGCGTCGGGCGTCTCGGGCGGCGCCATCATGGTGCTGGTGGCGACCACGATCCTGCCGCATATCCCACCCGCCCGGCGCGGTTTTGCCAGCGGCATGATCTTCCTGGGGCTCGGACTCGGCATTGCGGCCTCGGGCACCATCATTCCCACGTTGTTGCAGCTGGGCCTGAAGGACACTTGGATCGGTCTTGGCGCGTTCGCGGCCATCCTGACCGCCGTGAGCTGGTTCGGCTGGCCGGGCTCGGCCCCCGCAGCGCCGGCACCGGCTGCCGGTACGCAGCCGGTCAGGCGCGGGAACACGGCATTGCGCGTGTTGTACGCCCAGTACGCCGCGAACGCGCTCGGGCTTGTGCCCGCCATGGTGCTGCTGGTGGACTATGTGGCGCGCGGGCTGGGCCGGGGTGCGGAGACCGGTGCCGGGTACTGGGTCTTGTACGGTGTCGCGGCCATCGCGGGGCCTGTCGTGTGCGGCAATGTGGCCGATCGCATCGGCTTTGGCGCGGCTTATCGCATCGCGTTGCTGTTGCAGGCGATTGCCGTAGCCACGCTTGCCTTGTCCGGCAACCCGATTCTCATTGGCGTCGCCACCGTGGCCCTGGGCATTTTCACGCCCGGCATCGTGCCGCTGGTGCTCGGGCGTATCCAGGAAATGGTGCCGCACGACCATCTCGAGCAGCGCGCCGCGTGGAGCCGCGCCACCACGGCCTTCGCCTTGTTCCAGGCACTCGCCGGCTATGGCTACTCCTACCTGTTCACGCTTTCGCACAACAACTATGCGCTGATCTTCCTGTGCGGCGCGGCGGCGCTGGCCTTGGCGCTGACCGCCGACATCCTGACGGGGCGCAAGCCGCAGCCAGTTGCCGCGCCCTGATGAAAACAGGTAGGCGTCCTAGAATGGACGGGCGCCACGCACAAGTGCCAGGACACAGCAAGGAGTCGTACCCATGAGTCAAAGCCGGTTATTCCAACCCTTATCCATTGGCAATCTGCGGTTGGAAAACCGCATCGTGATTGCGCCAATGTGCCAGTACTCCGCCGAGGAGGGCACGGCCGGCGACTGGCACATGATTCATCTCGGCCAGCTTGCGCTGTCCGGCGCCGGAATGATGATCATCGAGGCATCTGCCGTGTCGCCGGAAGGGCGCATCACGCCGGGCGATCTTGGCCTCTATTCGGATGCGAATGAGGCGGCCCTTGGAAAAGTGATCGGCGCAGCCAGGGCGCACGCGCCGATTGCGCTTGCGATACAGCTTGCCCACGCGGGGCGCAAGGCATCCAGTCACGCCCCCTGGGACGGCGGCAGCCAGATACGGCCAGACCAGCCGCTGGGCTGGAAGACGGTGGCGCCATCCGCTGTGCCGCACGCGGAGGGCGAGGATGCGCCGCTGGCCCTGGATCGCGCAGGCATGGACAAGGTGCGCGACGATTTCGTCGCCGCCGCCGTTCGCGCGGCGCGTCTCGGGCTCGACGGCATCGAACTGCATTTCGCGCATGGCTACCTGCTGCACCAGTTCCTCTCGCCGCTGGCGAACAAGCGCGAGGACGAGTATGGCGGCAGCGTGGAGAACCGCATGCGTTTCCCCATCGAGGTGTTCGACGCGGTGCGTGCGGCATTTCCCGCCGACAAGCCGGTGTGGGCGCGCATCTCGGCCACCGACTGGGTGCCTGGCGGATGGGATATCGAAGGCACGGTGGCGCTGTCGAAGGCGCTCAAGGCGCGTGGCTGCGCGGCGATCCATGTGACCACCGGCGGCGTCTCGCCGGCGCAGGCCATCAAGCTGGGGCCCGGCTACCAGGTGCCCTATGCGCAGCGGGTCAAGGCCGAGGTCGGCTTGCCGACCATCGCGGTGGGGCTCATCACCGAGCCCGAGCAGGCCGAAGCCATCATCGCCAACGGGGAAGCGGATGCGGTTTCGCTGGCGCGCGCCATGCTCTACGATCCGCGCTGGCCGTGGCACGCCGCGGCCAGGCTTGGCGCGCAGGTCCATGCGCCGAAGCAGTACTGGCGTTCGCAGCCACGCGAGTACAAGGATCTGTTTTTCGATGCCAGCTTCGGGCAACGCTAGCCACGGTGCAAGCGAAAATTCAACGAAAAACGGCCCGCCGGAAGGGGCGGGCCGTCATCGCCAGCTTGCGTCAGTCGGCCTGGATGCCGAACTCCTTGACGATCTTTGCATAGCGCGTTGAATCGGACGCGATCAGCTTGCCCAGCGTGCCGGGTTCGCCGCCAACGGGCGTGACCGCGATGGTGGCCATGCGTGCGACCACGTCGGGCATCTTCAGGATGTCGTTGACGTGCGCGTTCAGCGTCTTCACCAGTTCCGGGGAAAGTCCCTTCGGCGCCAGCAGCGCCTGCCAGGCGCCGACGTCCACATCCTTGTAGCCCAGTTCGAGCAGCGTCGGCACGTTCGGTGCGAACGGCGAGCGCTTCAGGTCGGCCACGGCCAGCGGCACGATGCTGCCGGCCGTGATGTACTGGCCCACCGCGCCGAGCGTGGAGTAGGTCATCGGCACCTGGCCGCCCAGCACGTCGACCACCGCCGGCGCCGTGCCGCGATACGGCACCTGCGCGATCTTCACGCCAGCCGCCTTGTTGAACAGCTCGCCAAGAATGTGCATGGGCGAACCGTTGCCCGGGCTGGCGTAGGTTTGCAGGCTGCCGGATTTGGCGCGTGCGACCAGGTCGGGCAGCTTGGTGATCCCGGAGTTCTTATTGACGACCACGAAGAGCGACTGGATGCCGATCTGCGCAATGGGCGTGAAATCGTTGCGCACGTCGTAGGCGGCCCCGGTGCCGCTCTTGAGCACCAGCGGCGCGATGGCGACCGTGTTGGGCGCGACCAGCAAGGTATAGCCATCGGGCGCGGCCTTGGCGACGTAAGCGCTGCCGATCGTGCCGGCCGCGCCGGTGCGGTTCTCGACCACGACGGACTGGTGCAGGCGCGCGGAGAGTTTTTCCGCGAGCAGGCGGGCCAGCACGTCGGTATCGCCGCCGGCGGGGTAGGCGACGACCAGCGTAAGGGGTTTGCTGGGATAGGCCTGCGCGCAGGCGGTGCCTGCCGCCATCACGGCGGCCGTGGCTGCGAGGGCAGCAAACAGGTTGCGGGTTGCAAACATCATGATGAGACGCCTCTGGGTAGACTTCGCGCCGGATGGGACGATCCGTTCCATCCGGCTTGCGCCGCGTGGCGGCGCGCGGACTTTAGAACGTGTGCTTGATGCCGATCATCGTGCCCAGCTGGTTGCCGCCGGGCTTGGGGTTGGAGCCCGTCTGGGCGCCGCTGACCGACTGGGCGAGCTGGCCGCCGTTGTCGATGAAGCCCGCCGTGGCATACACGGAGGTGCGCTTGGAGAAGGCGTAGGTACCACGCAGCGCGTACAGCATCGCCTTGTTGTCGCTGTTGTGATACTTGAGGTAGTAGACTTGGCCGGCCAGCGTGAACGCGGGCGTGATGTCATACGCCAGGCCGGCGTACCAGAGGTCGCTGCGCGGCGTCGGGCTGCCATCGTTGTCGCGGCGGATCACGCCCAGGCCCATCTTGGTCTTGGACAGCAGCACATAGCCGTTGAGCGAGAGCCGGTCGTCCGACTGGTTGCTCCTGGACAGGCCGCCGAATGCTCCGGGTCCGCCACGCAGCGAGTCATAGGCCGCTGCCACGCCCCACCACTTGTTGTCGTACTGGAGCAATGCCGACCATTCGCGGCAAGCCTTTGAGTCGGCCGGATTTTCGCCTGCGCAATTGGTGCCGGCCGGGCTCGGGCCCGCATTCACCGTATCGCGGCCAAAGCTGTAGGTGGCGCCCAGCGTGAAACCGCCAAACGTGCCCTTGTAGGAAACGGCGTTGTCGGCGCGCGCGTTCGGCAGATAGCTGTCGAGGGAGCCCGAGCCGTACACGTTGGGGCCGAGGATGTCCGGGTCCAATGTGGCCCAGAACAGCATGGTGTACTGGCGGCCCAGGGCCACCTGGCCCCAGGGGCCGGAGAGGCCCACCAAAGCTTGCCTGCCGAACAGCCGGCCACCCTGGTTGGACGTGCCGGAGTCTGGCGCGAAACCGGATTCGAGCACGAACAGGCTCTTGAGGCCGCCGCCCAGATCCTCCGTGCCGCGGATGCCCCAACGTGACGGCACCGTCCCGGTCAGGGTGTTCATGCGGAACACGTTGTCCTTTGCCGCGCCGATATTGTTCACGTACTCGACGCCGGTATCGACCACGCCGTACAGCGTCACCGTCGATTGGGCCGAGGCCAGCAGGGGTACCGTGGCTGCAAGGGCAGCCAGCGCAATCCGTCCAAGTTTCATTGATCGATTCCTCTTCCTTGTCCACCGCATTGTTTTGTTGGCGTCGCCATGCTTCGCCAGACCATCACCCGGTCCGGATGGGTGCATCTCTGGTTGTGCACGTTCCGGCTTTTGGTTTTATATATGAAACATCAGATTACATAAGAAACAACGAGCAAAATATAGCCGTTCATTTCCGGAAAAACATGGGCGGGAAATCCCTAGTGATGTGGAGACGCGACGAGATAGCGCCGCATAAGCGGCATCCGCGGCACAGCGGTGCACAAGAACGGTGCGATGGTTCGGTAGGGCAAGACTCCGCCGTGCGCCTGCGAACCGCACGGCCGCTGGGACCGGCGATAGCCGGCGTGCCGGGGCATGTCCGCTGGCACCAAAACGTGACAGCGCTGCGGTTCAGGGAAGTTTTTTTGCGAGGGGGTTAACCCTGATCAATTTCCGGCAGCAGGCGGTCTATATTTCCTAGGTTTTATTTGCAAACTACGGTTTCATATATGGAACAAAATGACCCATCCCAGGCAATCCAGCCTGCGCCAGCGCTGCTCCGGGCGCTCGACACCGGCTTTACGGAGCGGCGAGTGGCTACCGGCAGCGACGGCGCGCAAATCGCTTACCGTCGCGGCGGAAGCCACGGCCCGGTCGTCGTGCTGTTGCATGGCATCAGTTCCGGCGCGGCTTCCTGGTTGCCATGCGCGAGCATGCTGGCGGCCGATGCCCGTGTGATTGCGTGGGATGCGCCCGGTTATGGCAATTCGCAAGCGTTGCAAACCGCTGCGCCCACGGCAGCCGACTACGCCCGGAGCCTGGCGGGCCTGCTGCGCGCACTGGACGTGCGGCCCGATGTGATCGTCGGCCATTCTCTCGGCGCGTTGATGGCGGCGGCCTATGTGGCGCAAGCCGGCCCGGCGCAGCTTCCCGGACAGCTGCTGCTGCTCAGCCCGGCCCAGGGCTACGGCGGCCCCGGCAAGGCTGACAAGGCAAAAGAGGTGGCCCGCCAGCGGCTCGACGCACTTGCGGCAGTCGGGGTGGAGGGCTTGGCCGAGCGTGGTCCGGGCCGCCTGCTGAGCGCCGCGGCCGACGCCGATGCGCAGGCCTGGGTGCGCTGGAATATGCGCCGCCTGGACCCGGACGGCTACCGGCAAGCCGTGGCGATGCTGTGCGCAGACGATATCGGCGCTTATCTCGCGCGTCGGAACCCGGGCGTCAGTGTGCGGGTCGGCTGCGGTGCACTGGATATCGTGACGCCGCCGCCAGGATGCGCGGCGCTGGCGGAACGCTTCGCCCTGCCGTTCGACCTGGTGCCCGATGCCGGTCATGCCTGCTATGTGGAGCAGGCAGGTTCTGTCGCCCGCTGGATTCGCAGCGCGCTCGCCTGACACGTCCACCGGGCGCGGATACGGCTGCGCGCAGCCGTGCCGCGCCTTTCCGCACCGTTTTTCCCAGCCCGCTTCCGGCGTGCTTCCGGCCGGTCCCCGGCCCCGTGCCCAGTCCCAAGTGGCATCGGCTTATCTCCAGGGTAAACCCCACTCTATTTTTAAAGTTTCGTTGCCTATAGTGGTGTCTGTGTTCAATATTTAAATCAGCGTTTTACAGGTGAAACAAAACGCTGGATCAGCGGACTGGCAACAAGGTCAAAGGAGCAGCGCAATGGAGAACCTCGCATACAACCCGAACCTGGCGCCCTGGGAGCGTCCGGCTCCGAACAATGTCGCCGGCAAGGGCCACATCGAGCAGCCCGGCAAGGTGGCCAATATCGTGTGGCAGACCCGCGCTGCCGTGCCCACCGCTTATGAAGACGCGCTCGGCGATGCCCTGGAGGCCGCTTTCGAGGGCGGTGCCAGGAGCCCGGCGGACATCGCGCAAGCGTTCAACGACGCCGGCCTGCTGGGCGCGGATGGCCTGGCCTGGACCGAAGAGCGCTTCCTCGCCGAAATGCGCCGTCTGGGCGCCTGAGAGCCTGAAGCCAAGAGGCAGTTCAAGAACATCAACGCGATTGCGTCATGACGGGCGGCGAAACAAGGCATGCCCTTCCGAGATAGCGATCCGATCCGGTACCCGCAAGAGAGCAAACAATGGAATCGAACAAGCAAGCGCGTGCTGAGGCGCGCCTGAACGCCGGCCTGCATAACTACTGGTATCCGGTATCGGCCGCGTGGGCGGTCACGCATGCGCCGATCGGCATTACGCGCCTGGGCCAGAACATCGTGCTGTGGCGCGACGGCGCCGGCCAGGTGCACGCGCTGGAAGACCGCTGCCCGCACCGCGGCGCGCGCCTGTCGATGGGCTGGAACCTCGGCGACCGCGTGGCCTGCTGGTACCACGGCGTGGAAGTCGGCGGCGACGGCCAGGTCAAGAGCGTGCCGGCCGTGGACAGCTGCCCGCTCGAAGGCAAGACCTGCGTGCGCAGCTACCCCGTGCGGGAAAAGGCCGGCGCCATCTTCCTGTGGTTCGGCGAGCGCGCGCCGGTGGAAGGCGAGGGCGGTGCCGATGCGCTGCGCCTGCCGGAAGAACTGGAGAGCGACGAGCACAGCAACTTCCTGTGCGTGGCGCACTGGGACTGCAACTACCGCTACGCCATCGACAACGTCATGGACCCGATGCACGGCGCCTACCTGCATGCGGTATCGCACTCGATGGCTTCGGGTGAAAAGCAGGCCGTGATGGCCGTGCGCGAAACCGATACCGGCCTGGTATTCGAGAAGACCGGCCAGCGCGGCGTGAACTTCGACTGGGTGGAATTCGGCGAGACCGGCACCCTGTGGCTGCGCCTGGCGATTCCCTACCGCGCCAAGGTGGGCCCCGGCGGCCCGTTCGGCATCGTCGGCATCGCCACGCCGGTCGACGAGGAGCACTGCATGGTGTTCTTCTGGCGCACCCGTCACGTGCAGGGCTGGGAGCGCGATGTCTGGCGCTTCCTGTACCGCAACCGCCTGGAAGGCTTGCACTGGGACGTGCTGGAGCAGGACCGCGTGGTGCTGGAGATGATGGCGCCGAATGCGCGCGAGCACGAAACGCTGTACCAGCACGATGTCGGCATCACGCGCGTGCGCCGCCTGCTGCGCCGCCGTGCCGACCAGGAAGTCGCCGACGAGCCGGTCGCCATGCTGAAGCCCGTGGGCGGGGTGGCAAGCCATGCCTGAGATCGACCGCAACAATCTGCTGGCCGGCCGCCGCGTGCTGGTAACCGGCGCGGCGCGCGGGCTGGGCCTGGCCTTTGCCACCGCGATCGCCGAAGCCGGCGCCGCTGTCGCGATGGCCGACATCCTCGCCGACCGCTTGCACGAGGAAGCTGCCGCGTTGCAGGCCCGTGGCCTGACGGCGCTGCCGCTCGCGCTTGACCTCGGCAACCCCGAATCGGTGACGGCCTGCGCCGCCGCCGCCGTGGCCGGGCTTGGCGGCCTGGACGGGCTCGTCAACAACGCCGCCGTCACCGACTCCGGCGGCCGCGACGCCAGCGCCATCGACATCGCCACCTGGGACCGCGTGATGAACATCAACGTGCGCGGTACCTGGCTGATGACTACCGCCTGCCTGCCGGCACTGCGCGCCTCGCGCCGCGGCGCCATCGTCAACCTCGCGTCGGACACGCCGCTGTGGGGCGCGCCAAACCTGCTGGCTTACGTGGCCAGCAAGAGCGCCATCATCGGCATGACCCGTTCGCTGGCGCGCGAGCTGGGCGACGACCAGGTCACTGTCAATGCCATCGCACCGGGGCTGACCATGGTGGAGGCGACGGAATACGTGCCGCAGAAGCGGCGCGACCTGTATCGCGAGCAACGCGCGATTTCCCGCGAACAGCTACCCGAGGATGTTTCCGGGGCCGTGCTGTTCGCACTATCCGATCTGTCCCGCTTCGTGACGGGCCAGACGCTGGCCGTCAATGGCGGCTTCGTCATGCACTGAGTCAACAAGGAATCCAAATGAGCGATCTTTCCCAACAAGACAACATCAAGCGTTCCTGGGAGCAGCCGTCCGGCGCTTCCTTCGACCAGTGGATGGAGACCCGCGTCGCGCGCTTCTCCACCCGCCGCTACGACTGGGACGCTCTCAAGTTCCAGGCTGACTACGATCCCAAGTACCGCCGGGCGCAGATGCGTTACCTCGGCACCGGCGGCACCGGCGT
>Ga0255338_1002891_pt1 | contig 22713 bp, 19 predicted proteins | sample MeOH1_35cm_T4_19_FD_203715 | JGI IMG/M metagenome (GOLD analysis project Ga0255338, IMG submission 203715) | Sandy soil microbial communities from University of British Columbia, Vancouver, Canada - MeOH1_35cm_T4_195 | ecosystem: Engineered > Artificial ecosystem > Sand microcosm > Unclassified ...
ACATCTGGTACTGGAAGCGGAACTTGTGCTGGGGATACTCGCGGCGGAGCTTGAAGGCGAACTGGTGGCCGAGCAGTTCATGCCGGCGCAGGATGGCCTCGATGATCTGCGGGGCGGTCTTGTGCTGAAAAATCCGGGTCGCGCGCGTCAGGCGCAGCCGGGCCACCAGCGGTTCCACGACCATTTCATAGCCATGGAAGTCCCGGGTCTGCCGGGTCTTGGAGAAACTGGTGATGCAGCCGGCAAAGGTGCGGGGCTCGGACCCATCGGCCGGGTCGATCAGGAACGTGGCGGGCTTGCCGAGGTAGTCTGCGCGATCCAGTTCCAGCGGGTGGGTCAGTTGAACGGTGACGGCATAGGGCTCGCCCAGCCGCTCCACCGCCTTGAACGACACCACCGACAATCCCACCGCGCTTGCCGCGCCGGGGATTTTCAGGAAGTACGATTGCTGCCCGGTCAGTTCGTTAAGCAGCCGATCGCCGTATGTCCCAAGCTCGTCAAAAACACCCGCCATGTGTCCTCGCTCCGTTGCCCGTGCAGCCTGGAAAAGCTGCGCACGGGGCATACTAGAAGCGTCGAACTAGGCACTGCAATCGTATTTCTCCGAAAATGTGTACCAGATTGCGCCACGGCACCGACAGCAAATGGGAATCTTCCCAGCGACACATCAATCGCGTTGAGCGGAATCCTGAGGTAGCGCACGCCATTCATTGCACGCGCGTAAGCATGGCGGCCTGGCCACAGTCGCGCATGGCCCGCGGCGTCATTTCGCAAGAGATTGCGCCATGTCAACCATCAATCCATGGGGGGATCGAAACTGAGACGGAGCGCAGCAAGTTCATCCGCATCACCCTCCCAACCGATTTTCGTCACCTGTAAGGAGCTTGCCATGCAAGCAAATGTTGGAACCGTTGACCGATTTCTCAGGATTATTGTCGGACTGGTCCTGATTGGTCTGGCCGCGACAGGAACCATTGGCGTTTGGGGATGGATTGGCGTTGTGCCGCTCCTCACGGGCATCGTACGCATCTGTCCCGCCTACAGCATCCTCGGCGTCAAGACCTGCGCCGCATCCAAGCCCGGCACGAGGTAATTCCCTTCGGATCGAGTCAAGGGGTGCATAGGGCACTCGGCCGGTGCGGGGCCGGCCGAGTGCCCTGTTCGCAGTAGGAATACCGGTTTCGCGGTATCCTTGCCGGCATGCCGCGCGCCCGGACCCGCACAGGGTGGCGCGCAGTGCCGCCTGTCCCGGCTCGCATCATGCGCGCCCGGGCCCCACGGCGCCCCCGCGATCACAGGAATATGAAAGACCTAGAAAGTGAGCTGATCGGCTCCGCACGGCTGCCGACCCGCTACGGAGAATTCACCGCCCATGCCTTCCAGGGCATGGATAGCCGCACAGAGCACCTGGCGCTGTCCATGGGCGATATCTCGGGCGAGAACATATTGGTGCGCCTGCATTCCGAGTGCCTGACCGGCGACGTGTTCGGCTCGTGCCGCTGCGATTGCGGCGAGCAGCTTGACCTCGCCATGCAGAAGATCGCCGAGGAAGGTCGCGGCATCCTGCTTTACCTGCGCGGCCACGAGGGCCGTGGCATCGGCCTCTCGAACAAGATCCGCGCCTATGCGCTGCAGGATGGCGGGCTCGATACCGTCGATGCCAACCTCGCGCTGGGCCAGGCGGTCGACTCGCGCACCTATGCGTTCGCGGCCGACATGCTGCGCCAGTGGGGCGTGAAGTCCATCCGCCTGATGAGCAACAATCCCATCAAGATCAAGGCGATCGAGGATGCCGGCATTGCCGTGACGGAGCAGATGCGGCACATCGTGCCCTCGAACGCCGAGAACGAGAAATACCTGGCGACCAAACGGTCCCGCATGGGTCACCTGCTGGACTGATTCCGGCCCGCCCCGGCGGCTTGTAGGCGCATGCCGACAAGCGCTTGCGCGGTCGCCCGACAGCCCGCGCGGGGCTGCTCTCCTATCGTGGATACAGGGGCCGCGTCATGTGTGGCATGGCGCGGGATGTTCCATGTCGTTCCGCCATGCAGTGCGGCGCGTCCAATGAGAGGAGTCCACGATGGCTGATCACAACGTTTCCGTACTGAACGGCCTGATCGAAGTCTCGCGTGACGGCGAGGAAGGGTTCCGCAAGGCAGCCGAAGATGCCAAGAATCCGGAACTGAAGACGCTGTTTTCCAGCCGCGCGACCGAGTGCGGCGGCGCCGTGCGGGAGTTGCAGAGCCAGGTGATGGCGCTGGGCGGCAAGCCGGAAGACCACGGCACCGTGGCCGGCGCGCTGCATCGCGGCTGGGTGAGCCTGCGTACCGCAGTGGCTGACCGCTCTGACCTGACCATCCTCGAAGAGACCGAAAAGGGCGAGGACGTCGCCAAGAAGCGGTACGGCGAGGCGCTGCAGGAGAGCGACCTGAGCTTCGACATCCGCGCGCTGATCGAGCGCCAGTACCAGGGCGTGCTGCGCAACCACGACCTGATCCGCGACCTGCGCAACCGCTATCGCGCCAGCGGCGCCTGATCGCCACCTGGGCGCCGATCGCCCGTCTTCACCGGATGCAGGAGCGCCTCCGAATGGGGGCGCTTTTCATTGGTGCGGCCGGCGATTATCCAGATCGAAATCGAAATCATCCGCAAAATCATCCGCATTATCGACAAAAATCCCGTCGCGCATGGTTTTAATTATCCCGCGCGCCTTGAACTTCCCGTCATGGCTATTACCATGAAAATCGTCCGCATTCGATCCGGATGCCATGTCGATGCCATGAGGTGGATGTCATGAAGAGCGACAAGAAGGTGATTCAATTGCTTAACGGTCAGCTCAGGCACGAGCTGACCGCGATCAACCAGTATTTCCTGCACGCGCGCATGTATCGCCATTGGGGTTTCGGCGAACTGGGCAAGCACGAGTACGAGGAGTCGATCGAGGAAATGAAACATGCGGACAAGCTGATCGAGCGCATCCTGATGCTCGACGGCCTGCCCAACCTCCAGGATCTGGACAAACTGCTACTTGGCGAGAACGCCGAGGAAATGCTCGGTTGCGACCTGAAGCTGGAACTGGTGTCGCAGGCAAGCTGCAAGGAGGCCATCAAGCATTTCGAGTCGGTGGCCGACTACGTGTCGCGCGACCTGGTGACCGATATCCTGAAGGACACCGAGGACCACATTGACTGGCTGCAGACGCAGCTGGAGCTGGTGCGCAAGGTGGGGCTCCAGAACTACCTGCAATCGGCGATGGGCGACCCGGACTGACCCGGGCCCGCGCCGTCCGCCTGCACGAATTGGCATCTTCGGCTACACTGCGCCCCGCACACTGAACGTCCACGTGACGTCACTCCGGGGCGGGGTGGCAGAGTGGTGATGCGACGGCCTGCAAAGCCGTTCACGACGGTTCGATTCCGTATCCCCGCCTCCATTCATCCCTGACGGATCTGCCTGATCGGTCATTTTCCGCACATCGATCCTCTGCCACGAGAATGCCCGCGCAGCTGGCGCATTTCGTGCTCATATTCCGATGAGGCGTGGCAGAGGTCGCAATGCGTGGTTTCCCCGAGCATTTAAGCTGGAAACCTCGCCCCGATTGCGATACTGTTTGGCCGCGCGTGCACCAACTGTCAGCACGTCCTCGCTTCATTGGCGCGCGATGCAGGTTTCACCATGCAGGGCTTCCATGGCATTTCCGTCCCGATGTGATGAGAGAAACAGAGGCTCCCGATGATTAAAGATCTGCGAGTGCGCGCGGCGCAGCCCTCGGATTTGCCTGCCATCGAGGCCGTGCTGGAACGATGCGGCCTGCCCGTCGACGATGTGCCGCGGCTGGTGGGTGAATTCCACGTGGCAGTACTCGAATCGCAACTGGTCGGATGCGCCTGCGCCGAACTGTTCGGCGATACAGCCATCGTCCGCTCGGTGGCTGTGCTGCGCGAATGGCGCGACCAGGGCGTGGCCAGCCATCTCGTCAACGCCGTCATGATGCGCGCCCGCGCCAACGGCTCGCGCCGCGCCGTGCTGCTGACCTCCACCTGCCCAAGCTACTTTGCCCGCTACGGTTTCTCGCTGATCCACGCGTCCAAGCTGCCGCCCGAGATTCTCGAGAGCGAAGAGTTCACGCGGCTGCGCAACACCAGCGCGCTGTGCATGTGCGCCGAGCTGGTCTGACCGCGGCCGGCAAGGATTTACAAAAACGACAATAATCAGGGCTCCAATTCTGCAAGCCTGACAAGGGAGACCCCATGACGACGAATGTTCGTGCCGTACGCCTACAGGAATTTGGTGCGCCGCAGGTCATGACGCTGACCACGGTCGAGCTGCCGCCGCCGGCCGCTGGCGAGGCACGTGTGCGGCATACCGCCATCGGCTTCAACTTCATCGATGTGTACCAGCGCCGTGGCACCTATCCGCTGCCGGTGGGCACGGGCCTGGGGCACGAGGCCGCCGGCGTGGTGGAAGCGGTGGGCGCGGGCGTGACCGACGTCGCCGTCGGGGATCGCGTCGCGTACATGAACGCCGGCCTGGGCGCCTACGCCGAGGCACGCAACGTGCCGGCCGGCAAGCTCGTGAAGCTGCCCGATGGGCTTGGCGACGAGCAGGCTGCCGCCGTGATCTTCAAGGGCATGACCGCGCAGTACCTGGTGCGCCACACCCACGCGGTGAAGCCCGGCGACACCGTGCTGGTCCACGCCGCCGCCGGCGCGGTGGGGCAGATCCTGGCGGGTTGGGCCAAGGCGCTCGGCGCGCGCGTGATCGGTACGGCCGGGGGCGCCGCCAAGTGCGAGCGCGCCCGCGCGGCCGGCTGCGACGTGGCCATCGACTACAGCCAGGGCGATTGGGTGAAGCAGGTGCGCGACGCCACCGGTGGCCATGGCGTGACCGTGGTCTACGATGCGGTGGGCAAGGACACGTTCCTGGGCTCGCTGGACTGCGCCCAGACCTTCGGGCTGGTGGTGCTGTACGGCGGGGCCTCGGGCCCGGCGCCGGCCATCGAGCCGGAACTGCTCAACAAGAAGGGCTGCCTGTTCCTGACGCGGCCGTCGGTGTTTCCACACAACGCGGACCCGGCCCGCTTCCGTGCCAATGCGAAGGATCTGTTCGACGCCATCGCGGCCGGGCATGTGAAGGTGGAGATCGGCGCGCGCTTCCCGCTGGCCGATGTGGCGCGCGCCCACGAGGCCGCCGAGCGCCGCGAGACCACCGGCGCCATCGTGCTGCTGCCGTAAGAGGCCGTTTCAGAATGATTCTGGCGTCGTTGCGCGGCCTTGCCGTACCACTTGTACTGTCTGCGGCCGCGCGCCTAGCCAGAACCGCTTCGCTTCATCCTGAAACAGCCTCTAAGTCAATCCTAGTGGCGGCGGCGCTGCTGCGGTGCGCCGTCGCCGCCGTTATCACATAAGCTGATCTCCACGCTCACGTGGACGAGTTCCTCGTGCACCGACAGCGCCTGCCGCACGTGCCGTGGCGTGAGCGCGGGGTCATGCGTGACCAGGCTGGCGATGCAGGCAAACTGCTTGCGGCCCACGCGCCAGACGTGCAGGTCGGTCACGCGCGTGCCGTCCTCGCCGTGATCGAATTCGGCCAGCACCTCCCGCACTTCGTCCACGACCGGATGGTCCATCTCGCGGTCCAGCAGCACGGTGCCGCTCTGGCGCATCAGGCCGATGGCCCAGCGCCCGACCAGCACCGCGCCCACCAGGCCCATTACCGGATCGAGCCAGCTCCAGCCGAGCCACCAGCCGCCGGCCAGCGCCACGATCGCCAGCACCGACGTGGCGGCATCGGCCAGCACATGCAGGTAGGCCGAGCGCAGGTTGATGTCGTGATGATGGTGGCCGTGATCATGATCGTGGTGATGATGCTCATGTGCATCATCGTGCCCATGGTGATGGGCGCCACCCAGGATGAGCGCGCAGGCCAGGTTCACGAGCAGGCCGACCGCGGTGACGATCATGGCCTCCTGGTAGTGGATCGGCTGCGGGCTGAACAGCCGCTCGACCGATCCCACCACCATCAGCGCAGCCACGCCTATTAAGAACATGGCGCTGGCAAAGGCCGCCAGCACCTCGATCTTCCAGGTGCCGAACGTGAAGCGGGCATCGGTGGCCATCCGGCGCGCGGCCGCGTAGGCAAAGGCAGAGAGGCCGATCGCCAGCGCGTGCGAACTCATGTGCCAGCCATCTGCCAGCAGCGCCATGGAGTTGAACCAGAGCCCGGCGGCGATCTCCACCGCCATCATGGCCAGGGTGATCCACATCACGCGCCGCGTGCCGCGCTCGGCGGCCTGGTTGCCGGAATCGAAAACGTGGGAATGTGTCCAGGCGGACAGGTCGTGCGTGTGCATGCGGAATCGGCAGGGGATTGGAAAAACGTCCCGCAAGCGTAACAGCCACGCGCGGCGTAGTCATGTTCCTCCCTGCCAGCGGCAGGGCCGGCACGGCTACCAGCCGTGGTAGGGCGCGCCGGCGTCATACGCGCCAAGGCGCTCGGCCAGGAAGTCGACGAACGCGCGCACGCGGGCCGAGAGCTTGTCGCGGGTCAGGTACACCGCGTAGATGTCGGCCGGCGGCGCCGCCCAGTCGGCCAGCACCTGCCGCAACCGGCCCGAGCGCAGCAGCGGCGCCACCTCCCATTCCGACCGCAGCACAATGCCATGCCCCTGCAACGCCCAGCCCACGGCCACCTCGCCGTCGTTGGTGGCGGCGCCGCCGCGCACTTTCACGGTCTCCTGCCGGCCCGCCGACTGGAGATGCCACGTGCCATAAGCCGATTCGCTCTCGCGGATCACAATGCAACGGTGCTGTTGCAATTCGCGGGGCGATGCCGGCTCGCCGTGCCGCGCCAGGTACGTGGGCGCCGCGCACAGCAGCCGGCTGTTGGGCGCGAGCCGGCGCGCATTGAGCCGCGCATCGGGCAGGTCGCCTACCAGGATGCCCACGTCGTAGCCTTCCTCGGCCAGGTTCATCGCGCGGTCGGTCAGTTGCAGTTGCACCTCCACCTCGGGGTACGCCTGCAGGAAGTCGCTGACGGCCGGGGCGATCTGGCGCCGGCCAAAGCCCAGCGTGGCGTTCACGCGCAACAGCCCGCGCGGCGCCACCCGGCTGCCGCCGAGGCCCTGTTCCAGTTCCTCCAGTTCCGCCAGGATGCGCCCGCCCCGCGCCAGGTATGACTCGCCCTCCGGCGTGACGGACAGCCGCCGCGTGGTGCGGTTCAGCAGCCGCACGCCGAGCCGCGCTTCCAGCGCCGCCAGGCGCTTGCTGGCGGCTGACGGCGTGATGCCGAGCTGCTGCGCCGCGCCGGCCAGGCTGCCGCGCTTGACCAGCAAGACGAAGAAGGCGAGATCGGAGAAGGCATCCATGGCGGCGCGCGATGCCTGGCAATTCGTGAATTTCAGGCATCAATGAAGTTAGATTCGCGCAATTATAGCGATGGATTCCGCGAATACACTGCCAGCCATCCCACTTCGCCCTCATTTGCCCTCATTGCCATGGCTGGACGCACCCTCTATCGCAAGCTCGTGGATTCGCACACGGTGGTCGCGCTCGACACCGATAACGTGCTGCTCTACGCCGATCTGCACCTCATGAACGAATACACCAGCCCGCAGGCGTTTGCCGGGCTGGCCGAGCATGGCCGCGCCGTGCCCGCCCCAGGCCAGCAACTGGCCGTGGTGGACCACATCATCCCCACGCACGCCGAAGCGCCGCGCGTGATCCGCGACCCTGCCTCGGCGCTGCAGGCACGCAATCTCAAGCGCAATTGCGAGGCACACGGCATTCCGCTGTTCGATACCAATGATCCGCTGCAGGGCATCGAACACGTGATTGCGCCCGAGCACGGCATGATCCGCCCCGGCATGGTCGTTTTGTGCGGCGACAGTCACACCACGACCTATGGCGCGTTTGGCGCGCTGGGGTTTGGGATCGGCACGTCGGAGGTGGAGCACGTGCTGGCCACGCAAACGCTGGTGTACCGCGTGGCACGCGATATGCGGATTCGCGTGGATGGGGAGCTGCCGGGCGGCACCATGTCGAAGGACCTGATCCTGCACATCATCGCGCGCATCGGCGCCCAGGGCGCGCGCGGCTACGCGGTGGAGTTCACGGGCACGGCCATCCGCGCGTTGTCGATGGAAGCGCGCATGACCCTGTGCAACATGACCGTGGAAGCGGGCGCGCGCGGCGCGCTGATCGCGCCGGACGAGACGTCGATCGGCTATGTGCTGGCGCGTGCGCCGGACATCGACGCCGACCGGGCGCGCGCTGCCTGGGCAGCGTTGAAGTCTGACGATGACGCCGGCTTCGAGGCGGAACTGGCATTCGACGCCGCCGCCGTGGCGCCGTACGTGACCTGGGGCACGAGCCCGGACCAGGCCATCCCGGTGGGCGCGCGGGTGCCCGCGCCGGCCGAGGCTGCCGACGCCATCGCGCAGGCTGCGGCCGAGCGCGCGCTCGGCTATATCGGGCTGGCGGCGGGCATGCCGCTGGAAGGACTGCCCGTGCAGCGCGTGTTCATCGGCTCGTGCACGAATGGCCGCATCGAAGACCTGCGCGCCGTGGCCGCCGTGGTGCGCGGGCGCAAGGTGGCGCCGGGCGTGCGCGCGATGGTGGTGCCCGGTTCGGGCGCCGTGCGCGCGCAGGCCGAGGCCGAGGGCATCGCCGCGCTGCTGACCGGCGCCGGTTTCGAGTGGCGCAAGCCGGGCTGTTCGATGTGCCTGGCGATGAACGACGACGTGCTCGCGCCGGGGGAGCGTTGCGCGTCAACGACCAACCGCAATTTCGAGGGACGCCAGGGACGCGCGGGCCGCACCCATCTGATGAGTCCCGCCATGGCCGCGGCCGCGGCCGTTACCGGCTGCATCACCGACGTGCGCCGCCTGGAGATCGAACATGTCTGATATCACCCACGCCCTCGCGCCGATCGAGGGCACCGGCGCGCCGCTGCCGCTGCCCAATCTCGACACCGACCAGATCATGCCCAAGCAGTTCCTGCGCGGCATCGACAAGGCCGGATTGGACAAAGGGCTACTCTATGACATGCGTTTCGACGAGCACGGCGCGCCGCGCGCGGACTTCGTACTGAACCAGGCGGCCTACCGCAATACGCGCGTGCTGGTGGCGGGGCCCAACTTCGGCTGCGGCTCCAGCCGCGAGCATGCGGTGTGGGGCTTGCAGCAGTACGGCATCCAGGCGGTCATCGCGCCGAGTTTTGGCGAAATCTTCTACTCCAACGCGATGAACAACCGGCTGCTGCTGGTGATGTTGCCGCAGGCCGACGTGGACCGGCTCATGGCGGTGGCCTCCGACGCCGCCGCGCCGGCCACGCTGCGCATCGACCTGGCGACGATGACCGTCGGCATCGCCGGCAGGGACGATTTTTCGGCCGGCTTCACGCTGTCGCCGCGCCATCTGGACATGTTCCGACGTGGTCTGGACATCATCGGCCTGTCACTGACCCATGCCGATGCCATTGCAGCCTTCGCGCGTCGGCATCATGCCGCCAGCCCCTGGCTGCGCGACGTGGCGGCGACTACCATGGCACGGCTTGCCACACGAAAGGACGAGGAGCCCATCAATGTTTGAAGGTTTTACGACACACCGGATCGATCACCAGGGCGTTGGCATCCACACCCGCGTGGGCGGGCAGGGCCCGGCGCTGCTGCTGTTGCACGGCCATCCGCAGACGCACGTGATCTGGCACAAGGTGGCCGGCGAACTGGCGCGGCACTACACGGTGGTGGCGACGGACCTGCGCGGCTATGGCGACAGCGACAAGCCTGCCGGGCTGCCCGACCACGCCAACTACAGCAAGCGCGTCATGGCGGCGGACCAGGTGGCGGTGATGCGCGCGCTTGGCTTCGATCGCTTCCGCGTGCTGGCGCACGATCGTGGCGCGCGCGTGGCGCACCGGCTGGCGCTGGATCATCCGGCGGCGGTGGAGAAGCTGGTCACGCTGGACATCGCCCCCACGCTGGCGATGTATGCGCAGACCACCGAGGCGTTCGCGCGGGCCTACTGGCACTGGTTCTTCCTGATCCGTCCGGCGCCGTTCCCCGAGACGCTGATCGAGGCCGATCCCGACCTTTACATCCGCCAGACCATGGGCAGCCGCAGTGCAGGGCTGGCGCCGTTCACCGAGGCCGCGCTGGCCGAATACCTGCGCTGCCTGAAGCTGCCCGGCGCCGCGCGCGGGCTGTGCGAGGACTACCGGGCCAGCGCGGGCATCGATCTGGAGCACGACCGTGCCGATATCGCGGCCGGGCGGATGGTCGAATGCGAGATGCTGGCGCTCTGGGGCGCGGACGGAGCGGTGGGCAAGTGCTTCCAGCCGCTGGACGAATGGCGCAAGGTGGCGCGGCGGGTCTCCGGACGCGCACTGTCGTGCGGACACTACATCGCCGAGGAAGTGCCGGAACGGTTACTCGAGGAGGTGCTGCCGTTTCTGCGTCGAACAGACGGCGCTTGAGGGGAGGGCCGACGAGTCCGGTAGCCAAATTGCGTGGCTGTGCTTCAACAAATTTGAAGCGTCCATTTCGCCGCGCCGATGCACGGTTCGCCACACACTGGCATTATGGCGAACGGCGCGCTTTCCATCGGGTCTGACTTTGCTCCGGCGCTGGTCCAGCATCAAGGGCCAAACATACATTCATGGATGGATGTATAATCCGCCGCAAGAATTCCATTTGAAAACGCCCTCAGCCGTTAATTCTCACAATGACGTATCGATTTATTGCAGGTTGCCTCGCCGTCTGGCTCGGAATTTGCGTTGCCGCGAGCTGGCTGGTAGAGCGACTCTGGGCCTGAGCGGCCGGATTTTCCGGAAGCGGCAGGGCCCGTCAATCGCTCGAAGTTGTGTTGCCGAGTCATCTCTCCTCAGTCTTTGTCATGAAGACCGAACAACAAGAACGCCGCATGCATTCCGCCCACTCTGCCAGAACCCTGTTTATCACCCGGACTCTTGCCGTTGCCGCGCTGGTCGCGGGCGCCAGTTCGGCCGCCAGCGCCGAAGAGCTGGTTGGCTGGAGCCATCCGGCCGTGCACGTGGCCTATGGCCGCGATCCCGGCCATGGCATCAACAAGTACGAACTCGGGCTGAACTTCAACACCCCGATCCAGTACGGCAACCCGCAAGGCTGGCTGTTCCGCCTGCAGGGCGAATTCAACATCGCCGGATGGGATGCGCGCAGCGGCACCAACCAGCAGAACCTGTTCGAGTTTGGCGTGTCGCCGATCTTCCGCGTGGAAAAGCGCGGTGGCTACTTCGTGCCGTTTGCTGAGGCTTCGGTGGGGCTGCGCGTGTTGAGCCACACCGGTACGTCCGATGAACACCGCTCGGGCAGCGCCTTCCAGTTCTCCGACATGGTTGGTATTGGCGTGGGCTTCGGCAAGGATGCCAACACGGAATTGGGCTTCCGCTTCCAGCACATCTCCAACGCGGGCATCAAGCAACCGAATCCGGGCAGCAACTTCTACACCGGATACGTGCGCTATCGCTTCTGATGGCAGCCGATGGCGGCTGACGTTGCCGGCGGCGCATGCCTAGGCGGCCCGCGCTACCGGCAGCCGGCCGTCGCGGCAGGCTTCGAAGAACGTCCACAATTGCGGGGCGTCGCTGGTGGCCACGTTGAACCGGATCCATGGCGAATCGGCCTCGTCGGGCTCGAAGTACGACCCCGGCGCCAGCCAGATGCCGTGCTCAAGCGCCAGCGTGGCCAGCCGGTTCCCACCCAGCGCCGGCGCATCCGCCGCGCGCAGCCGCGCCCACGCAAACATTCCGCCTTCCGGGCGCAGCAGCACTTCCAGCCCATGTGCCTCCATCTTTTCGGTCACACGATCCTGCTGCGCGCGTAGCCGTTCGGCCAGGGCGGCCACGTGGCGGCCATAGTGGCCGCTGGTCAGCACCGAATAGACCAGCCGCTCGGTCACCTCGGACGAGGTGAGCCCCACCGCCATCTTGGTCCGGGCGAACGCCTTCGCCAGGTCCGGGCTGGCCGCCAGGTAGCCCACGCGCAGCGACGGCGCGATGGTCTTCGAGAAACCGTTGACATAGACCACCTGCGACAGGCCGTCCATCGCCGCCAGCATCGGCGAGCCGGCCGGGGCCAGTTCGCGGTAGATGTCGTCTTCCACCACCAGCAGCCGGTGCTGTTCGGCCAGTTGCAGCACGCGGAACGCATTCATGCTGGTCAGGGTGGCGCCCGTGGGGTTCTGCAGCACGGTGTTGAGGAACAGCGCGCGCGGCGCGTGCTGGCGGATGGCGTCTTCGAGCGCGTCGGTATCGAGCCCCGCCGCCGTGCGCGGCACCCCCACCACGCGCAATCCCGCCAGCCGCAGGATCTGCAACAGATTGCAATAGCACGGCGCCTCCACCAGCACGGTGTCGCCGGGCCGCAACAGCGTGCGGACCACGAGGTCCAGCGCCTGCGTGGCGCCCTGGGTCAGCACCACCTGCTGTGCCCGCACCGGCATGCCGTACTGGCTCATATGTGCCGCAATATGCTCGCGCAGCGGCGCGAAGCCGTACGGATGGCCGTAGCCCGAGACCTGCGCGGCCGGCACGCGCGCCGCGCTGCGCATGGCCTGGTGCAGTCCTTCCTCGTTGAGCCAGTCGCCCGGCAGCCAGCCCGCGCCGGCCTTGATCGGCACCGAATGATCGGCGAATACATCGGACAGCAGCCACGCGGCGTTCAGCCCCGGCGCCTCCCAGTGCGGCGCGCGCGCATGCCCGGCCGGCGCGTGGCGGTGCGCCACCGTGTAGCCGGAACCGGGGCGCGCCGCCAGGTAGCCCAGCGACGTCAGCCGGCCGTAGGCTTCCGCCACGGTAAAGGTGCTGACGTTGTGTTGCTGCGCGAAGCGGCGCACCGAAGGCAGCGCCGCACCAGCGCGCAGCGCGCGGCGATCCACCAGCGCGGCGATGCCGGCCACGATCTGTTCGGCCAGGGTGTCGCCGCCGCGACGCGTGCGGACAAGGTTAAGGTTGAGCATGGGTCACATGAAGGAGCGCGAAACCTGTACAGTTTAATGGCAAGCGCGGCGCATTTTGTTGCATCGCGGCCAATCCCGGAGAATGGTGCGCCGCAGCGGGCGGCGGGCCCTGCCGGCAGGTACGCGCCGGCGTGGGCGGCGGCGCCCCAAGGCAGATTCCTGTACGGTTGTGGCTGTCTACACTGTACGGTGAGGCGGCGATCTCTCGACCGTATATTCTGTCGGCCCGACCTCGCCGGTAGAGTTGCCGGAATCCGTGCCGGGTGCCGCCAGGCCCCGCGCGCCCAATCAGCTGAGGAGAATGTATGGATGCCGCCAAGACCGTGATCCCCGATATGGATGCCCTGTGGATGCCCTTCACCGCCAATCGCCAGTACAAGGCCGCCCCGCGCCTGCTGGTCTCGGCCAGCGGCATGTACTACACCACCCACGACGGCCGCAAGGTTCTGGACGGCTGCGCCGGTCTCTGGTGCGTGGCCGCGGGCCATGGCCGCAAGGAGATCGTCGATGCCATCGCCCGGCAGGCGGCCACGCTGGACTACGCGCCGCCGTTCCAGATGGGGCATCCGCTGTCGTTCGAGGCGGCCACCAAGCTGGCGGCCATCATGCCCAAGCCGCTGGATCGTATTTTCTTCACGAATTCGGGTTCGGAGTCGGTCGATACGGCGCTGAAGATCGCGCTGGCCTATCACCGTGCGCGTGGCGAGGGCCAGCGCACGCGCATCATCGGCCGCGAGCGCGGCTATCACGGTGTGGGCTTCGGCGGCATGGCCGTGGGCGGCATCGGCCCGAACCGCAAGACGTGGTCGGCCAACCTGATGCCGGGCACCGACCACCTGCCGGCCACGCTGAACATCGCGGAGGCTGCGTTCTCGAAGGGCCAGCCGCAATGGGGCGCCCATCTGGCCGATGAACTCGAGCGCATCATCGCGCTGCACGATCCGTCCAACGTGGCGGCCGTGATTGTCGAGCCGCTGGCCGGTTCGGCGGGCGTGCTGGTGCCGCCGGCCGGCTACCTCGAGACCCTGCGCAAGATCACCAGCAAGCATGGCAGTCTGCTGATTTTCGACGAGGTGATCACTGCCTTCGGCCGTCTGGGCACGGCCACGGCGGCCGAGCGCTTCAACGTGACGCCGGACCTGATCACAATGGCCAAGGCCATCAACAACGCGGCCGTGCCGATGGGCGCCGTGGCCGTGCGCCGCGAGGTGCACGACACCGTGATCAATGCCGCCGCGCCGGGCGGGATCGAGCTGCTACATGGCTACACGTACTCGGGCCATCCGCTGGCCTGCGCCGCCGCCATTGCCACGCTGGATATTTACCAGCGCGACAACCTGTTCGGCCGCGCCGCCGAACTTTCGCCAAAATTCGAGTCGGCGGTGCACGCGCTGCGTGGCGCGCCGCATGTGAAGGACATCCGCAACCTGGGGCTGGTGGCCGGCGTGGAACTGGAATCGCGCCCCGGCCAGCCCGGCGCGCGCGCCTACGAGGCATTCCTGAAATGCCTGGAGCGCGGCGTGCTGGTACGCTACACCGGCGATATCCTGGCGTTCTCGCCGCCGCTGATCATTTCGGAGGCCGAGATCGACCAGTTGTTCGACACCGTGAAGCAGGTGCTGCAGGATGTGCAGTAAGCGTGCAGCAAGACCCGCCAAGACAATGAGACTGAGAGGAAGACCGCAGTGAACATCGCAGAAAACCGGCAGATCGCCGAAATCCATCACCACATTGGCGGCACCATGCACCGCGCCCGCGCGGACCGTTTTGCCGATGTCTTCAACCCCGCCACGGGCGAGGTGGCCGCGCGCGTGGCACTGGGCTCGGCCGAGGACGTTGGCGCCGCGGTGGCGGCGGCCAAGGTCGCCTTTCCCGCCTGGTCCGAACTGGCGCCGCTGCGCCGCGCGCGCATCCTGTTCAAGTTCAAGGAACTGCTGGACAAGCACCATGACGACCTGGCCGCGCTGATCACGCGCGAGCACGGCAAGGTGTTCTCGGACGCCAAGGGCGAGGTCACGCGCGGGATCGAGGTGGTGGAATTCGCCTGTGGCATCCCCAACCTGCTGAAGACCGATTTCACCGACAACATCGGCGGCGGCATCGACAACTGGAACCTGCGCCAGCCGCTGGGCGTGGTGGCCGGCATCACGCCGTTCAACTTCCCGGTCATGGTGCCGATGTGGATGTTCCCGGTGGCGCTGGCCTGCGGCAACACGTTCGTGCTGAAGCCGTCGGAGCGCGATCCGTCGCCGAGCCTGCTGATTGCCGACCTGCTCAAGCAGGCCGGGCTGCCCGACGGCGTGTTCAACGTCGTGCAGGGCGACAAGACCGCCGTGGATGCGCTGCTGGCGCACCCCGATGTGCAGGCGCTGTCGTTCGTGGGCTCCACGCCGATCGCCGAGTACATCTACACGGAAGGCACGAAGCACGGCAAGCGCGTGCAGGCGCTGGGCGGCGCCAAGAATCATCTGGTGGTGATGCCCGACGCCGATCTGGACCAGGCCGTGGACGCGCTGGTGGGCGCCGCGTACGGTTCGGCTGGCGAACGCTGCATGGCGATCTCGGTGGCGGTGGCCGTGGGCGACGTGGCCGACAAGCTCGTGCCGCGCCTGGCCGAGCGCGCCCGCGCGCTGAAGATCCGCAACGGCATGGACGCCGATGCCGAGATGGGCCCGCTGGTCACGGGGGTGCACAAGGCCAAGGTGGAGGGCTACATCGCCAAGGGCGAGGCCGAGGGCGCCACGCTGGTGACCGATGGCCGCGGCCACAAGGTGGACGGGCACGACAATGGCTTCTTCGTTGGCGGCACGCTGTTCGACAACGTGAAGCCGGACATGACGATCTACAAGGAAGAGATCTTCGGCCCGGTGCTGTCGGTGGTGCGCGTGCACGACTTTGCCGAGGCGGTGGACCTGATCAATGGGCACGAATTCGGCAATGGCGTGTCGTGCTATACGAGCGACGGCGGCATCGCGCGCGCGTTCTCGCGCCAGATCCAGGTGGGCATGGTGGGCATCAACGTGCCGATCCCGGTGCCGATGGCCTGGCACTCGTTCGGCGGCTGGAAGCGCTCGCTGTTCGGCGATCACCACGCATATGGCGAGGAGGGCGTGCGGTTCTACACGCGCTACAAGAGCATCATGCAGCGGTGGCCGGACAGTATTGGCAAGGGCGCGGAGTTTACGATGCCGGTGGCGAAGTGACGTTGATCTGAATTCGTTGAAATGCGAGACGGCAGGGTTTGCGACCCTGCCGTTTTTTTGGGCATGCAACATGCCAACCCTATGGCGGGCTACGATTGCAGTAGCCGTTTCAGTTCGTCGAGGAATGAAGCGCCTGTGTAGCCCCACAAGACAGGATCGAAGCAACCACGGCACGTGCCCTCGATGGCGGCCTCCAAATCTTCTGCACGGTCCTTCTTGATACGGTCGATTTCCTTGATCAGATTCATTTGCATCCCAACATCTGATTCCATCAGATAGACGCCGACTATCTCTTCCAAGGTGTTTCCATATATATCGAAGTCCTCATTAAGATAGACGACGAGGAAATGGGATAATTCGGGGTATGTTATGTCTGTCATAGGGTCAAGGGCGCGTAAAATGCGCCTTCCGCCCGGATGCCAGGTGCTGTCAAGTCGATTCGTACATCGATCCATTCAAGGTATGGTCCTCCCGGCTCCTCGAACCGCGTGGAAACAGGCACCATTTGAAGCTGGAAGTCTTCTGTATCAATGGTTAGCATCTGTCAATAGTACATAAAATGAAGAACTGTCCAGTCGGGCGATGCGGAAGGCCAGCGGCTATTCCCCGCGCGACCCCGCATCCTTCAGGAACGCGCGCGAGCGCGGCTCGCCCGCGTAGGCTGAGTTGATGCGCACCCAGGGCGTGGTCTCGCCGGCCGGGCGGAAGAAATGCCCGGGCGCCAGCGAGATGTCGTATTGCTCGCCCAGCGTGACCAGGTCGCGCGAGTCAGCCATGCCGCGCGGCCGCGCCCACAGGAAGTTGCCGCCGGCAGGCTCGCAGAACACGTCCCAGTTGCTCTCGCCGAGGATCTTGACCGCGTCGGCCGTCACCTCGCGCGTGCGCACGCGCAGCCGTTCCACATACTTGCGATAGGCGCCGCGCTCCAGCATCGTCGCCGTCACGGCTTCGGCAAAATGCGAGCCGGCCACGCTGGTCAGTACCTTCACGTCGATCAGATCCTTGACCAGCGCCTTGTCCGCCACCAGGTAGCCCACGCGCAGCGCCGCCGACACGGTCTTTGAGAACCCGCCTATATAAATAACGTGCTCGAGCTGGTCGAGCGTGGCGAGCCGGTCCGTGAATGTGAGCTGGAAGTCCGAGAAGATATCGTCCTCCACGAAGCGGAAGTTGTGCTTGCGCGCGAGTTCGAGCAGCCGGAACGCCACCGGCGGCGTCAGCGTGGAGCCCGTGGGGTTCTGCAGGATGCTGTTGGTGAAGAACAGTTTGGGTTTGTGCTCGCGCAGCAGGCGCTCGCATGCCTCGGGGTCGGGGCCGCTGGGCGTGTGCGGCACGCCCACCAGCTGCACGCCGTGCAGCCGCAGCAGGCCGAACAGGTTGTAGTAGCCGGGATCTTCCACGAATACGGTGTCGCCGGGCTTGAGCAGGTGCCGCACGATTAGGTCCAGCGCCTGGCTTGCGCCGGTGGTGATCAGCACCTGCGACAGCTCGGCCTGCACCCCCACCTGCCGCACGCGCGTGAGCACCTGCTTGCGCAACTCGGGATGCCCGAGCGGCGTGGCGTAGTGGATCACGCTGTCGATGTCGTGCCGGGTGATATGGCGGATGGCCTGCGTCAGCCCCTCCACGTCGCGCCATTCCTCGGGCACGAAGCCGCCGGCCAGCTTCAGCCTGCCGCTCGGATGATGGAACTGGTCGATGATATGGAGCGAGAGATCTTCGGCCAGGCTTGGATCGGACCATCCGCGGCCACTGCGCCCGGCCAGCGTGCTGTCCGCCACGTAGAAGCCCGAGCCCTGGCGTGAATCGAGCAATCCCTGGGAGACCAGGCGGTCATAGGCCTCGATGACCGGAAAACGGCTGATGTTGTGTTCGGCGGCCAGTTGCCGGATCGACGGCAGGCGCGCGCCGGGCAGCGCCTCGCGCGAACTGATCCAGGATTTGACGGCGAGCACGATCTGCTCGGTCAGGGGCACACCGGTGGAGGGGTCGAGTACCAGCTTCATGGACGGGGGCGGCGGTGTGGGGCGTGAACTGTCAGTAAAAACTACTGAACAGTTCATCGAAAACTGTTCGGAACTGTGCATGGGATTGTAATCCCCGCCATGAATAATGGAAGCGTGGCGGAGGCGTCGGGTATCGACGCCGTTTCGCCGGGCAAGACGAGGAGAACCACCATGCGCGAACTCAGGATTTTCGAACTTGATCAACCGGGGCGGCCCGTGCGCTGGCGCGCCCGGCACGGCCAGAGCGTGACCGCGCTCGAGGGCCGGTTGTGGCTGACCATTGAAGGCCAGACCGCCGATGTCTGGCTGCGTGCCGGCGATGTGTTCGCACTGCCGGAAGGCGCGCGGATCTGGCTGTCGGGCGAATCGCCGCTCGCCCGCTTCCAGTTGGCCGAGACGCCGGCGCCGCTGTCGCTGCAACGTGCCGTGGCCATTGCGTACCAGTTGATCCGTCGCTGGCGCGCCCGCAAGACCGGCGCCTGCGGCGACTGCCCCCAGGCGAACGCCTGATCTGATTCTTCCAGGCGTGTGCCTAATTAGGCATACGCCCGCGACCCCGGGCCAACCCTGCTGGCCCGATTTCCCCCGCTATGCGACGATGCCGCCATGGCCCGCGCGGCAGCCTTCCTGCGTGCCTTGCCTTACGTTAACGTAAACGTCATATAATCGTCCGGCCCCGTCAGTGCGGTCGTCAGAACCGTCGGCGCGTGGCATGCCAGCCCAATATCCGAGCGGTGGAGACAATGACCGATCTTTCCGATGTGAGCAGGACCGCGGCCGCTTCGCCGCGCGCAGCCACGGGCCGTACGCCGGCCATGCCCGCCAACAAGGTGCGCTTTGTCACCGCCGCGTCGTTGTTCGACGGCCACGACGCGTCCATCAACATCATGCGGCGCATCCTCCAGTCTCACGGCTGCGAGGTCGTTCACCTGGGCCACAACCGCTCCGTGCACGAGGTGGTCACCGCCGCGCTCCAGGAAGATGCGCAGGGCATCGCCATTTCCAGCTACCAGGGCGGGCATGTCGAATACTTCAAGTACATGATCGATCTGCTGCGCGAGCACGGCGGCGAGCACATCCAGGTGTTCGGCGGCGGGGGCGGCGTGATCGTGCCCGATGAGATCCGCGAGCTCCAGGCATATGGCGTGGCGCGCATCTACAGCCCGGAGGACGGCCAGCGCATGGGCCTGGCCGGCATGATCGCGGACATGGTGCAGCGGTGCGACATCGACCTTACACGCTACGCGCCCACCACGCTCGACGGCGTGGCCGGGGGCGACCGCCGCGCGCTGGCGCAACTGATTACCGCGCTCGAGAACGGCAAGGCCGACGCCGCGTTGGTCGGCGCGCTCCATGCGCAGGCCCGGGCGGCCTCTACGCCGGTCCTGGGCATCACGGGCACGGGTGGCGCGGGCAAGTCGTCGCTGACCGATGAGCTGATCCGGCGCTTCCGGCTTGACCAGCAGGACGCGCTGTCGATCGCCGTGATCTCGATCGATCCGTCGCGGCGCAAGTCCGGCGGGGCGCTGCTGGGCGACCGCATCCGCATGAACGCGATCAACCATCCGAATATCTTCATGCGCTCGCTGGCCACGCGCGAGGCCGGCTCGGAGATTTCGCAGGCATTGCCCGATGTGATCGCCGCGTGCAAGGCGGCGCGCTTCGACCTTGTGATCGTGGAAACGTCGGGTATTGGGCAGGGCGACGCGGCCATCGTGCCGCATGTGGACCTGTCGCTCTACGTGATGACGCCCGAGTTCGGCGCGGCGAGCCAGCTCGAGAAGATCGACATGCTGGACTTTGCCGACTTCGTGGCGATCAACAAGTTCGACCGCAAGGGCGCGCAGGACGCGTGGCGCGACGTGGCCAAGCAGGTGCAGCGCAACCGCGAGCAATGGCACAGCAGGCCTGACGAGATGCCGGTCTATGGCACGCAGGCGTCGCGCTTCAATGACGATGGCGTGACCATGCTCTACCAGGGGCTGGCTTCCGCATTGGCCGAACGCGGCCTGGCGCTGAAGCCCGGGGTGCTGCCCGTGACCGCCGGACGGATCTCCACGGGCCAGAACGTGATCGTGCCGCCCGCGCGCAGCCGCTATCTGGCCGAGCTGGCCGATACCGTGCGCGCCTATCATCGCCGCGTGGCCGGGCAGAGCCGCATCGCGCGCGAGCGCCAGCAACTGCGCGCGGCCGGGGCGATGCTGAAGGAGGCCGCTGGTCGTGACGAGCCGGGCGGCGATACCGGGGCGCTCGATACCCTTGCCGCTGAACGCGACGCCGCGCTCGGCAGCGTGGAACGCAAGCTGCTGACGATGTGGCCGCAGATGCGGCAGGCGTACAGCGGCGACGAATACGTCGTGAAGATCCGCGACAAGGAAATCCGCACGGGGCTGGTGACCACCACGCTGTCTGGCACCAAGATCCGCAAGGTGGTGCTGCCCCGCTTCGAGGACGATGGCGAGGTCCTGAAGTGGCTGATGCGCGAGAACGTGCCTGGCAGCTTCCCGTACACGGCCGGCGTGTTCGCGTTCAAGCGCGAGGGCGAGGACCCCACGCGCATGTTCGCGGGCGAGGGCGATGCATTCCGCACCAATCGCCGCTTCAAGCTCGTGTCGGCGGGCATGGATGCCAAGCGGCTTTCCACCGCGTTCGACTCGGTCACGCTCTATGGCGAAGACCCGCACGTGCGCCCGGATATCTACGGCAAGGTGGGCAACTCGGGGGTATCCATCGCCACGCTCGAGGACATGAAGGTGCTCTACGACGGCTTCGACCTGACCAGCCCGAGCACGTCGGTGTCGATGACGATCAATGGCCCGGCGCCGACGATCCTGGCGATGTTCATGAACACGGCCATCGACCAGAATCTGGACAGGTTCCGCGCCGACAATGGCCGCGAGCCCACCGCCGATGAGGAAGCGAAGATCCGCGCGTGGGTGCTCCAGAACGTGCGCGGCACGGTGCAGGCCGACATCCTCAAGGAGGACCAGGGCCAGAACACGTGCATCTTCTCCACGGAGTTCTCGCTCAAGGTGATGGGCGACATCCAGGAGTATTTTGTCCACCATCAGGTGCGCAACTTCTACTCGGTGTCGATCTCGGGCTACCACATCGCCGAGGCCGGCGCGAACCCGATCTCGCAACTGGCGTTCACGCTGTCGAACGGCTTCACGTATGTGGAGGCCTACCTCGCGCGCGGCATGCACATCGACGATTTCGCGCCGAACCTGTCGTTCTTCTTCTCGAACGGCATGGACCCGGAATACAGCGTGCTGGGCCGCGTGGCGCGCCGGATCTGGGCCGTGACGATGCGCGACAGGTACGGCGCCAACGAGCGCAGCCAGAAGCTCAAGTACCACATCCAGACCTCGGGCCGGTCGCTGCACGCGCAGGAGATCGACTTCAACGACATCCGCACGACGCTGCAGGCGCTGATCGCGATCTACGACAACTGCAACTCGCTGCACACCAATGCATATGACGAGGCGATCACCACGCCCACGGGCGAATCGGTGCGGCGTGCGCTGGCCATCCAGCTGATCATCAACCGCGAGTGGGGCGTGGCCAAGTGCGAGAACCCCAACCAGGGCAGTTTCCTGATCGAGGAGCTGACCGACCTGATGGAAGAGGCCGTGCTGCAGGAGTTCGAGCGCATTGCGGAGCGCGGCGGCGTGCTCGGCGCCATGGAGACCGGCTACCAGCGCGGCAAGATCCAGGAGGAATCGCTGTACTACGAGCAGTTGAAGCATGACGGCACGCTGCCGATCATCGGCGTGAATACATTCCGCAATCCTGACGGCGATCCGACGCCGCAGACGCTGGAACTGGCGCGTTCCAGCGAGGACGAGAAGCAAAGCCAGCTGGGCCGGCTGGCGGCTTTCCAGCAGTCGCACGCGGCGGAGGCGCCGGCCATGCTCGAACGGCTACGCCAGGCCGTGATTGCCAACCAGAATGTGTTCGCGGTGCTGATGGATGCGGTGCGCGTGTGCTCGCTGGGGCAGATCACGCACGCGCTGTTCGAGGTGGGCGGACAGTATCGGCGGAATATGTAGCCGTTACCCGGTCACGGCGCTTACCCGGCGGGCAGGAATATCCGCGCGGGCAATATAAAGCCCCGCAGCGCCAGCAGTTCCAGCGGTCCGTGGCCAAGCTCGGTGCGCATCTTGTAGCGCACCGGCAAGGTCAGGCTTGCGGTCGCTGGCGCGCGCGGGGCGCGCTCGGTCAGGCTGTCGGGGTCCGCGTCGGGGGCGTGGCCCCCGGTCTGCGGGCCGGTCGCGTCGGGGATGGCCTGCCAGGTCAACTGGTAGACCGCGCTGTCGATCGGTTCGATGCTGGCGCGCTCGAGCATCCGCACCAGCCCCCATCGACCGCCAAACTCGTAATGCTTGTTCGTGCCGGCGGCCTCGGTCTGCCATTGCAGCCGGGTGCCCGGCTCCGCCTGGTGGCTGCCGGGCCACGCCATGGCCTGCCAGGTTTCGCGCTGGTTGTAGTAGTGCAGCGTCTGGCCGTCGA
>Ga0255338_1002892_pt1 | contig 22710 bp, 27 predicted proteins | sample MeOH1_35cm_T4_19_FD_203715 | JGI IMG/M metagenome (GOLD analysis project Ga0255338, IMG submission 203715) | Sandy soil microbial communities from University of British Columbia, Vancouver, Canada - MeOH1_35cm_T4_195 | ecosystem: Engineered > Artificial ecosystem > Sand microcosm > Unclassified ...
GCCGCGGCTGGTCAATATTCCCTGAGCCTGTACAATGCCGTGAATATCGTCCGGTGTTGTCTCAGTCCGGACCAGAACAATCTTCTCTCCGTCTTTACCCAGCTTCTCGGCCACGTCTGCATCGAATACCACCTTGCCCGTAGCGGCCCCTGGGGAAGCAGGCAGACCTTTAGCAATCGTGCGGATCTGTTCCCCACCGCTTAAGCTTACAGTCTCCCCTTTTTTCAGTTTTTCCAGCACCTTATCATCAATGCGCGGATGCAGGAGTTGGTCGAGTTGTCCTGGTTCTATGCGTATGATCGCTTCTTCCTTGGAAAGAACCCCTTCCTGACAGAGCTCCACCGCAACCCGGATGGCGGCAGCTGCTGTGCGCTTACCGTTCCGGGTCTGGAGCATATACAATTTGCCCCGTTCAATCGTAAATTCAATATCCTGCATATCGCGGTAATGCTGCTCCAGCAACCCTGCATTCTTGACAAACTGCTCGTAAATGGCCGGGTTCTCCTGGGCCAGGCTTGATATGGGCAAAGGGGTGCGAATACCCGCCACCACATCTTCTCCCTGGGCGTTCATTAGATACTCGCCGTAAAGCGCCTTTTCCCCGGTAGACGGGTTTCTGGTAAAGGCGACCCCGGTTCCCGAGTCTGAACCCATGTTGCCAAAAACCATGGACTGGACGTTCACAGCGGTTCCTATGTAATCAGGAATGTTGTTCAGCTTACGATATACAATGGCCCGGTCGTTGTTCCAGGAACGGAACACCGCCAGAACCGCTTCCTGCAGCTGCAGCATGGGGTCCTGCGGGAAGGGCCTGCCCACACTGAACTCTACGGACTTCTTATACTCCTCCACCAAGGTGCGCAGGCTTTCCGGAGAGAGCTCATGGTCAAAGCTAACTCCTTGTCTTTCCTTGGTTCTTTCCAGGATGGCCTCAAACTTATGGTGCTCCACTTCCAGCACTACATCAGAGAACATCTGAATGAAGCGGCGGTAGCAGTCCAGGGCAAAACGTTCATTTTGCGTAGCAGCGATAACTCCGTTTATGGTTTCATCGTTTAAGCCGAGGTTGAGAATCGTATCCATCATCCCGGGCATAGAAAACTTGGCCCCAGAGCGTACAGAAACCAGCAAAGGGTTTGTACGGTCCCCGAACTTCTTACCGGTCTTTGCTTCCACCGAGTGGAGGGCAGCAACAATTTGCTCCATTAGTCCTTCGGGCATTTCGCGATTGTTTTCGTAATATTCGTTACAGGCCTCAGTAGTGATGGTCAGCCCCGGCGGTACTGGCAGCCCAATATTTGTCATCTCTGCCAGGTTTGCGCCTTTACCGCCAAGCAGGTCCTTCATCCCGGATTTGCCCTCTTCAAACAGATATACGTACTTCTTAGACATTTCGGTCCCCCTTATAAAATATTTCCAGTACTTTACTGGCGGTTTCCTCTACGGCCTTGTTCGTAACATCAATAATCGGGCATCCCAAGCGATGCATGATTTCTTCAGCGTAGTTGAGTTCCCGCAAAATGCGCTCCAGCGAGGCATAATCGGCATTAGGAGTAAGACCGAGAGCTTTCAGCCTTTCGGAGCGGATGATGTTCAGAGGCTGGGGCCTGATAGTCAGCCCAATCACTTTACGCCTGGCCACATTGAACAGTTCCTCCGGCGGGGCCACTTCAGGCACCAGTGGTACATTTGCTGCCTTGATTTGCTTATGGGCCAAATACATACTCAGGGGGGTCTTGGAAGTCCGGGAAACCCCGATCAACACAATATCTGCAACAAGTATCCCCCTGGGATCTTTACCGTCATCGTATTTTACCGCAAATTCAATCGCTTCTACTTTCCGAAAATACTGTTCATCCAGTTTGTGGAGTAAGTCAGGAATCATGTGCGGTTGATGGCCCGTAACCATCGTGAGAAGTTCAATCATAGGTCCCAGTATATCTACAGTCTTAAGCCCTAACTCCTTTGCCCTCTCCTTCAGAAACACCCTTAAGTCCTCGATGACCAGAGTATAGGCTATCACACTATTTTTCGCAGCAGCCTCCTGCAAAACACTAAGCAGGTGAGCTTTATCATGCAGGTAAGGCACGCGGCGAACTTCCGTCTTTCCCCCGTTAAATTGGCTGGCCGCAGCCCTGGCCACCAGCTCAGCAGTTTCGCCCGCCGAGTCGGATATAACATAAATTACCGGATTTTTATCGTCGCTAATACTCTTTCCCTCCTATAACTAGCGGATGTCTCCCAGTTCCACCAGGATTCCCGTAATGTTAGTCTTGGTAAACCTGCCAATGACCTCCAGTTTTTCCTTGCCCAAACTGTCCACAAAGGTCTTTACTACCGGCAGAGAGTCGATCTGATGCTGGATCACCTTACGCGCTGCCAGAAGTACAGGCTCATCCGAGGTAGTCCAGATAATATTTGGCATTCGGGTCATGACCACACCTACGGGCACCTGGTGGACATCACTTTTACCCAAAGAAGCTTTGAGCAAGTCCTTGCGGGAAACAACCCCTTCCAGGACTCCCCCTTCACTGACTACAGTCAGACTTCCCACATCTTCCAGAAACATAGTAACGATGGCGTCATAAAGGTTTGTTTCTTCCCTCACGACAATCGGAATAGATTTGAAATCACCGACCCTCAGCCTTCGCAGACGGTCTGCCACCAGTGCATCATTCTTGGATTTTCCACTAAAGGAATAACCCACGCGCGGCCTGGCCTCCAAAAGACCCGACATAGTCAACACAGTCAAATCCGGACGCAGGGTAGCCCTGGTCAGGTTAAGCAAATCTGCGATATGCTCTCCAGTGATTGGCCCTCTGCTCTTGACAATTTCGACTATTCTTTCCTGGCGATCAGTAAGTTCCAAGTATTCACCCCCAGGTCATTGTGCCATACTAATGATTATTGTACCATACTATATATACTATGATTGTACACGTTTTCCTGCTATAACTTTAAATAATTTATTATTCAAGTCATTAAACCAACTTCAAATTCCTGAAAAATACTTAATTTACGAAGAAGAACAATGAGCCGCTTGGTAGACGTTTGTGGTTGACTCCTCTTCCTAAGGTGTCAACCACAAACGTCTACCAAGCGGCTCATTCATTAAGGACTATTTCTTACAGCCAGAATCTACCACGCCGGAAGCGGTGGTGAGCTAATTGTAATAGAGCATCTTTATTGCATTTTGGCCCAGGTAAGCTTGCACAAGGTTGACAACAACCCAGACCAGCACGATTACTGCCCCCACTTTAACTGGTCTCGACCGGAAAGCCTGGGCAACCCCTAACGAGGTTAAAATCAATCCCCAAACCTTAAAGATGTTGACTTTGACCAAAAAGCCAAAGAGAAACGGTGAAATAGAACCAATAGGAACTAAAGCTGCAGCTGATAATCCTGTACTCATAGTCCGGGCGATGTTTTCGCCTCCGGCGGAGAGCAGTATCAAGAGGTTCCCAATCAACAGACCTACAACCGCAGGCACCTGGGAAAAAACCGTAACAGTCCAAAGCTGCTTGAATTTCGCTTCTTCACCCATCACTAAGTTAAGTAATTTGACCAGGGCGCCCGTGATAAGGGAGCCAATTAAAGGAGCCAGAACAACACCTGCAAAAATGCTGATTAAGGTAGACATGACAATGGCATTGGTAACCTGAGCAGACACAGCACCTTGTACCGCTGAGTTTTTCGTCATTACGTAATTGGCATACTCAGTGTACTTGCCGTATAGAGGCAAGGTTAGGAGCAGGGACACAAGCCCCAGGTAAAGGCTGGGAAGCCAGGTCCTCGGAGACTCAAGCAACTTAGCGAAGGTCGTGCCGGGGCTTACAATAATGCTGGCGAAGGCTTTCCACGTCCCGATTTTTTCATTTAACCCCACGTCATTATTTCCTTCCATTGTTCATCTCTCCTCTTCTACTTTTGCCCTATTCGTACCGCAAAGCCTCAATGGGATCAAGCCTGGCTGCCCGGTTGGCAGGATACAGTCCAAAGAACAGTCCCACCACCAGGGAAAACCCTACCGCAATACCGACCGTACTTAAGGAGACAAGGGGAGGCCACTTGGCAAACCTGGCAACGATGAAGGCTAGCCCGGTTCCGAACAGGATCCCCATTAACCCGCCTATAAGACATAGCAAGGCCGATTCAAGCAGAAACTGACGCAGCACATCCCCGTGAGTCGCTCCCAGGGCCTTACGGATACCGATTTCCCTTGTCCGCTCCGTCACGGACACCAGCATAATGTTCATCACCCCGATTCCCCCAACCAGCAACGAGATCCCAGCAATGGATCCAACGATAAGTTCCAGTATTCCTGTAGCCTTGTTCACCATGGTCTTTACCTGTTCAAGGCTTTGCATCATATATTTGTCCTTGTTGTGGTGACGGGAATGGAGTAAGGCTAAAACCTTGTCCCCCAGCTCCTTTTCGTTTCCCTCTTGCGTTTTTTTCACCTGAATCCACTGCACTGCCTGGTCAGAACCCGGTGTGGCCTGCCAAGAGCCCAAGGGTACATAGGCAGCGAACATCGGGGTCCCAAAATTAAAAGCCGAGGTTTCACTTTTAAGCAGCCCAATTATGGTGTAGGACGTGTCATTAATCAGGACTTTCTGACCCAATCCATTGCCGGAAAGACCCAATTCCTGCACCAACTTCTCCTCCACTACAGCCACCTTTAACTTGGCCCGTTCCTCCGCATCTCCAAAAAACCGACCAGCTACCAGATCCACATTGCCAACCCGCTTATAGCTTTCAGTAGTAGCCGTGATCTGCAAAGTCTTCTTTACCTGCTTGATCCTGGCTTCTGCGGAACCATTAGTGCCCGGGGCCACATCTACCACACCGGGAACCTGCTTTTCGATGCTCTCCGCATCACGGCGGTTGAGGAAATCTTTTGAGTTTACGACCTGGCCATCGGTTGGTCGGTAGGAAAATATCAACAAGTTAGACCCGAATTTGTTAAACTCTCCCATGACCACCGCTCTGCCGCCCTGCCCGATGGCCACTACCGCGATTACTGAGGCTACTCCGATGATAATTCCAAGCATGGTCAGGGCAGAACGCATCTTGCTCGCTCGCAGGTTCTCCAACGCAACGATAAAACCTTCCCATAGGCTCACTGCGCTTCCACCTCCTCCAGGGGAAGCTGTTCCAGAATATCTCTGGCATCCACCTTCTCCACCACTGCTTCATCTTTTACCAAGCGGCCGTCTCTAAAAGACACAACCCGCCCCGCATGCTTAGCGATGTCAGGCTCATGGGTAACCAAGACTATGGTAACCCCCTCCCGGTTCAATTCCTGAAAAATAGCCATAACCTCTTCCCCGGATCGGGTGTCCAGGTTGCCGGTAGGCTCGTCTGCCAAAATTATTGCTGGATGATTAACCAGGGCCCTGGCGATGGCGACCCTCTGCTTTTGTCCTCCTGAAATCTCATTTGGTTTGTGCTGAACCCGGTCTGCCAGGCCCACCCGATTCAGAGCTGCAAGTGCCATTTCCTTGCGTTTAGCAGGAGCTTCTCCGGCATAAAGCATTGGCAGTTCCACATTGCGCAGGACGGAGAGCCGCGGCAGCAGGTTGAAGGTTTGAAAGACAAAGCCGATTTTACGGTTGCGGATTTTGGCCAGCTCTAGTTGGGATAAATTAGCCACCTCGTTACCTTCCAGCAAATAAGAACCCCCGCTGGGGTGGTCCAGACAACCAAGGATGTTCATCAAAGTGGATTTGCCTGAGCCGGAAGGCCCCATAATGGCCAAAAATTCCCCCCGTTGGACATCAAGGCTCGTCTCCTTCAGAGCGTGCACGGATATTGTGCCTGTGGCGTAGGTCTTATGAATACCGCACAGGCTGATTACTCCCCCGCCATTACTCATCGACTTTCACCTTGTCTCCTTCTTTAAGGGTTAACGCAGGGGTAAGTACCACCTTTTCCCCCTCGTTCAATCCGCTTTTTACCTCGGACTGCGTATCATTAGACAGTCCAAGCGAAACCTCCCGTTGTTTGGTCTCCCCATTCTCCACCACGAAAACAACCTTCTTATTCTGCCGCTCCGTCAGCGCCTCAGCAGGAACTACCAGGATACTATTGCTCTCTTGTGTCGTGACTGCAGCATTTACGTTATAACCGGGCTTGAGTCCGCTGCTGGTATCCAGAAGGACGGTGACCTCAACCGTGGTCTCTTCCCCCCTGGCCCCGGCGGTGGTGACCGCAATTGGGGAGATGTTTTCCACCGTGCCCGCAAACTCCTTTTCTACCGCATCTGACGTGATCTTCACTTTCTGTCCTGACTTTATTTTAGTGCTGTCCAGTTCATTGACCTTTACTCTGGCCCGAAGTTTGTCCATGTTGGCCAGGGTTACCAGAGAGTTCCCTGCCGAACCTGCTGCTGATGATGTAATACCTGCCAGGCCGGCTGAGGAAAGGCTCGTCCCTCCTCCTGAATCCCCAGACCCGACAGCAGCATTTAAGGCTACCACAGTTCCTGCCACCGGGGCCTTTACCACTGCTGAGCCAAGTTGGTCCTGCAAATCCTTCAAATTAGCGTTTGCCCTTTTCAGGGCGTTTTCCAGGGAAGTTATGGACGTGGGGTTGTTAACCATCCGGTCGTAGGTCTTCTTGGCAGTATCGTAAGCTGCTTGAGCATCGGCTTCTTTCAACGTCCCTCCCGGTGTTGGGATTGACTCCCCGGCCTTAACCCTGCTTAGCGTAGAATAGGCATCGTCCATCACCTTTTCTGCATCTTCGAGAGCATAAGACCTGCTGAGCTTGGCCGACTCCAGACTGGCCTTGGCATCCACCACCGTCAATTTCGCAGAGTCTATCTGCTTGGATAAATCCTCAGTATCCAGTTCAAGCAAGGCTTGACCTGCCTGAACCTGGTCGCCCAGTTTTACGTTCACTGCTTTAATCTTGGCCTGAAATGGCGTATTGACCTCAGTTTTGTCACTGAGCTCCAAGCGACCCGAGGCAAAAACCTCCTCGGCAATATTTCCCTTACTGACCTGAGCGCCTTTAAGACTTTTGTAAGCGGGCTTGGAATTGCGATAAAGCGTTGCACCCGCAGTAATAGCCACGAACAGGACAATGCACACCCCAACGACTATTTTCTTCTTCATATTTCTCCTCCTGCAGCAAACATAATAAGAAGACTATTCCTTTAAACTTAGACCACAATCTAAACAAAATAATAACACCAGGCATCTTCCAGTACAATACAATTCTACCATTTGCCTGCAAAAGCTAAACTCCCACACTTGATCCATGCGGGAGTCATATTGGCACTTTTTTCAATTTCGCGGCAACTTGTCTACCCCTTATCCATTTCACCATCTATCTCCAGAGTGCACTTCCTGGCCAGGGCCAAGGCGGTACCAGCTAGCCCTACCACAGCGATCGGAGTGCTGGCCAGTGCTCCCACCAGTCCCAGCGCTCCCACCGGTGCCGGCAGGGTGAACAGCACCTTTTCTCCCCGTTTTAGTTTGACTCTGGCCTTGCTGGCCTTTATCACCCCGTCTTTGACCACCTCCCAGGTCTCTTTACCTTTTCCCAGTAGTTGGTCACGGGAAGAACCTGCTTCCCGCTCCAGACTGATCAAGGCTTGGATCAGATCCCCGCCAGCCGCATCCAGGGCAAGTTTGGCCTCAGTGTAGCTCAGCCTCATTCTCTGGCGCAGCTCGTCGATCTTTTCCAGATCATTCATGTCAGGTCACTCCTTTTTATAGCTTTGCTAAGAAATCCAGGGACTTGAAACGTTTCTCCAGTTTAGCCATGAGAAAGCGCTTGCTTAAATGGGCCAACTCGTTACCTGCCTGAGCCGACACCCTTAGTCTGTCCAGCTTTCGCAGATCTATCTTCAACAGTTGGTTCAGCAGGGCGATAACTCCTCCACTTACCTCCAATGCGTTAAGGTCGAGACTACGGCAGCGTTTACAGAGCACACCGCCTAGTTCAACACTAAAACCCCTATGTTCCCCCGATACAACCTCGCCACACCCGACACAAGCCTCAGTACTGGGGCTGTAGCCCAACAAGAACAAGAGCCTAAACTCAAAACAGCGCAGCACCAGCCTGGGGTCCACATGATGAAGTAAGTATAAACAAGTTAAGGTCAGGAGAAAGATCTCCTGGCCCGCCTCATTTTCAAGGACTGCGGCATCGAGCAGTTCTGCCATGTATGCCGCATAGGTTAAGCGTTCCAAATCCTCCAGCAGCCAAAGGAAGCTTTCCTTCTGTTCCACTTGGGTAACAATATCCAGGCTCTTACCCTTATGCAGCAAAAACTCGGAATGGGAAAAGGGTTGAACTCCCCCCCGCAGCCTGCTCTTTGGTTTGCGGACCCCTTTGGCTATTGCCTGGATTCTGCCATATTGCGGGGAAAAAAGAGTGAGTATTTTGTCAGCCTCCGCATAATCTCTGGCCCTTAGAACTATAGCTTCGGTCTTGTACAGAGCCAAATCCAATTCATTCCTTCCTCACGGCTTAAAGCCTATGAGTACTTTCGACCTGATCGTTTAAATACCTGCAACCCCCCTTTCTGTTTCGCTGCTTACCCTTTCCAGCTTGAAATCCGGAATCGGTTGCAGTGAACGCCGGTAAAGTATATAAGCGCCTATATAGCCTGTAGCTTGGAAAACATCCCACAGAGCATCACTTCTGGTCAATTCAACCATCCTTTCTGTAGTTATTTTCCCACTTTAGTTAGTTTCTCTTATTTGCCTCAACCTATACAAGTACGGTTCACAAGTAAATTCTGCAAATTTTGGGCATGTGTCAAGGTTAAATTTGTTTGACTTGAGACAAAAGAGTTAAAATAAGGCTAAATAAACTCTTGACACCGTACCTAACTACAGGCTTTATACTAGTCATGGGAGGTTAGCAAATGAAAGGACTGACTACAAGTGAACTCGCTAAAAACGCTGGCGTAAATGTCGAGACGATTAGGTACTACGAAAGACTGGGGTTGATATCACAACCGCCACGTACAGAATCTGGTTATCGAATCTTTTCTCCGGAAGTGATACGGCGAATTAGGTTCATAAAACGCTCTCAGGATTTAGGTTTTACTCTTGAGGAAATTCACAAATTGCTTACACTGACTGATAGCGAACGTTTTAGTTGTTGGGAAGTTAAACAATTCGCCTCCCAAAAGTTGGAGGAGATAGAGTTAAAAATACGGGACCTACAAAACATCAAAAGCGTTCTACAAGATTTATCGAGTAAGTGTAACGAAGGATCAATTAATGGTTGTCCAATTATAGAAAGGTTGTTGGAATAAATAACTTTTCGGGGGGGTGAAAAAGAGGGAGGCAAAGACGGTGAAAGAGAAATTGTCCAGCATCGGCTCCGTATTCACGGCATTCTTTGCAGCAGCCTGCTGACTGGGGCCAATTATATTAGTGCCACTAGGTCTTAGTGGCCTTAGTAGTGTTTTAGCGGCTTCCACGGCAAAATATCGTTCTTTATTCATAGGCTTAACAATTGTTTTGCTGGGCTTGTCTCATTTTCTGATCTCCAAGAATCCTAATGCCAATAAGGCTAGTAAAATCACTTTATGGGTTTCCACCGCTCTGGCTGTTGGGATATTAATCTACACCACAATTCAGCCATACCTGTATTAGGGATATTTCTGGGTGAAACAATTCCATAGATGGAGATGATGACGAAAATGGGCAGAAATATGAGCATACTTGGACTAGTTAGCCTAATGATCTTATTGGTAATACTAGTAAGCGGTTGTGCCAAAAGCCAAACAGGTCAAGAAAAACCCAAAGATTTAACTGATGCCAGTTTAAAGACGGTAGTTTTAACCGTTGAAGGTTATACTTGACCCAGTTGCCCAGCCAAAGTTAAAGGCACGCTATCCGGTCTGGGTGGTGTAAAACGGGTAGAAGCTGATCTTTCTGGCAAGACTACCGTGGTGTATGATCCGGCTAAAGTAACCATTGCTAATATGAAACAGGCTATTAAGGAGCTTGGATATACGGTTAAAGAGTAGGTCATGATGCAAAAACCGTCTTATGAGGCGAACTTCTTAACAAGATTTCTCCCAAAGAAAAAATGATTAGGGACAGGGCATTCCTTTCTATTTTGGAAGGATGCCGTACTACCTCTAATCGTTTACACCAGACGACAGGTATAACTAGCGAACAGAGATGGTATGGATTACGAGTAATCGAACTGAAAAGAGGAAAGGCGGTAACTTTATGGCTGGATGTTGTGGTATAGGGAACGAATCTACCAAAGTGGAACTGGAGTTTGGTTGTCCCAAATGTGGAGACAATGGAAAACCGATGAAAATCATTACACTTAAGAGCCTTCTGGTCCCCGAAGCCTTGGCAAAACTAGAGCCGAAGACGAATTATAAAATCTGCACAAATCATGATTGTTCTACAGTTTACTTTAATGAATTGGGAAATGCTTTTTTGACAACTGATTTAAAAGCACCCGTCTTTGTAAAAAGTAAAGATGAGGACAACCCTGTCTGTTACTGTTTTGGTTGGACTAAGAGTAAATTGAAATCGGAGATTGAACAAACCGGTACTAGTACGGCAATAAGTTCAATTTCCGAGCACATAAAGGCTGGTAGGTGTGGCTGTGAAGTAAACAATCCAGAAGGCTCCTGCTGTCTTGGGAACGTCAAAAATGTATTAGACTCACTAACCAACGGCTAAGATTCCCAATCTTAAGTGGCAACCTTAATTTTGGGTGACAGGCTTAGCAAAACCGATGCACCAGGAAGAACCAATGAGGTGGGAGTATCTCTTGCAACAGGACGGCTAGGGGTAGAAGGCATAACAAAGCAAAGAATATTGAAACGAAAGCACCGTAAGGTTACGGTTAATACAGCAGTAAGCAGACTTTCTAAAATAAAAAGCAGGGATTTCCCTTTAGAAATCCCTGCTTTTTATGAATTTGGTGCGGTCGAGAAGACTTGAACCTCCATGCCCTTGCGAGCACTAGAACCTGAATCTAGTGCTAAGTTGTTCCTTTCAGTTCCCGCATAATTGCGATACCCGAACTTGTGCCGATCCGTGTGGCTCCTGCCTCGAGCATGGCCCGTGCATCGGATAGCTTTTTTATTCCTCCCGCAGCCTTTATCCCCATGGACTGCCCAACAATTTTGCGCATTAGCCTGACATCTTCCAGCGTCGCTCCGCCCCCGGCAAAACCAGTAGAAGTTTTTACAAAATCCGCCCTCGCTTGCAGCGCAAGCTGACAGGCCTTAATTTTTTCCTGTTCTTTTAAGAGGCAGTTCTCAATTATCACCTTGACCACGGTTCCCTGCTTACGTCGGGCCTCGTTTACCACTGCCTGGATGTCCCTAAGCACAAGCTCAAAGTTTCCTTCCCGCAAGGCGCCGATATTTATTACCATATCAAGTTCCTGAGCGCCGTTTTCCAGAGCGTTGCCCGCCTCAAATTGCTTAACCGCGCTGGTCCCAGACCCCAAGGGAAAGTCAATGACAGTGCACACCTTAACCAGGGTGCCGATCAGAAGCTTATGCGCTACCTGCACATAAGCTGGGTTGATACACACAGCGCCAAAGCCATATTCCTTTGCTTCATGACACAGCCGTACCACGTCAGCCTCCATGGCCTCCGGCTTTAACAGAGAATGGTCGATCCTTCCCGCCAGTTCACTTGGCTCCACAGTATAACTCAACTCCTATTCTTCCCGGGAGTCATATCCTAAATTGCGCAAAATACCCTCCCGGTTGCGCCAGTCCTTTTTCACCTTCACCCAAAGCTGCAGAAAAACCTTGCTGCCCAGCAGCTGCTCCATATCCTGCCTTGCCTCGGAACCAATCTCTTTCAGCATAGACCCGCTCTTGCCGATAATGATCCCGCGCTGGGAATCCCGCTCCACGTATATGGCGGCCCGAATCGAGACCAAGGTCTCCTTGTCCTCAATCTGCTCCACCTCCACCGCGATAGAATGGGGAATCTCTTCCCTGGTGCGTTGCAGCACCTTCTCCCGGATAATTTCCCCTATAATGAAACGTTCAGGGTGGTCCGTGACAGCATCCTCCGGGTAGTACTGCGGCCCTATCGGCAGGTACTTGAAAATCTCCTCTTTTAAATCCCCGGTATTACTACCTTTCAAAGCGGACAAGGGAACAATAGCTGTGAACTTGCCGCGCTTGTCCCATTCTGCCAGCAGCGGAAGCAGCCTCTCCTTCTCCACTAGATCAATCTTATTTAACACCAGGATGACCGGGGTCTCAACTCCCTGTAAGAGCTGAAGTATATACTCCTCTCCCGGACCAAACTTAGCTGTAACATCCACCAAATAAAGAATCGCATCTACCCCATGCAGGCTGCCAGTCGCAACCTTAACCATATACTCCCCCAAGCGATGCTTAGGCTTGTGTACCCCCGGAGTATCCAGAAAAACCACTTGACCCCGTTGCTCGGAAAGCACACCCTGTATGCGATTTCGAGTTGTTTGGGGCTTGTCCGAAACAATAGCAATCTTTTGCCCTACCAGATGATTCAGCAGGGTTGATTTTCCCGCATTGGGACGTCCGATAATAGCCACAAAGCCGGAACGGTAGTCCTTCGTCAAACCTCTTCACTCCCCGACAAAAACTCAGGCCCAAAGGAATCTGGCAGCAGCTCCTCCAAGGTCCTGGTAAAGTATTCCCCATTTTCCGCCGCGCTAATAACCACTGCCTTAGCGCCGAACTCCCGTATCACCTGACGGCACGCCCCACAAGGAGAACCGGCCTTCCCACCCGTAACCGAAATAGCCACGGCCACAACCACCCGCTCCCCTTCCGAAACCCCTTTAAAGATAGCAGTCCGCTCCGCGCAATTAGTCAACCCATAGCTGGCATTTTCCACATTGCACCCGCTATAGATCTTCCCACTCTCAAACAGCACCGCCGCCCCCACCACATACCCCGAATAAGGCGCATAAGCCCTCTCCCGAGCCACAGCAGCCGCAACTATCAGCTTCTTAACCATCACCTGACTTAACATCCCCAACCCCCTCCCAAAACAAACAAAAGGCGGACACTAAATCCCCAGAATCCGCCTCCCAAAGACGACAACCCCAACAACAACAGCAAAAGCCGCCGCCAACAGCACCGCCCCAGCCGCCATATCCTTAGCCCTCCCCGCCAAAGGATTATGCTCCGGCGAAACCAAATCTACCACAGTCTCAATCGACGTATTAATCACCTCAGCAGTCATCACCAACGCAACAGCCAAAGTGACAAACAAGAACTCCTGCCAGGACAAGCGAAAAAATCCACTTAAGGCCAAGGCCAGCAGCGCCAGGGCCAAGTGGATTTTCATGTTCCTTTCACCCTTGAACACCAGAACCAGGCCGTGAAAGGCATAGCGAAAACTGGCAAACAGGGCCTTCACTACAGTTCTCTCCTCAAGTCAAGCATAGCCATAACCTCGTCTTCCTTTTCTCGCATCAACGTTCGGTCCGCTTCCTCCAAGTGATCATAACCCAATAGATGAAGCATTCCATGGACCGCCAGGAAAACCACTTCTCGTTCCAAAGAATGACCGAACTCAGCAGCCTGACGTACCGCACTCTCCATAGACACAAAGACATCGCCCAACTCAGTGTCCTGTTCCAGTCCGAATACCTCAGGTTCACCCTCTCCAGCTTCCAGCATAGCAAAGGAAAGCACATCTGTAGAACAGTCCTGCCCACGATAAGTGCGATTCAACTCACGCATGTAACTGTCATCGACCAAAATGATTCCTGCTTCCGCCAAAGGAGAACCCCCTGCGGCCTGTACGGTAACTTCCGCACCCTTTACCAGATATTCAAGCAGGGAAGGGGTCACTTCCACCCCGGTTTGCTCATTGCTTATTTCCACTTGGCCCACGGTTCTTTCTCCCTTCCAAGTCCTTCATCTCCGGATATTCCACCCGCCTGTGGTATATTCCACTGAGTACTCTATCAAAGGCTCCGGCTATTATGCTCAAATCCTTAAAGGTCAGATCACATTCTTCGAGCTGCCCATCGTTCAGCTTGTCCTTAATTATCTTGCGCACCAGGCCGGGAATTTGTCCCGGCGTCGAATCCTTTAAGCTCCTCACACCTGCCTCTACGCTGTCTGCAAGGCAAACCAAGGCCGCTTCTTTGGTCTGCGGCTTAGGGGCATCATAGCGAAACTCCGCCTCACTAATGGTTTCGGGTTTCTCCCCTTCTTTGGCTCTATGGTAAAAGTAAGTGACCAGCCCATCCGCATGGTGCTGTTCAATGATATCCTGAATCGGCTTTGGCAGTTTTTCCTCACGCGAGAGCTCCAATCCGTCTTTAATATGTGAGGTGATGATCAGAGTGCTTAACGTGGGCGCAATCTTGTCATGTGGGTTATCCGTAGAAAACTGGTTTTCGATAAAGAAGTAAGGACGCTTGAGCTTACCTATATCATGATACAAGGCACCCACACGAACCAGCAGAGGGTCCGCTTCGGTAAGTTCCGCCGCCGCCTCCGCCAGATTTCCCACCAAAATACTGTGATGATAGGTACCCGGAGCCTCCATCAGTAATCTGCGCAGCAGGGGCCGGTTGGGATTGGAAATCTCCAACAGCCTGACCGCGGAGGTGATCCGGAAACCACTCTCAAACCAGTGCAGAGTCCCTACCGTAAATACGGAGGCTATCAGTCCGCTGATCATTCCTAATAAAGTGGCTACTGCCAAAGACTTGGGAGTGAACCCGGAAATAAGCCCAACAGCCAGAACACCGACTGCATTAGCTACCCCTACAAATATTCCTGCCCGGGCCAAATCTGAACGCTGGCTTAAATGTGAAACACTGAACACCCCGGTAATGCCTCCAAAGCTAGTTACCAAGGCCACTTGCAACCCGAAGGGAGAGTGCATCTGAGGGTCAACCATGATGCCCAAGAACATACCCATAATAGTAGTTACCATAATGGAGACCTTGGCATCAATCAAAATTCCAATCACCATTGAGCACCAGGCCAGTGGAATCAAAAAGCCAAGCAGACTATTGTTGTTTTCGCCGATATTCAAGGAAATTGTTCCCTTGCCAAAGGCCAGCACCAGACTCATGATCAGTCCTAGAAGAACCAAATTCGAGGTCCTTTCATAAATCTCACGTCGATAATGATAAAGGTAGAGCAAGATAGCAAGCATTGAAGCCAAAACAACCAAGCCGATGCCAGCTGCTCCCTTCCAGGGTGAAAGGGTTTGGATCAGCCCATATTCCTGCAGCACAAGATAAGCCCGATCATCGACCTTTTCCCCAAGTCCGATAATTTTTTCGTTTGCGGTGTAGCTGTACTTGGGGATCGGAACCCCGGCCTTAACCTCATTCTTCTTGGCATCAGTGAGGTCCCTGTCCACCCGCAGAGTGGGAGAGGAAATCTTGAGGTCAACAAAGGCATTAAGCATAACCTGTAGTTCATTCGGAAGTTTCAACTGGGTTAAAGCGGCCTTGATCCGCTCCTTCAGCGCGGGCACATCCTCAGTTTTCAGGGCTCCTGTCTTGGAGCCCTTGGCCGTGTCCAGAATAATACTGGTCCCCTCAAGCTTGACGGCATCAATTTTATCCACAGGAGTCTTTAACAAAGCTGCAAGGATATCATCCTGCATCGCGGCAAAAGGAATAGTCCCTTTGAGTTTTGAGATTTTTACCTTTTCGTCGGGCTGTAAGTCCGCCTGGGTTGACTTTAAAACTGTAAAAGCATCACCAAGATCCTTGTCAATCGCCTTGATCGCACTTTCATCTGACACGACCACGTCGGCTACCGTGGCAGCCACAGCAGCCTTGTCCTTTTCCCATTTGGCCTTATCCTCGATGACTTTGGCGTACGGAGCAGCGATGAACATCGGGCTGGCCTCGCCCGGTGTAATGTCCAACCTGTTGGCAAACAGACTGGTTGATAAGAGGAAGGTGAAAATTAAAAAGTATACCACCCCGGCCAGATATCTCTGGGCGTTGGAACTTTTGACAATGCGAATAAACAGGACCTTCAGCCAGTTGATCAGCTTAATTAATGTCTCCATAAATGCCCCCTGGGACCCTAGCCAAATACGAAGTGGCTAGTTCTTACCCTGTTCGAACGCTTCATAAGCCAAAATAATACGTTGGACCAACGGATGCCGGACCACGTCCGAGGCTTGCAGATACTGAAAAGCTACCCCTTGTACCCCGTTCAATACCTGCCGCACCTCAATTAGGCCCGAGGACTGCCCAATGGGCAAATCGGCCTGGGTGATATCACCGGTGACAACCGCCTTGGAGCCAAAGCCCAGGCGGGTTAGAAACATCTTCATCTGCGCAGGCGTAGTGTTTTGGGCCTCATCCAGAATAATAAACGAGTCATCCAGGGTTCTGCCCCGCATGTAGGCTAGAGGTGCAATTTCAATGATCCCCTTCTCCAGGTACTTTTGGGCAACCTCTGCTCCCAGCACGTCATACAATCCATCATAAAGCGGTCTTAGATACGGATCGACCTTCTCCTGCAGGTCCCCGGGCAGGAAACCAAGTTTTTCCCCCGCCTCCACCGCCGGCCTGGTAAGAATTATTCTGGTAACACGTTTACTCTTAAGAGCCTGAACTGCCATTACTACCGCCAGATAGGTTTTTCCTGTCCCGGCGGGCCCGATACCGAACACTATATCTTTGTTCCGAATCTCAGTAACGTAGCGAGCCTGACCCAGAGTCTTGGGTCTGACAGGTTTACCCCGAACCGTGGTAAGCAGCACCTCTCCCAAGGCATGGGTCAGATCCCCAGTCTCGCTGCGACGGACCTGGCCCAAGATATAAGCAATGTCCCCGGTAGTGAGGTGATTTCCCTGCTTAACCATTTGTGCCAGATGGTCAAAAAGGGATGCGGCTTCCTCCAGGTCCGCCGCCTCCCCGCTTAAGGATATCTCACAGCCCCGGGCCACTAGTTTGACCCGGCAGCTTTCTTCTATAAATCTAAGATTGACATCGTTACTGCCAAACAGGGACGCCGCCTGGTCGTTATCTGCCAAATCCAATTTAATTTCTTTGTTCAAACTTGCGCCTCCGTGATAAAGGGTTAATCCTAGGCCTGTTGGTGGACAGCTATGTCCTCAAGGGTCTCCACATCAATATTAAACCGTACTATATTGGGGTCTTTCTCAGGCCCCGGATGTACGCGCTGATGTAAAACCTTCACTCCGGCCGGCAGTTTAGCCTGCAGATCCGCCTTAGCTTGTTCTTCAGCAGACTTAAGAGCCTCTTCTTTAGACATAACGTTAGTATAGTGGGTCATTTCCTCATAGCGAACAGTAATAAATTCGACAGGTAGGGAGATATTCCTCCATTTCGGCAGGGATTTGGTATCAACTGCCTCTTTAAACAAGGGGAAGGGACTTTGCTTACCCGTTAAAATTATAACCTTTGCGCCGATTTTAATGCGTACCCCTGACGAACTCCTCCCGGTAGGTTTCAATCCTTCATCTTTTAATTTAGCCATTCCGGATCCCGTATACCAAATCCTGGCTCTCACGAAGCCCTGGGCTGCCGGTATATTCTCAGCCACGATCAGAGGCTGACCCGTTTTGACCATCTCCCCCTCTTTCACCTGAGGGACCCCCTTGAGCACCAGGACATCCGTAACCAAACCAGTCTTGGAGGCCAGCAGATTCCCCTTTCCTTCAAGTGGAGCAGGCTTTTCCACCTTTTCTACCACTTCAATTAGTACTCTTGTTCCCTGTACGGACACCCCGACCCACGCGGTCTGGGGAATCTTCTCCTTTAGATCACGGGCCAAACGTCCAGGGTCTACCCGGCTGCGCCAGATCCCAGTCCTAACCCCGGAACTTTGCGCAACTTGTATAATCTGCTGTCTGCTAAGTTTCTTGTTCCCGTGTACATCGATAAACCAAACGAAGGAACTAAGCAGATAAATGATTGCACATGCTGCCACTACCCCTGCTAAAGCCCCCTTGCGCCTGCCAATTTGACGCAGTTGAAAAGGCAGCCCAGCCTTGCGCAGAATTTTGAGCCTCACCCCGCTATGGCGCACCGCCGGGCGCAGGCGGTGAAAATCACTCGGTGAGATCTTGAATGAAGCTTGTTGGGGACCTCGAATTAGAATATCCCCCATAACTATCCCGCGGCGATGGACAGAATTGATAAACCTCTCCAGGCTTTCCCCGCTCACAGCCACCACCAGGGTTCCGAATATCCCTTCCCGTATTCTAGCTAACAGCATCCCTACTCCTCCCCGAACTCCACCAGCTGCAGCTTGCCCTCAAGTTTAATCTCAGTCTGCAAAAGCTGCACAAGGACAAATTCGCTTCCCCTGATGCACAACGGTCCAAGTGAAGTGTTCAAACGCACCAGTTCAGGGGCATACTCAATTATCCCGGTATGGTTCTCAATCCACACCTGGGCATTTCCAACTATGGTGATCTTGGGAACATCCAGCAGCACATCCTGCGGAATATCCAGAACGCTTCCCAAATTTGCCTGAATCTTTTTCAATACCATGTCTACTCCTCCTCCTAAGAAAATTTATGCTTAGGACAAGGGTTTAAGTACCGTGAGGACGGTTCTGGTTTGCCTCACTTTTCAGCGATTCAGCTAAATTTCGACCTTACAGCACACAAAGGGGACTGTTCCTGTACACTCAGTACTGAGTCTATCAGGAACAGTCCCCTATTAATTTGCTGGTCGTCTCAAACTAAATTATCCTCTTGGTCCGCGAAAAGGTTTCAGCGCCCTGGGTTTACCCAGGATCTCTGACCAGACAACAGCTTGGGCCAAATCCCGCCCATCAAACCGGACATTACCGCGCAGCTCCTGGTTCTTGGCTTGAGGCAGCTCCTGTCCAGTTTCAACCAAACCTGAAGTCACCCCGCTGGCCCTGTCCGCCTCCAGAGACTCGGGTAAGGAACGCCCTTCATCCCCCCATTCCCCTTCCTTACCTGCGGCTTGACGCAGCTCCTGTTGTTTATCGGAGTCTTCAAGAACTGTTTCCCGGATTATCCGTTTGGGTATGGAATCGATGGGCATTCTGGTATCCCATCTCACTTCCCCCTGCAGCATTTCTTGTGCAAGCTCCCTCAAGGTTCGAGGGTATCCCGGGGACTGACCCTGTCCTGATTTAAGAGGGGGTGCCACCGGACCTTTTCCCGCCCCGCGGGGGGAATAGCCTTGTTTTTTAGCGGCCTTGGCGAGAAAATTCAGTACCATAACTACAACCGCCAGAATAACAAATGTATTCATCCGCTCACCCTATTTCTTCGAGGATGGATCCGCCGGAGCCTCACCCTTACCGGAACGGGCAATATTGCCTCTCATCTGGGTGTCCGCCAGGATGTTCTGCATATTGTAATAATCCATAACCCCGAGTTTACCCTCTCGCAGAGCGGCAGCCATGGCCTTGGGCACTTCGGCCTCTGCTTCCACCACTTTGGCCTGCATTTCCTGGACGGATGCCTTCATTTCCTGTTCCTTTGCCACAGCCATTGCCCGGCGTTCCTCGGCCTTGGCCTGCGCGATACGCTTATCCGCTTCCGCCTGATCAGTCTGAAGCTGGGCGCCGATGTTTTTGCCCACATCCACGTCCGCAATATCAATGGACAGAATTTCAAAGGCAGTACCGGCATCCAGCCCTTTGGCAAGAACCGTGCGAGATATAAAATCCGGATTCTCCAGCACAGCCTTATGGTCTTGACTGCTGCCGATCGCGGTAACTATACCCTCGCCGACCCGCGCAATAACTGTTTCCTCTCCGGCTCCTCCCACCAGTCGGTCGATATTGGCTCTTACCGTGACCCTGGCTTTTACTCTTAACTCAATCCCATTTTTAGCCACAGCAGAAACTATAGGGGTTTCAATAACTTTAGGATTTACCGACATCTGCACCGCCTGGAGCACATCCCGCCCGGCCAGATCTATGGCTGCGGCCCTTTCGAACGGGAGGGGGATAGCTGCACGTTCCGCTGCAATCAACGCATTAACAACCCGGTCCACATTCCCACCTGCTAAATAGTGGGCCTCAAGCTGGGAGGGGGTCACATTCAGCCCCGCTTTATGGGCCTTGATCAGCGGATCAACAATTTTATTGGGCGGGACCCGCCGCAAACGCATACCTATCAGGTTGAATATACCTACATTGACCCCAGCAGCCATCGCTGAAATCCACAGCCCCACAGGAATGAAAGTAAGCAACAGACTCAAAACCACCAAAGCCAGCACAAAGATAAACACCGCAAATATCAAAGGACTCATTTTACCACCCCTTCTATCAACTTCCCCAAAATATGGGCTAAAAGACCCGGACCAGAAAAAGTGTTTCCCAAAAGAGACACTTAGTCTGCTCTAACTATGAGGCGTGCCCCCTCCACAGCAATAATCCTCACAGCAGACCCCTGCTGGATAAAGCCCCCTTCAGTAACCACATCCAGACGCTCCCCAGCAAAATCCGCCGTACCGGCAGGCCGCAACGGAGTGAGCGCCTTGCCGCTGCGCCCCACATACTCTTCTAAGCTGGGTTTTGGCGCCACATACCCCTCATTCTTACTCTGCCGGGTGGTCAAGAACAACCTTTTGTCCAAAGCCCCGTTTCTCCAAAGCAGAAATCCCACAACCCCGATGACTATCAAAGTAATGCAGGTGTAAAGAATTGCTTCCCACGCCGAGTCAGCCACCATTATTACGGCTGTGACCAGAGCGCCAATTCCCAAAATACCGCTTACTCCAAAACCCGGGATTACAAAAAACTCCAGGGCCAGCAGCATCACCCCCAATACAGCCAAAAGCACCACAAGGCCCACCGTCATCTCTTTCACCTCTCTCTTCTTACCCGTCCTCGCTGCTCAGAGCCAACCCGTCCAGCCAGTCCTCGGCAACCTGCTTATAGAGGTTGGCCCGGGCCAATAAATTAAGCAAGATTAAAGTTGCAGCAACCTTGTCCCGGTCCTCCTCAAGCAGCTTCTCCTCTGCCAGAGTCTCATTCACTTCGCGTTCCAGAACCTGCATGGACTGCAGCCAATCCGTCCTTGCCCTCTCAAAGACCCCAGCATAATATTTGTACATAGCTGTAGGGTTCACCCTGTCATCGGTGGTATCCAGCGGATCTTGGTTAACAAAGGCCAGCAGGCTCGTAATATCCTCCAACGGCAGAATTTTCCTCAGGTCATTAATGAGTAGAATATTGGCAACCTGCTCCCTGCTGTACTTTTTCTTTTGTGGATTAGGAATATATTTGCGCCTTACCCAGTTTTGAATATGAGTGCTGTTAATGTCATTTTGACTAACCAACCTGGCAACCTCTACCACCTGAGAGAGCATCATGGAATCCAATTCGAGGTACGGCAAGGCCTTTTCCTTGGATTCCAGGCCGTTTACAATCTCCCTCAAATCCTTTTGCACACCTTCACCCCCCTTCTATACCCTACATAATGATATTATTATATGTTCACGTTGATCGCTTGTCAAGTTCGTTATTTTCTCTTTATGCCGATTTGAAGCAGCGAAAAAGCCCCTTAAAAAGTAATAGAGCCTGTTTCCCCATGGAAAACAGGCTCTTTAACTCCTTGTGTCTAGGTCCCCAGAAGTTCTCGAACAATCTGATTTACTACTTTTCCATCCGCTCTGCCTTTCATCTTGGGCGTGATCACACTCATCACCTTGCCAAGATCTTTGGACCCGTGAGCCCCAACCTCAGCGATAACCTGCCCGGCAATTTGCCGGATTTCTGTCTCACTAAGTTGTTGAGGGAGATATTCCATCAGGATCTCAATCTCCTGATTCAGTTTATCTACTGCTTCAATGCGCCCGGCCCTTTCGAATTCAGGAAGGGAATCCCGCCGCATTTTGACCTCTCGGGCCAAAATTTCCAAGACTTCAGCCTCGCCGAATTCCTTTTTCTTGTCAATTTCCCCGTTTTTTATGGCAGCCCGGGCCAAGCGAATGACGGAAAGCCTTAGCTTACCCTCTTCTTTGGCCTTCATGGCAACTTTCATATCCTCAGTCAGCCTATCCTTTAGGGACACAACGAAAACACTCCTTCAGATCGTGAAACACTTAGGAAAACTTACGTTTCCTCGCAGCCTCGGATTTTTTCTTCTTCTTTACGCTGGGTTTTTCATAGTGCTCTCTCTTTCTGAGCTCAGACAATACCCCAGACTTTTGGCAGGTACGCTTGAACCGGCGGAGTGCGCTATCCAGGGACTCATTCTTACCGACACGAACCTCGCTCATCTTATATATCCCTCCCTCCACCATGAACGTAAGGCCAACTTCAAGGCCCTATGAAGCTGCAAGAACAGCCTCGTGCGTAAACAAGCCAACGGACTATAGTACGCATATTTTATTATACTATAACCCATTTTCAACGTCAACTTCAGACAATTTTGGAACCAAGCTTCTTCCCGCCTATTAAGTGGAAATGAAGATGGAAAATTACTTGTCCGCCGTTCGTCCCTACATTGCCGACCAGGCGATAGCCATCCTCAGCCACCCCCAAATCCTCGGCAAGTTTTTTGGCGGTTAGCAGGATATGACCTAACAGTTCCTTGTCAGCTTCATCCGCCGCTTGTACGGACGCAATATGTTTTTTAGGGATTATCAAGACATGAACCGGAGCGACCGGATTAATATCATAAAAAGCGATTACCAACTCATCCTCATAAGCTATCTGAGCAGGTATCTTTTTGTCTGCTATACTGCAAAACAAGCACTCTCCCATTAGTTCACCCCCCCATCTATGTATCGTATTCT
>Ga0255338_1002893_pt1 | contig 22699 bp, 24 predicted proteins | sample MeOH1_35cm_T4_19_FD_203715 | JGI IMG/M metagenome (GOLD analysis project Ga0255338, IMG submission 203715) | Sandy soil microbial communities from University of British Columbia, Vancouver, Canada - MeOH1_35cm_T4_195 | ecosystem: Engineered > Artificial ecosystem > Sand microcosm > Unclassified ...
TTGAGCGAAGGTCGAAGGGCTTGGGTTTTCATATTCGGTTCCGGGCTGCGGGCGGCGGCGCGAAGGTTTCGCGCCGCCGCCGGGGTCAGAAGCGCAGCCGTGTCACATTGTCCTCACGTCGTCCCAGCAGGCTCAACAGGCCTACCAATTGCTTCGCGGCGTCGGGATCGGCACGGGCCGTGCCCTCGAAACGCGCGTGGCGGCCCAGGGTGCCGGTGCCTTGCAGGTGCAGCGGCCCGGCGAGGGTAGTCAGTTGCAGCTTGCCGTCGGCGCCGGCCCAGTCGATCTCGGCGCGGTAGCTGCCGAGGGGGCGCAGGCGGCTGACAGCCGATGATACTTGGTCGAGCCGCAGGGTCACGTGGCCTGTCAAGCCGGCAGCGCCGCCCGGCTTGCCTTGCTGGCCAAAGAAGCGGCCTTGCAGCGTGGACCAGTCGATGCGCATCAGTCCGTCCGGGCGCAGCGTGTTGAACGGCGCGCCGACGCCTTCGAGCAGCGATGCGGGCAGGCGGATGGCGCCGGCTTGCGCGGTCCAGCCGAATGGCGTGATCGCCACGCCCACCGGGCCGCTCATGGCCTCCGAGTGGGTCACCACCACGCGCAGGGTGCCGGTCAGCAACGGCAAGAACGCTACCGACCATTGCAGGCGGCCCGGCAGCACGGTGGCGGTCTCGCTGCCGGCGCCCGCCGACAGCGCCAGGGTGGCGCTGCCTTTCCAGATCGAGCCATCGGCATCGGCCAGCAGCACGCGGCGCTGGCTGCGGCTGGCGATGCTCTCGGCGATCCATGCCGCGGGGAATGCCGCCAGCACGGTCAGTGCCACGGTCACGCAGCCGAGCGCCAGCCAGCCCACGCGCCGCCAGCCGCGAGGGCTGTGGACGCGGCGGCGGGGCAGCCTGAGGGCTTCCAGGCGCGCCATCAGCCGCGCCCGCCCGGGTTGCCGGTGGGGCCTTGCAGGGTTGCGGTGACATTAACCACGGCAGTGGCGCCAACGTAAACGATACGGGTATCGATCACCTTGAGGCGCTGCTGCTGACGCACATCCTGCAACCAGTTCGCGACCGAGCCGAAGGGCACCTTGTCGAGCTGGACCTGCACGCTGTTGTCGCCGGTGCCGGCCAGGCGGGTGGCCTTGAGGCCATGCTGGGCGAGGCTCTCCTGCAGCGCCTGGTTCAGCGCCTCGCCGCGCAGCGACGGCGCCGGGCTGGCCGCCAGGCCGCGCGCTTCCTGCGCCAGCGTTTCCATCTCGGCGAGGTCGCTGCGCAACTGCGGCAGGCTGCGCTGCAGCTTGGCGCGCCCTTCGGCGGCGGGCTCCCACAGGACGGTATAGCCGATCACCAGTGCCAGCACGGCGCTGCCGCCAGCCAGGATGGCCTGTTCACGCGGATTGCGCGCCGACCAGAATGCGTCGAAACGCTCCTGCCAGCGCTGCGGCACGCGCGGGCGCAGGCGCGCCAGCCGCTCCGCGGCGCGCGCCCGGGCGCCCGGGCTGCGCTTGGCGGCGCCCGGGCCGGGTTTCGATGCGGTGTCTTTCATCAGGTTCACTTGGCGGTCCGCGCTCACAGGCTGGGCTTGATCGACCAGCGCGTACCGGCCGGTGCGTTGCCGCGCGAGGGGTCGGGCGGGCTGTTGTCGGCTTCCATGGCCAGGCCGGACTGGCGTGCCGCGCTGCGCAGAGCGTCGGTGTCGGTGTCGGGCTTGAGCGTGGCGAACAGGGCATGCCCGCGGTATTCGAGCGCCAGCAGCGCATCCGGCGCGAGTTGGCTTGCGGCCTGGCTGAAGCGGTCGGCCAGCGGCAGGAAATCGTCAGGCGTGCTGCGGCCGCTGGCCAGGCGGAGCTGTTCGACCTGGCGCCGCATCTGCAGCGGCGGGTCAATCACCACCGGAATTTGCGGGAAGGCGCTGCGCAATGCCTGTTCCTGCCCGGCCACCAGCCGTTGCTCTTCCTGGCGCAGCAGCAGCCAGTGGGCGTTCATGCCGATCAGCTGGACTACCATCAGGCCCGCAGCCAGCGCCAGCGGCAGGCGCCAGGCCTTGAGGTTCCAGCGATCGGCGCGGCCCTGGGCGAACTCGAACTGGGCCAGGTCGAGAGAGGGCTCGCGCAGGCTGGCCTGCGCCCCTTCGATCCATGCCTGCCAGTCCAGCGGATGCGTGCCCTGGGGCGCCACCTGCGCCATGGCTTCCGGCGATGCGTACCACTCACCGGCCGGGGCGAGTCCCTGCCAGGCACCCAGCGCATCGGAACCAAGCAGCAGGCCGTAGCCTGCGTACTCACCGCTGCGCACAGTCAGTTGCCAGTAGCGCGAGATATCGGCCGGCGCGGGTACACCCTCCGATTCGAACAGGGGGGACGCGCTGGTCAGGGTGGCGGCTTCAAGCGCCAGTGCCGCCATGACCGCGGGGGCCGGGGCATCGGCAGCGGCGCCGGCCGCTGCTTCAGCGGGAGCGGCCACTACCGGCAGCGGCAGGCACAACTGTGCCGGCAGCACATGGCGGCGGCGATAGCGATGCTCGGCAAAGGCGTCCAGCACGGCGCGCAGCCAAGCGCGGTCGGTCACCATCAGCAGGCGACGGCGCGAGCCGCTGGCAGCCTTGCCCGTCACCGCATCGAGCACGGGGCCAACGGCGATATGGCAAGGGTGGGCGTCGGTGGCCAGCACTTCCTCGACCAGGTTCGGCAGCGCCAGCTTGAGGCGCGCCGGCGCCAGTGGCGGTACCGTGGCGCCGGTCAGCAGAACGTCGCTGGCTGCCATGATCAGGACCAGTCGGTCGGCAGCAGGCAGTTCGGCGATGGCAGCGTGGCCTTCGCGCAACAGCTGCCCGGCCGTTTGGGGGCCATGCCGGCGGTCGCGCTCGGCGACGGCCGTGCGCACCAAGGCAAACGGCACGGCACCGAAGTGCCAGGGTTGCGGCTGGTCGTGCGGCCGATGCGGCAGGCGGACGTACAGGGTGGTGCTCAAGATTTCCTTGCTACTGCGCCAATCATGGCGTCATTGAACGATAGCGGGGGCTGGTGACCCTGCAGCGGACCGCGCCGCATGCATGACAGACGCCCAGCATGGCTGCCGGCGGCACCGTACAGGCGGAGCGCCAGGTCCATGGGACCACCGTTCCGCCGGGCCGGAGCATACCTTGCCTGTGTGACGAATTGGCGTCAATACGTATCTGTCAGACTTCAGTTGGCAAACGCTCGAAAAGCGCGCCGGCAGGCGTCGCCGGGGACGCCTGGACGCTTCGTCACGACAGGGACAGCGGCGTTGCCTGGTGCACGGAACCACACCCGTGGCCGCGGCGGGGGTGCCTCAACGCTGCTCGGGCATGCGGTCGATATCGCGCACCCAGACCACCCGGGTGGTGTTGGCGTTGCCCAGCACTTCGCCGCGGTAGACCAGCGAGACCTGCATGCGGCTGGCGCGCTCATGACGAATCAGCCCGTAGACGAGGAAATAGTGGGTGCGCACGTCCAGCGTGCTGGTGGCGGCGTTCGGGTCGGCCTGCGGTGCCAGCGTGCGCAATTGCGTCTGCAGGTCGCCGATATTGTTGAAGAAGGCGCGGTCGCGCTGGCGCACCAGTTCGCGGGCGCGGTCCAGCGGCAGCTTGTCGATCACCGCAGTCAGTACTTCGGCCTCGGCGGTGTTGGCATTGACCAGCGTGCGCTCGGGCAGCACATCGACGAAGGGTGTCAGCGTGGCCACGATAGCCGGCGTGTAGCCCGGGATGGCGAGCAGGTCGTTGACGTCATCGGGTGAGCGCAGTCCCCGCTGGCTGTCGCTGCTGTTGCCATTGCTGCCGCCGGCGGCACTCAACAGGTAGCGCGCGGTTGGCTCGGCCAGCGCCACGTTCAGGCCCAGCGTCTGCAGCAGGCGGCGATAGATCGCCAGGCTGGCGGCGTCGATGGTGGCGACCCGGCCTTGCGTTTCGCTGGCTGTCCATAGCACCAGGTTGCTGAGGTTGAAGCGGGCCTGGGCGTCAAGGATGCGGCCCGACAGGAACGAGGTCTCGCCCTCCTGGTCGGTACGCAGCGCGGCGCCCAGGAAGTCCGACAGGCGGGTTTCGGCGATCGGTACCGCCCAGGGTTCGCCCAATTGATCCACGTTGGTGCGGCGCTGGTCGTCGCGCAAGATCAGGCGGGCCCAGTCGACGGCCGCGCGTTCGATCCAGGTCGCCTGGGCCAGCAGGCGCTGGTTCTCGATCGAGCGGATCTGTACCTGCTGCCGCCATAACATGCCGGATACCACCACTACCGCCAGCGTGACCACCAGCAGCGCCGTCACCACGGCGGCCCCGCGCTGGCGGTGCCTTGTCAGCACAAGGGGAGCGGGGCGGCGGGCGGTTGCCGCCCGCGCGGCCGCGAGATGGCGTGGGCGCTTGCTCATAGGCCGGTCATGCAGATCTTCTGGAAGCGCCGCGGCGTGTCGCCGTCGCCCATGCGCGCCGTCAGGTTGAGTTCGATCGCGCGCACCACCGTGGTGGCCACGCCCGGACTGGCGCTTGCGCCCGAGGCAGCCACCGCGCTGGCGCTGGCGTTGCCGCCAAGCAGGGCCGCGGCAATGCGGCCGTTCTCGGTCTGCCAGCCGCCGGGCTCGATCCAGGCGCGTGCCGACAGGCTGTCCGCATCGCTGACCAGCGCCCGCGCGAGGTTGCCGCCAGCGTTTGCCTGGCGCAGGGTAATCATCGCGGCCCGCACCGCGTTGCGGTTGTCCGCCGGCGGGCTGGCCACCCGCACCACGGTATTGCCGTTGAGCCGGTAGACCACCACCTGCCACTGCGCGGGGCGCCCCTCGTCGCGGCGGTCGCGCACCATCAGCACCTGGCCATTGCCAAACTCGACCGGGCTGGTCTGCAGCAGGGCCGGGCTGGCCAGAGCCTCGCAGTCTGACTGGAACTGGCCGTATAGCAGCTTGAGCGTGTTGAGGCGGTTGTCGTGGTCGGTCAGGCGTTCGCGGCCGCGCGTCATCGCATCCAGCCCGCGCCAGGCGATCACCGCGATCACCGCTAGCAAGGTGATGGCCACCAGCATTTCCAACAGCGTGAAGCCGCGCGCGGCTGGCCGCCCGAATGGCCGCCTAAAGCAGGTTGCGCGTTTCATTGGGGACGATGGTGACGAGCCAGGCAAGGCGCACGGATTTGTCGGCGCCGGACGGGTAGACCGCAATCTCGACGCGGCGGAAAGACGGGTTGGGCGTGCCGGAGATCGTTTCTTCGCAATACAGTTCGACGCCGCCCTGGGGACAAGCGTAGCCGCGCGTGCCGGGTTCGGGCCAGGTCTTGGACAAGCGCAGGCTGGCGAGGTGGTTCTCGGCGTTCCACTCGGCCAGCATGCGGGTCTGCAAGGAGGAGCCGGCCTCGATCATCGATCCCATCGCGCGCATGGCGGCGGTCAGCGCCACGGCCAGGATGGTCAGGGCGACCAGTACCTCGATCAGGGTGAAGCCGTGCGCGGGCAAACACCGGCGTTTGCGGGGGGAGGGAAAGGACGGCGATCGGAGCATCATGGCGTGCTGGCGAAGTAGCGCCCGGTTCCGTCGGCGGCCACGTCGACGCGGATGTCGCCGCGCACCAGCACTACGTGCTGGGGGCCGTCGATCAGCTCTCGCCCGAACACCAGGCGGGCGCCGGTGTTGCCGCTGCCGCCTTCGGTCACTGCCACGCCGTCGAGCGGCAGGCGCCACTTGGCGGGTGCGAATACATCGGTCAGCGGGATCCATCCGGCGGGCGTGGCTTGCAGGAAACGCCAGCCGCCGGTATCGGCCTCCCAGGCGATCGGCCGGGCACGCAGCTGGGCTTCTTCCTGTGCCAGTTCGAATAGCCGCGCAATGCGCTGTCCGTCGTCCAGCACACGGCCGCGCTCATTGGGCGAGGCATTGACGGCGACCAGCGAGATCACGATGCCGGCGATCACCATCACCACCAGCAGTTCCAGCAAGGTGAAGCCACGGTCGCCATGTGATCGCCGTCCCTGTGGCCAGGTGCTCATGGCTGCGCGCCCGGCCCGGATCATGGCGTTGTTACCTTATTCCCAGTTGCCGATATCGGCGTCGTTCGCGCTGCCGCCAGCCTGGCCGTCGGCGCCGAAGCTGAACACGTCGATCTCGCCACGCACGCCGGGGTTCAGGTATTGGTAGGGATGGCCCCAGGGGTCCTTGGGCAGTTTTTCCAGGTAGCCGCCGCCTTTCCAGTTATTGGGAACCGGCTCGGTGGCGGGCTTGGCCACCAGCGCGGCAAGGCCTTGCTCGGTGGTGGGATAGCGGCTGTTGTCGAGGCGGTACAGCTTGAGTGCCTGCATGATCGAGGAGATGTCCTGGCGCGCTGCGACGATACGGGCTTCATCGGGGCGGCTCATGATCTTCGGAACCACCAGCGCGGCCAGCACGCCAAGGATCACGATCACGACCATGATTTCGATCAGGGTAAAGCCGCGGGCGCGACGACGGCCGAGGCGGGGAGAAGAGTCGGAGAAGTTGGCAACGATCCTGCGCATCATGGTTAGCCTTATGGAATTTCTGGCGGAGCGCCTGCTCTTCTTCTTGCGCGTGGCGGCGATCCATCCAGTTAGTCAAATAGTATAACCGCCAGAACATGACGACTTTGTGAGCGAGTGCTCGCAAGTTCACCCACTTCGAAACGGCCGCGGCGGCAGCCCCTGGCGCCAGGCCGCCGCCTGGTGCCGGTGTGGCGCGGGCGTGCGTGGGGCAGACAGCTGTCATACGGCTCTGGTAGGCTTGGTACTTTCACGCCCAGCTTACCTATCTCCGTGCAACTATCCCTGCGGCCCGCCCTTCGCTTCAACCCCTCCGGCCTCTGGCTGCCGCGACTGGCCGGGCTCGTGCTGTTCGTCGCGCTGTGCGCTCTTGCGACCCGCTGGGCGCTCACCTTCAGCGCGATGAAGACCATTTCCGTGCCGCGCGTGGCGCGCGTGGCGCAGACCGAGGCGGTGGAGACCGGCGCGGCCGGCACGCTGTTTGGCGGCAGCGCGCAGTCCGGCGTGCGCGACGTGCAGGTGATCGGCGTGGTCGCCGATATCGGCAGCGGTGCCGGCGCGGCCATCGTCTCGCTCGATGGCGGTCCTCCCAAGGCGGTGCGCGCGGGCACGGCGCTGTCGCCGCAGATCCGGCTGACGGAAGTACGCGACCGCGCGGTCGTGATCGAGCGCAACGGCGTGCGCCAGGAGATTGCGCTGCCGGTCCCGGCCATTGTCAGGCGTGGCCCGGCAGTCCCGGCGCAGCCGGGGCTGCCCTCCGGCGCCGCCGCGCCGCTTTCGACACCGATGCCGGCCACGTCCGTTGCTGCTCCGCAGCAATCCCAGCCGGGCGGCGGCAATGAATCAACTAGCGTTAAGGACTGACTTGTAACGGCGGCGTGCTGACTTACTTACCGCAACTTTCAGTGGCTTACGCGGGCGGCGTCCAACTGTGACCTGCGTAACAACGTATTAGATGGACCAACTTTCCGGCCTGCCCCGCGTTCTAATCCTTACCAGTCCACTGAGACGAAAAAGGAGCAAAGACATGCAAGGCAATCTCAAGACGCGTTCGATCCGGAATTTCATGGCCGCTTCGGCGGTGTTCCTGGCGATCGGCGGCACGGCTTTCGCCCAGACCGCCGCGGCCCCGGCAGCGCCCACACCGGCGCCAGCACCGGGAATGGACGGCGGCATGCATCACCATATGGGCCATGGTGGCGGCATGTGGCTCAAATCGATCGATACCGATGGCGACGGGGCGATTTCCAAGGCCGAAGCCGATGCGCTGTTCAACAAGATCGACACCAATCACGACGGCAAGCTCGACAAGAACGAACTGGCGGCTTATCACAAGGCGAACTGGGAGCAGCGCCGGGCCGAGATGCAGGCCGAGTTCGAGGCCCGCTTCAAGGCGGCCGACAAGAATGGTGACGGCGCGCTGACCAAGGCTGAAATGCAAGCCGGCATGCCTCGCCTGGCCAAGAACTTCGACCAGTTGGACACCAACCACGACGGCAAGGTGACGCTGGACGAGATCCGCGCCGGCATGAAGAAGATGCACGACCAGCGGATGCAGCAGATGCCCCGCAATAGTCAGCCCAATCCGACGGCACCGTCGAGCCGCGGCGGCTAAGGCAGGACGCACGGCGCGACGCGCCGTGTGAAAAAGAAAAGGCGCGGCCGGACTGGCCGCGCCTTTTCCTTTTCTTTTCGCGCTTGCGGATGACGCGCGCCACGGCGCGGTTGGCCGAGCCCGTGTTGGCACCATCCTTGCCTTCCCAACGTTCGGCCAGGTGGATCAGCGGATCGCAGCTGCTCCTGGCGGCCTGAATGTTCAATGCTGCCTGGCCCCTGGCCCCTGGCGCCCAGTTCCAGTGCACGGTGGCAGGCGGAGGCAGCATCTTGCACCCGGAAGGCAATCGCGCGGGGCGATGAAGCCGGGGGGGGGGCTATCCATCCACAAAAAATTGCGTACTTGTGCACGATTTGCTAAATTTGCGCAAAAAAATTGCCGACAAACATATTGCGGAGCAACAATATCGTGAGCAAGGTGGAGCTGGACAAGATCGACAGGAAGATCCTGGAGGTGCTGCAGACCAACGGGAGGTTGACCAACCTGGAAGTGGCCGAGCGCGTGAACCTGTCGCCCAGCCCCTGTCTGCGGCGCATTCGCCGGCTGGAGGAGATTGGGGTGATTCGCCAGTATGCGGCGCTGCTGGAGCCCGGCAGGATCGGGCTGGGGCTGCTGGCTTATATCAATGTACGGCTGGAGAAGCATGGCGGGGCGCCCAAGGGCAAGGCGCCGCTGGACTTGTTCCGCGCCTCCATCGCCATCTGGCCGGAGGTGGCCGCCTGTCATGCAATGACGGGAGAGATGGATCTGCTGCTCAAGGTCTATGTAGAAGACATGGAGCACTTCGCGCGCTTCATGAAAGACGATTTGCTGGCCCATCCGGCGGTGATCGACGTGCGCTCGAGCTTCGCGCTCGAATGCATCAAGGACACCACGGCCTTGCCGGTACCGGGCGGCTGATCCATGCCGCAGGCGCCGGCACCAATGAAAATGGCGCGCCGGGTGGCGCGCCATTTGAACGTGGCCGGTTGGCGCTGCCTCAGGCGGTATGCTTTTGCGGCACCATCGAGCGCCAGAAGCGCAGGCCGAAACGGCGTGCATCGCGAAGATTGCGGCGCAGCATGTAGTCGAGGTCGGCTACCTGCTCGTCAAGCGCTTCGGTCAGGCGGCTGACCGTATCGGCGGGCGGCAGTTCGAGGTAGGCGTCGGCCTCGCCATAGGCGTATTGCACTTTCATGCCGGCCTTTTTGGCGATGTGCATCATGGCGGCATTGCGCGACAGGCAGTGCATGTACAAGGTGCGCACATTGCTGTTGCGGCCGTGCATGGCTGCACGCTCGAACAGTGAGCTGCCGATGCCGCGGCCACGGGCACTCTGCGACACGGAGACGCCGAACTCGGCCACGCGGCCCTGGGCGTTGTCGCGCAGGTTGGCGAAGTGGCCCACGCCGATCAGCTCCAGGTGTTCGTCGTAGACGCCGAAGACAGTGTCGTGGTCGAAATCGATGCTGTCGACATAGGCTTCGATCACATGATCGCCAACCGACTGGCCAAAACGGAGCAGGCGATCCTCCTCACCCAGGGCGAGGAAATGCTTGAGCAGGCGCGAGCGGTGATGCGCTGCCAGCTCGCGCACCAGGGTGGTGGGGCGCTGCGAGGCCTGCGCGGCTGCGGCTGCACGGCGGAGATCTTCGTCGGATACGGCCCCGACGGCCTTGCTCAGTTCGAGCGGATTCACTTTGTTTTCCTCGTGACGTATTCAGGTATAAAAATAGCACCCAGCGGGTGTTTATCCATGCACTTTCGGCATTTGGCACGAAAGCCAAGGGCAAACACTATCTTGCTGCGATGCAAAAAGTATTGTAGTGGAATTGTCAGTTCGGCGTAAGGTTAGGTCCGAGAGAAGCTTGTGCGATTTTGTAAATTTCGTATAAATCTATGTAAATCAACGGGTTATGGGGATATCGGGAGGGTGATTCCGGCATCGCGTTGTGGGTTTGCTGCAACGCCGCATTCCTTTCTGTTCCGCCACCGGCCGCCTTTTGCACCTTGAACCCGCGTGCCAGCGCCGGGTTGTGCGCATTGAGTTGTGATTCACGCGGCATTTTTTGCCGGGTGCCTCTCGTTTTGCAGTACGTTTTTCAGGATTTTTCGTGGACCCCAAGGCAGAGCCCCCGATTCTCGTCATCTATGCGCATCCCCGGCCGCATCTGTCTCGCGTCAATCGCCCACTGGCGACAGCGCTGGAAAGCCTGCCGGACGTCACCGTGCACGATCTCTATTCCAGTTACACGGACTACGACATCGATGTGGTCGCAGAGCAGCGCGCGCTAGCGCGCGCCAGCACGCTGGTGTTCCAGTTCCCGGTGCAGTGGTACAGCGTTCCGGCCTTGCTCAAGCTGTGGCTGGACGAAGTCCTGGAGAGCGGCTGGGCCTACGGTCCCGGCGGGACGGCGTTGCGGGGCAAGTCGTTGCTGGTGGTGGCCAGCACCGGTGGCCATGCCGACTCGTATGGCCCCGATGGCGCGCACGGCCACAGTATCGAGGAATACATGCTGCCGCTGGAGCAGACCGCCGTGCTGTGCGGCATGAACTGGCTGCCGCCGCTGGTCCTGCATGACGCCAACCAGGCCGATGCCCGGACGCTGGCCGATCACATCGGCCGGGTGTCCGGCGTATTGGGCGGCGCCGCGCGCGTTGCCGCAGGCTGAGGAGCGCGCCATGGAACAACACGATTTCCTGGTGGCGCTGGTGGTCTTCCTGATCGCCGCCGTGGTGGCCGTGCCGGTGGCGCGGCGGTTCGGCCTGGGCGCGGTGCTCGGCTACCTGCTGGCGGGCGTGGCGATCGGCCCGTGGGCCCTGCGGCTAGTCACCAATGTCGAATCCATCCTGCATTTCTCCGAATTCGGCGTGGTGCTGATGATGTTTGTGATCGGCCTGGAACTGGAGCCCAAGAAGCTGTGGGCGTTGCGCCGCGTCATCTTCGGCTACGGCGGCGCCCAGATGGCCGCCTGCGCCCTACTTGTCGGTGGCGTCGCGGCGCTTGTCGGGGCGCCGTGGCAGGTGGCGCTGGTGGCGGGCCTGGGGCTGGCGTTGTCGTCCACCGCGATCGCGTTCGCCACGCTGACGGAGCGCAACCTGTTCGGTACGCCCGCGGGTGCGGCCAGCTTCGGCATCCTGCTGTTCCAGGACATCGCCGCGATCCCGATGATCGCGCTGTTGCCGCTGCTGGCGGCCGGGGGCGCCGAAGCCGGCGTGGCCGGGACGTCCGGGGCGGCGGGATGGCTCGGGGCGGCGAAGGCGGTCGGCGTGATCGGCTCCGTGGTGGTAGGCGGGCGCTATCTGGTGCGGCCGGCGCTGCGTTTTATTGCGCGAACCGATATGCGTGAGATGTTCACCGCCTTCGCACTGCTGCTGGTGGTCGGCATCGCCCTGATGATGGACGCGGTGGGATTGTCGATGGCGCTGGGCACCTTCCTGGCCGGCGTGCTGCTGGCGGACTCGGAATATCGCCATGCGCTGGAGGCCGACCTGGAGCCGTTCAAGGGCTTGCTGCTGGGCCTGTTCTTCATGGCGGTCGGCATGTCGATCGACTTCGGCGTGCTGATGCAGGCGCCGGGCCAGGTGGCTGCCCTGGTGGTTGGCTTCGTGCTGCTCAAGACGGTGGTACTGGCCCTGCTGGCGCCGCGCTTCGGCATCGCGCGGGGCCAGTGGCTGCTGTTTGCGCTGTTGATTTCGCAGGGCGGTGAGTTTGCCTTCGTGGTGTTTGGGGTGGCGGGAGGCGCGGGCCTGCTGCCGGCGCGCACCGAGGCACTGCTGGTGCTGGTCGTGGCGCTGTCGATGGTGGCCACGCCGCTGCTCCTGCTTGCCTACGACCGGCTTGTGGCACCCCGGCTGGTCCGCCTGGCGCGCCGTCCGGACGATGTGATCTCGCCGCAGGACAACCCCGTGCTGATCGCCGGCTTCGGCCGCTTTGGCCAGATCATCGGCCGGCTGCTTTATGCACAGGGGATCGGCGTGACCGTGCTGGACCACGATCCCGACCAGATCGAGTTCCTGCGCCAGTACGATTTCAAGGTCTTTTACGGCGATGCCACCCGCATGGACCTGCTCGAATCCGCCGGCGCCGAGCGGGCGCGCATACTGGTGGTGGCGATCGACGGGATGGAGGACAGCCTGGCGCTGATAGACAGTGTGAGGGCGCGATTCCCGCACCTGGAAATCTATGCGCGGGCGCGTCATGTGTCGCACGTCTACCAGCTAAAGGACCGCGGGGTGAATTTATTCGAGCGCGAACTGTTCGAGGGGTCGCTGATGCTGGGACGCCGCGTGCTGGAGGGACTGGGCTACGATCCCACTCATGCGCGCTCGCTCGCGCTCAGGTTCCGGCGCCACAATATCGCGGCGATCGATCGCTTCTACCCGCATTACACCGACCAGAAAAAGCTGGTATCGCTGGCGCGTCAGGCGCGCGACGAACTGGAGGAAATGTTCCGGCAGGATCGCGACCAGCGCCGCCGCAAGGAAGAGGAAGACTGGTCCTGATACCACGGGCGCCCCGCTGGCGCCCGTGGTATCCGCATGCCTTATGCGACACTTCCAATCTGCCTGGCCGACGCTCCAGTGGCGTGGGCGCCCGGCAGCCCGCCCGCGAGCAGGTCGATCACCATCTCGGCGAATTCCGCGTACGACAGCTTGCCGCCAGGCTTGAGCCAGGTGAAGGTCCAGTTGATCATGCCGAACACCGTCATCGTCAGCGCCGCCTGGTTGTCGCGGTTGACGCGTTCCGGGTAGGCCCGGCGCAACTGCCGCGAGAAGGCGGCTACCACGTCGCGCTCGCGTTTGAGGATCTGGTCGCGCTGCTCTTCGGCGAGGAACTTGACGTCGTTGATCAGGGCGACGTGCCGGGTTTGCGAGGTTTCGTACTCGGCCAGGAAGGCCCGGATCAGGTTGGCGAAGCTCTCCCGCTCGCTGCGCCCCTGGCGCTCGGCCTCGGCTTCGACCTCGGTCACGATCAGCATCAGCCGGCGCGTGTAGCGGTCAAGCAGGTCGAACAGGATCGCTTCCTTGCTCTCGTAATAGTGATAGAGCCGCGCCTTGGAAGTGCCACAGGCGGCGGCCAGATCGGCCATCGAGGTGCTGGGGTAGCTGCTGGCGGCAAAGGCGGCGGCGGCCAGTTCCAGGATCTGTTCGCGCTGCGCCTCGAAATCGGGTGCCTTGGTACGGGCCATGGAGACGTTTGCTTTTCTTCTTCTTAATCGCCGCCGGCGGACAGATTGCGGCGGAGCTCGCAGGTCTGCAGCGACTCGGCGTTGCCGCGCAGCACGAGCTGCCCGGCACCGATCAGTTCGCGGCAGCGCCAGAACACAAACCAGTCGCTGGCCAGAAGGCCTTCGATGGCGCCCATCACGCCGCCCACCAATTGGGCGGCCGGCGCCCATTCCAGCGGGGCGCGCTCCAGGATCACTTCATCGACCGTGTGATAAGCCGCGGGCACCAGCGTATTGCCTTTCCACAGGCGCACGTCGGCGTTTTCCTTGACGTTCTGCTGCCACTCGTAGCCCAGGCGGCCCAGGCGCAGTACCGAGACCGGCGCAATGGTGGAGAAGCGCCGCGCCAGGCGGGCCGCAGGGTACATGCCGATAGCGGCCAGGTTGCCGCTTGCTGGTACTTCCAGTTCGCGCAGGTCCATGGCCACTTCATTGATGCGCTGCGGCGACTGGTAGAGATGGAACACAACCCGGCGCAGCATCAGCTGGTCGGATGCGCTCTGGCCATGCCAGATGGCGACTTCCAGTTCATCCTTGCGCAACTTGTGCAACTGGTCGAGCGCCTGGTGCATTTCTGCGGCGAAGTCGATGTCGCTATAGGGCGCCACGCGCTGCCAGAAACCGGAGCGGATGAGTCCGCTGCTGTCGACGTCGGCAAGTGGACCGACGGCGAGGTCGTCGCGAAGCACGACGACCGGGTCGGGCCGGGCGGCCTGGGCGAGGGCTTGCCGTAGCGTGTTGCCCGCTACGTCGCCGTTGACGACATGGATGTATTGCATGGCCGTGATTGTATATGGATGCGCCCAGACTCTGGCATGAAACGCAAGTGCCTTGCGGGATCGTTCCGGGCGCCTCATCCCACCCGCGTGCGCTTGGCTGCGCTTCCATTGTCGTCGCCTGCGCTGACGGCGCGGGTCTGCGCCACGTGCCCTGGCGCGGTGGAAGGATTCTTCCTTGCCGATGCGGTTCACGGCATGTCCCGCTTGCAACGCATCGAGCGTTGCGCCGGGAAATCGTCGCCACCGCATCGGTCTATATAAGAATAGGAGGCACTATGCACGTGGTGCCTGGTAGCGTCGGCGGCGCACCCGGCGCGCACCCGGCGCTCACCCGATATCTTGATCTTGAGCAAGGCAGCGGGCGGAATAAACGTGAATCATCAGGCACAGCACTTCGATCAGCGCATATCCGGGTAACGCCGGCCCGGTATCTGGCTGCGACCTTGCGCAAGGAGGCAACAATGCAACGTACTCGCCCTCGGACGGCCGGCGTCCTCGCTTTCCGCCAGCGGTGCGCACTGCTGGCGCTGTTGGGGCTGTTTTCAATCCTGGTGCCGCCGGCTACTGCCAGCAGCGAATTCGGCACGGTGCGGCAAGCGTTCACGCAGCAGGTGCCGCGCCATCTCAACTTGCCGGCCACCACCGTCACACGGTATGCCGGCCTGCTGGCATCCGCGCTCCAGGCCGACGGGCTGGATGCCGCGGCCGGCGACTGGGTCGTGCTGGTCGACCGCAACCCCCGCGTCCAGGCCGCCATGGTGTTCGCGCGAGCCGGCGACGGCGTCTCCTGGCGATGGGTTGGCGCGACATCCACATCGACAGGCAAGCCGGGTGAATTCGATCACTTCATCACGCCCGTCGGTGTGTTCGACCACAGCCTGGAGAACATGGATTTTCGGGCCGAGGGTACTTACAACGAGAACGGGATCCGCGGCTACGGCGTGCGCGGCATGCGCGTCTATGATTTTGGCTGGGTCGATGCCGAACGCGGCTGGGGCAAGGGTGGCGAGAGCCAGATGCGGCTGCAAATGCACGCGACCGACCCCGACCGGCTGGAGTCCCGCCTCGGTCGTCCGGCGTCCAAGGGATGTGTGCGGATTCCTGCCGGACTCAATCGCCTGATTGATCGTTTCGGGCTGATCGATGCTGATTACGTGGCGGCGGTCGAGCGCGGTGACTCACTTTGGGTTCTTGCGCCAGACCGCACGCCGGTGGCGCGGCCGGGTCGCTATCTCGTGATAGTCGATTCTGGTGCGAGCCCGGTTTCCTCCCAGTGACGCTGATCCGGGTACGGGCAACAATGTGCCGTACCATCGACCTTACGCATTGGGGGAGTAGTATTCATTCCGGCGGAGCGCGACGGCGCTTTCGCCACTATCCGTGATGTTCCTGGAGCAAATGGCAATGACGAATGCGGTATATAAGAAGATCGTGGTGGCTGTGGACGGTAGCGCAACTTCCGACCTGGCCCTGAACGAGGCAATCCGGCTCGCAGGTGCCGGCGACGCGGAGGTGCTTGCCCTGTATATCGTGGACAACGGCCAGCTAATGTTCGATGTCGCCTACTACGACCCGACGCCGGTAATGCATGCCTTGGCCGAGAGCGGCGAACGCGCGTTGGCGGCTGCGGCCCAGCGGCTCGCCGCGCAAGGCGTGCGTTACGAGACGCGCCTGGTGACCGAACAGGCGGTGGGCGGCGACATCGCCGGATCCGTGAATGAGGCTGCCAGCAACTGGGGTGCTGACCTGATCGTGATTGGGACCCACGGCAGGCGCGGCGTGCGCCGGCTGGTCCTGGGTAGCGTGGCGGAGTCGGTCATTCGCCAGGCCAACGTGCCGGTGCTGCTGGTGCGTGGCCAAGCGGTGGAAGGCTGAGCACGACCGGGCGCGATAGATGGATGCGGCCGGTCGGGGACCGGCTGGCATGCAGCCGGAACGGGGCGCTTTGCTTGCCAGTCCTCGGGTTCTCAGCCGGCGAAACGGATATGCCCGCTGCGCAACAGGATCTCACGTGCCTGGGTTAGCTCGAACAGCCCTTCGGCAATGTGCTCGATACGCTGCCGGTGGCTGGTGAACGCCCGCACCAGATCTTCCTCGCGCGGGGAGCGCGCGCCAAAATGTGTTTCGAGCGCCTCGGCCGTGATGGAATAGAGCGTTGGCTTGCCGTTCACCGTCGCGGGGCAGGAGAGCGTCAGACTGGCCGCACAGTAAGTGGGAACGCTGCGGGGAAAGGAAATTTCGGGCATGGCGTGCCTCACATCGGTCACTGAGGGATGACACCATTCTAGGTGATCGTGCCGATCGGTGATGCAGGCACGCGCCAGCAGCTTGACCGCAATCAACCCGGTTGCGGCAAGTGCTGATCAGTGCGCTTGCTTTGGCCGCCGGCCAGCCGGTGTATTGCGGCCATGGCTGCGTGCGCCGCGCTGGCCTGGGATGAAGCGAGCACGGCCTGCTCGATCAGGAACCGGTCGAGGGGGGCGGTGGCGTCGGGCATGGATCCGGCCGTGACGGTCGTCGCGCCGGAGCCGGGGTGTGCCGCCAGTTCTGAAAGCTGCGCCGCGAGACCTTGCAGCATTGCCCGCGTGGCCGGCTCGGGCAGGCTGGCGCCGGCTTCAGCTTCGAGCCCGGCTCGCACCAGTCCTGCCAGTGCCGCCATGCGCCTCAAGGCCATGTGCAATTTGGCATATTCCCAGGTCAGTTCCGGCGTGAGTTCCGCTGTGGCTTGCTGCAAGGTGTGATCGGCCCGGCTGGAGGTGCGTCCAGCCGTCACACGCAACGTCTCCAGACGGGTTTGCGTGGGAGCCGGCGAGCGGGTGGGCGAGTTTGTAAACGCGCCGGCACCGGCAAACGCCGCACGCAGGTAGACAGTGTTCGCCACGAGGGCATCAAGGCTATGGCGATACACCCGCGACAATTCGGCGCGCGGCGCCAGTACGTAGTAGCTCGCCAGGGCGATGAGGCAGCCGAGCGCCGTGTCGATACCGCGCAGGGCGGCAAAGTGGCTGCTGTCCGCCGCAGGCGCCCCCACCCATGAGAACAGGATCACCGCCGGCGTCAGGCCCAGGGCGAAAGCACCCGGACTGCCGGCCAGCCGACCGGTATAGGCCGCAGCCAGGAATGCTGCGCTGATCGCCAGCGCAAGCGGTGCCGACGGGTGGGCCAGCCCGATGGCGCAGGCCAGCAGTGCGCCCGCCAGGGAACCAGCAAAACGCTGGAACGAGATCCGCCGCGTGGTCTGCAGTTGAGGGCTGAGCACCATGATGACAGTGACCGCAACCCAGTAACCGTGATCCACCTTCCAGAACTGCGCCGGCATCAGGCTCAGGCTGCCAGCCATCGCCAGCCGCACCGCATGGCGGGCCACACGGGCGTCGCGGGCAGTATGCTCGGCAAGGGTGGCCCGCCAGCGTTGCCACGTTCGCCGGTAGGCGCGTCGCGGCCAGCGGTACTCGCTGCGCCATTCGGCAAACGCCGGATACCCTGCCAATGCACTCAGGGCGGCCTGGTACGGTGGCGGTGCGCCGGCATTGGCCAGCGGCGCGTGCAGGCGCCGTAATTCGCGCGCGAGTGCCGCGCATAGCGATGGCAGGTCTGGCGCCTGATGCGCCAGTGCCTCGCAGACTTGCTCCCGGACATCGGCGACGCAACGCATCAGGTGCAGGAGCGGCAGGCGCTCGACGCTGCCATCGCCGGGTCCGCTCGCATCGTCCCTGCGGCTGTGCAATTCGGCGGCAACGATCAGCAGCGCAAACATGGCATCGGCCAGGCTCACCACATAGGCATAGTGCATCAGGCCAAGGGGATCCCGCAGGCTGCGTCTCGCATTGACAGCCAGGTGTGCCGCCTCGATGCGCTCGCGGATATCGCGCTTGCTGGCGGCCGTATCGCCAACGGGGTTGTCGTCCGCCAGCGCGCTGGCAAAGCGCAGCAAGGCGTCGAACACCGCCAGGATCTCATTGCGCGGTCGGTTGTCGCGTTCTGAAGGAATCAGGACCAGGCAGACCAGGCAGGCGAATATGCCACCGAGCAGGAACTCCTGGCTGCCGGCAATGACGCGCGCGGCCAGTTCTGCGTCTCCGGCTGGCTGCAGGCAGGAGGCGATCAGGACCACATAGAGCAGCTTGGCCGACAGCGCGGGAACGGCACCCTTGGTTTCGGCCAGGCCGGCAGCTAGCCCTGCCATCAGCACCAAGGCCAGCGCTGTCCATGGCGTCACGGCTGCGGCCATCCCCAGGGCGCATGCAACGGCGCCGCCGATCCCAACGGAGCCAAGCGAGATCAGACGCTCGGCCGCGGTACCGCGGCGGTCGGCAAGGCAGGTCCAGATCGAAGCTGTTGCCGCCCACAGATATCCCGCCTGCCCGGTAAGCCATCCCAATCCGGCGAGTGCGAGAAAGGAGAAGGCGTAGACCAGGCCTCTTTGCAGCATCCAGGCATCGGGGCGGGGCGGGCGCAACGCGGAAAGCATGTTGGTAAGAAGGGAGGGCGCCGGAAAGCGGGGATCCGTCGCGCCAAGCGTGAGTGACAGATCGACTCTACTGCATGAAATGCTGCGCCGCAACATCACACTGCGGAATCCGTGTTTTACGCTGTGACGGTGCAATCCGGTCCCATCGTGGTGCGCGTGCGGGACTGCTTTGGTGCGCCCTTCGGAAATGCTCGCCGGCCAAGCGATGGCGCTTTATAGCAAGGGCTGACCAAGATCATCGGCAGATCGAGGGCAAAAAAAACCCGCGCAGTTTCGTGCGCGGGCTGGAATCCACCGAGGTGGTGGAGGAGACAGATTCCACTATATACGATTTGTTGCGACGCACCAAGCGGTGCAGGTGGCAAGCGTGTCTGGCTTCACAAACATGTTGCTTGTGAGCAACAAAGTAGTGGCTTAATACATTGCGGAGCCAGTTTCCTCATCTTTTTGCTTTCTTTTCATTGAGTATTTGACGATATGTTATGGGCCTTATGGCTATGCACTGTTCCCATTTCAGCGGAAAAACAGATACGCAATGCCTACGGCAGCACATAGTCCGATGAGGTCGGCGAACAAGGCGCAGGCTAGTGCGTGGCGGGTGTTGCGGATATTGACGCTGCCAAAGTACACCGCCAGCACATAGAAGGTGGTTTCCGTCGAGCCCTGGATGATGGCGGCAAGCTTGCCTTGGAATGAATCGACCCCATAAGTGGTCATGACATCGATCATCAGGCCGCGGGCGCCCGCGCCCGACAGGATCTTCATCAGCCCAACCGGTAAGGCAGGCACGAAAGCAGTGTCCAGGCCAAGCCAGGCAAACGAGGCGGTCAGGCCTTTCATCAGGACGTCCATGCACCCAGTCACCCGGAACAGCCCGATCGCCACCAGGATCGCGATCAGGTAAGGAATGATCTGCACAGCCACGCCAAAGCCCTCCTTGGCGCCGTCGATGAACGCGTCATAGACATTGATGCCCCTTATCGCCCCGCAAACCAGGAACACTACGATCAGCGTCAGGATGAAGCCGCTACCGGCCAGCGCTGTGGCGGTGCTGACCTGCTCCGGGGGCGCGTGCCGCAGCCAGAGGAATAGTCCGCAGACACCAACTGCCAACAGCCCGAAGGCGGCCAGCACAACTGGCTTGAGCAGATTGAGCCGTTGCGCCCAGGCCACCGCCAGTAACCCTGCCACACAAGAGACGCAAGTGGCCAGCAAAGTGGGCAGGAAGATGTCGGCCGCATTGAATCCGGTAAGACCCTGCTTGACGGCGATCGCCTGCCGCATGGCAATTACCGAGGTAGGGATCAACGTCAACCCGGCCGTGTTGAGCACGATAAACATGATCTGCGCGTTACTGGCCGTGTCCGGACGCGGGTTGAGCGATTGCAATTCGCGCATGGCGTTGAGGCCGAGCGGTGTCGCCGCATTGTCCAGTCCGAGCATATTGGCCGACACATTCATCATCATCGCGCCCTGAGCCGGGTGACCCTGTGGGATGCCGGGGAAGAAATGGCGCAGCAACGGGTTGACGGCCCGCGCGAAAACGTCGACTACGCCGGCACGCTCTCCAATACGCATCATGCCCAGCCACAGGCTCATGACGCCCGCAAGGCCAAGGGAAATCTCAAAAGCCGTACGCGCATTGTCGAACAGGCTCGCCAGCATCGCCGGGAATACAGCGGTATCGCCTGCCGCCAGACGGATGCAGGCAACGACGAAAGCAAGCAGGAAGAAGGAGAGCCAGACCAGGTTCAGAGCCATCGGCGAAATACACGCGGGGTTTGGGAGGAGTGAGGCCACCGCATCATAGCCTGCCGGGCCAGAAGTACGGGCTGGCGGCGAAGCCATGCGAGACGATGACGTCGCAGGTGCTTTTCGTTGCGCAAAAACCTTGATCTGCCGGTATACAATGCGGACATTGCCACCGCGGCTGCCCTATCCGTGAACGTTCCGGGATGGTGCCGCCGTCCTTGACCCTTTGACAACCGTCCGCGACGGACCGCCTGCGCGCTTTAGCCGAGGACGGTGTCTTGCTGACCCAAGCCAGAATCTATGTCCGACGCCCCTGGTACCGAACACGCTCCTCCTGGTTCGGATTCCGCCGGCGCCAGCCTTGGCGCCCAGCACTCCCCATTGTTTGCCTTGGTTACCGATACATTGCGCGAGCGCATCCTCGGTGGGCAATATAGCCAGGGCGAACGCCTGGTCGAGAACAAGCTTTCCACCGAGCTGGGCGTTTCGCGCATTCCTGTGCGGGAAGCGCTTCGCGCGCTGGCGGCGGAAGGTCTGGTGCGCATCGAGCCGCGACGTGGTGCCTCGGTAGCGACGTTGTCGCCGAATATTGCCAAGGAAATGGTCGAAGTGCGCGCCACGCTGGAGGGACTTAACGCCAAGCTGGCTGCCCAGCGCCGTGATCCAGCCCTGATTGCGGAGCTCAATGAGGTCCTGCGCCAGGGCACTGAAGCTGCCGCCAGCGGCCGCTCGGAGCGCTTCGTGGAACTGAATTCCCACTTCCACGAAGTGCTGGGCAATATCGCCGCCAACAGCGTGCTGCAGGATATGGTGCGTACGCTGCGGGAGCGCACGGGACTGCTGTTCGCGCCGGCGAATGTGGCGCGCGCCAGGCAGAACTGGGAGGAACATGCCCAGATTCTGCAGGCAGTCATCGCCGGCGATGCCGACCTGGCGGCGCTGCTGGCGACCCGCCATGTATATAGTGCTGCCAAGGCAGCCGAAGATATGGCCGTCAGCGAGACCAGCGGGCGTGACGGTGCCGCCAAACGTGATGGCAGCATCGCGGGTGCTGGCTAAGGGCGCAAGGGATGCCCGCCAATTCCGCAAGATGACCTACGGTCTCGCGGTATTTGGTATACAAAACATCTTTTTGATGCCGCGTCCATTCCACCGGGGTGCGGCGCCTGCCTGCTGTTGATTTCAAAGGACAAAACCAGGATACGCGCCGGCGCGGCCGCCCCATTGTGGGGCGGCCGCGTGCCCCGGTATGACGCACCGCACCAAAATTTGGTATACTATCAATCCTGACGAACCACAATAGGGATTGAGCATGAACTACCCGGCGCCCTCCTATTACCGGCAGTCGGTTGGCGAACAACTGATGGTGCACTATGCGCAGCGCGATGCTGTGCGCCACTGCACGCCACTCCTCCCTATCCGCTGGCCCAGCCTGCGCGCGCTATTTCGCCGCCAGTGCCCGAATGACCATCGGGTGGTGTGACCGCCTCACTGCCGTCTTCAGCTGGCCTAAGCTAGGGCGGCTCCGCGTGTCGCCAACAGGGCGCGCAAGATAGAGCGGTGGCAGCGTTCCTCGTGCTCGCAATAGCAGCCAAGCGAAAAATTGGTTTGCTGCGACATGGCGGCCAGCAGGTCCAGGGTCCGGCTTGCATCGGGACGGGCCATCTCTGCCCGGAACTGACGCTCGAATGCCCGCCAGGCTTTCTCGTTCCCCTCGCCTTGTATGGCAAGGGCTTCCGAGACCAGTTCGGCTGACGGCGACAGGTTCGGGAACCACACATCGTAGAAGTCCCGCGTGGCGAATTCGGCCTTTGGTACGCCCCGCGGAGGCCGGCGCACCGTCCCGATGCGGATCCCTTCGTCGGGCAACCTGGGTGAGCCCAGCCTCACGATGCGGATGGTCATGCAGATCTCCCTCTATATATAGAAATAGAAGAGTCGGTAGCGGATGGTGCGCCGACTCGCGTCCTCGATGCCTTCTCATGGTGGCTTCATGGTGGCTGTATATTGCCTCGGCCGTATGGCCCTTGGCCAGCCCCGTTGCCAGCTTGCTTCTTGCGTCCATTTGTTGGCCATGAGGCTCTTTATGGACCGTGCGAAAAACATTTCAGAAAACGCTTGCCATGGCCGAGGGGCTCCCTTAAGATTCGCCCCCTCGCAACACCACTACCGCGCTGCAAAGCAGGCGGGACAAGGGATGCGGGGTTGGCAGGGGTGGTTGGCGGCGCGAAAGGCGCGGCGAACGGAAGTAAAAAAACCTGTTGACGAAACGCTGATTGCTCTTCATAATCTCGTTTCTCTGCTGCAGCAAACGCAGCGACGCGGTAAGCAAAGCGAACCGCGGCTAGTTCTTTAACAAACAAACAACCGATAAGTGTGGGCGCTTGATAGCGA
>Ga0255338_1002894_pt1 | contig 22697 bp, 19 predicted proteins | sample MeOH1_35cm_T4_19_FD_203715 | JGI IMG/M metagenome (GOLD analysis project Ga0255338, IMG submission 203715) | Sandy soil microbial communities from University of British Columbia, Vancouver, Canada - MeOH1_35cm_T4_195 | ecosystem: Engineered > Artificial ecosystem > Sand microcosm > Unclassified ...
CGACGGGCCAGCTCTGGCTTGAACGTCGCTGTTTGATTGTAATCAAAGATGCCCTTGATAATGGTATTGTTAGACTCTGAACCACCCGATGTGAAAACGAGTTCCAGCGGATGACAATTCAGATGGCTCGCTAAAGTTTGACGAGTGTCGCGCAGAATATTCTTGGGCTGACGTCCAGCCCAGTGAATCGAACTGGGATTTCCCCACGCCTGTAGAAATTCAGGAACGGCTTGAATCACTTCATCGCTCACCGGAGTGGTCGCATTGTGATCAAAGTAATTCGCTTTCAGTGAATAAAGTGTGCGGATATCATCCATAGAGTGCCGCACCTTATCACACTGTGAAATTCCTGAAAACATATAAGATCTTAATAATTTACGAGCACAGTCAAAGGCGATTTTGAGGGCATGGGTAGCGATTTAGTGTAATTTGTCAGGGTTTTAGACGGTAAAAAATACACCGCAGCTGTACTCAACAAATAAAACTAGACCTCCCCAACCCCCGACCTGACTAGAAACTCTTAAGGAATTTCGCCACTTAGACCGATAAAAAGGGTGTATGACAAGAGCCCATTGGCAGGATCATTTTACGAGCGCACTTCAAAATGCGGAGAGTCTTTATTCCAAAGAGACGACGACGGTTTCGCTTTTGATGTTTTGTTTGCGCTCAAAACTCATTCCCGGCATTGAATATTTGGAATGGGCGAAAGAAAATTTCCAGCTCCCTGTGATTTCAGAAAAGTATTTCCAAGTGCACAAGCCCAAAGCGGAGCTTTTTAAGAAATGGCAAAAAGCTTACAAATGGTCGAATGAGTGCCTCCCGATCGCAGAGTGGGATGGTGTTCTGATCATTGCCTGCTTGGAAATTCCTGAAAACTACGACAATGCAAATCCGACTTCGTTTGTTTTAGCCTCGCATGAAGTTCTCGATCAAACATGGAACACGTACAACAAATCCGAGAGAGTCTCTTCTGCTCCGATGGGTATCGACCTCGCCGACATGACCGCGCTGGCGGCAACGGTGGTGGCTCCTGCAGCAAAGATTCCTTCCGATGAAAATCTTTTTGATGCCGATGGTGGACTTGTCTTAAAAGACGATGCCCACAGCGAAGAAGAACATTCTGAAGAATCCGAATCTAGCGAAGAATCTCCGGAGGGAATAGAGCTCTCTGGTGAAGACGAAGCTTCGGGCTCTCCCGAGGGGCTCTTTGGCGATGCACCGGCTCCCAACATTGAACCTCTGACAAAGAATATTGAACCTACGACAAATTTTACGAAGACAGAGCCACTTCCGTTTATCTCAATGAATATGGACGTGACTAAAGAGCTGAGGATCGCAGACATTCCGCCTGAAAAAAAGACTGTCGCCGCTGAGACGCCTCCCAAAAAAGGCCCTCGCAGTGTCGAAGCCATCATGAATTTCGGAGAGAAAACTGCGATCGACCAAATACCTTCGATGGATGATCTCGAAGAAATTCCTGATCACGAAGTTCAGTTCCCGGATAAAAAACATATTTCGCCGGTGGTTCATGCGACCAGCGGAGACTTCCCGTCTGCACCTGTGAAATCGACCATGAATCCGCAGGGCACTGTCGCGTATTTCCTCGAGAAAGTGCGTAAACAAGGCAAAGATCAGTTTGATAAAGATGTGATTGCGAGCTTCCAGCACATGAAAACTTTCTTTAAGAAATCCATCCTGCTGGCAATTGGTGACAAAGATCGCCTGGTCAAACCGCTCCTTTGGGATGGCGCCTTTGACGGGCAAAAACCGATGACTTCGGAATTTAGTTTAAAAACTCCGAGCATCTTCCGCGTGGTTTCAGGCACTCAGAAGCCTTATCATGGCTTTGTTGTGGTAAATGATCTGAATGAATCCTTCTTCGAGTCTTGGAACCACGGTCAGATTCCTGATCACGTGACGATTGTTCCTCTGATGGACGGCGATCACGTCGTCGGCATGTTGATGGGTTTTGGCGAAAAAGCGAGCTATAACAAAAACGTCTTGAGCTTCACTGAGAACGTCGCAAAGGGTCTGTCGACAAAGCTGTTTAAACCAGCTCCTGCAAAAGTGGCGTAATTTTTTCTGAGATGTCTCCGAACATCTTCCTCCGTCCGTGTGAATCGGGGCTATGCCGCCCCGAACCCCGCTACTGACGGGCATCGTGCCCGTCAGTCTGATGTACCTCTAGAAATTTCACGAAGCTTTGAGCCCGGCCAAAATTTTCAAGTACTTGTATTTGGTTTTATTTCCCTGCCGACCAGGACGGTCGGCAGGCCCCGTTCTCATGGATGGATGCACTCCGTTGTGCCCCTTACTGGGCGTATACACGAAAAAATACGTCCACTACCCCTGCACTAAAACCGTCACCTGACGCTCGTTCGGCGCCGGCAACTTTTCAATCTGCACTTTGATCTTATGCCAATTCAGCGGCAGTAAATCCTGATTCAAACGGTCCGACCATTCAATCACGACAAGACCTTTTTTAGCTCCGAAGAGATCCCAGAATCCCGTGCTTTCAAGATCATCTTCACTCTCAAGACGATAGAGATCCACATGATCCATAGAAACATCACGATTGGCATAGTGATGATGAATTGCAAATGACGGCGACGCCGTTTCCTGAATGCCCAAGCACTGCGTGAGCGCCTTCACAAGCTCCGTTTTACCGGCCCCCACCGGGCCTTCCAGCAGCAACAGACTGCGTTCTTTAAAGAGCTTTAAAAGCCCCAAAGAAATCGCCTCAAGGTCCTGTGGGGATTGCGTATGAAACGTCTTAACGACCTTGAAATCTAACATGACTAGCCTCTAAGAATCTGGCGCATTTTGCGAACGGATTTTTCCAAACCATCTTCGAGGGCATAACACACCAACGAGTGGCCGATATTCACTTCGCGCAAATAAGGTAATTTTTTAATCAACTTCGCATGGTGATAATCCAGACCATGACCCGCATGAACGCCCAAACCAAAAGCATGCGCCAAATGCGCCGCTTTTACCAGACGCTCCCACTCTTTTTGTTTTTTTGCGCCCTTAAGCAGAACCCAATGACCGGTGTGAAACTCCACCGCATCGGCACCGAGATTGTAGCTCGCTTCGACTTGTTCCAAGGAAGGCTCAACGAACATCGAGATCTCAATCCCACGCATTTGCATTTTCTCAACCATGGGTTTCATTTTGCGGAAGCCCTTCACGACATTGAGTCCGCCTTCAGTGGTGAGCTCCGCGCGTTTTTCCGGCACCAGACACACCCACTCCGGCTTGTATTTACGAGCTAGGCGAACCATATCGTCGGTGGCTGCCATCTCGAGATTCAGCGCCACCGGGCATTTCTTTGCGAGCAAAGCCAAGTCGTGCAATTGAATGTGACGTCGGTCTTCACGCAAGTGAATGGTGATTTGTTCAGCACCACCTTTAACAGACCTTTTGACCATTTCCAACACACTCGGATAAACGGTGGTACCACCACGCACCTGACGAAGGGTGGCTACGTGATCCACGTTCACACCCAAACGAATTTTATTTCCCATATTAACTTAATTCTTTCTCGAGGAACTGAGCGATTTGCTCTGCGTACTCAGTGATTTTTATTTTATCCGGACCTTCCACAAGAATTCGTAACAGCGGCTCTGTGCCGGAGTACCGAACAAACAAACGGCCTTCTTTGTTTAATTGCTTTTCAATATTCGCAATAAGCTCAGCATAGCCTTTGATTTCCGCAAGCTCTGTGCGTCTTTTCACGCGGCAATTGATCAAAACTTGCGGCACATCCTCGATGACCTTGTTCAGATCGCTGGCTTTTTTACCGGTTTGTTTCATCACTGCCAAAACATTCAAAGCCGCCACACAGCCATCACCCGTCGTCGAGTGATCAAGGAAAATCATGTGCCCGGATTGCTCGCCGCCAAGATTGTAACCATGCTTACGCATTTCTTCGACGACGTACTTATCACCGACACCGACTTTGACGAGCTTAATGCCTTGCTCATTCATTTTCTTTTCAAGGCCGAAGTTGCTCATCTGAGTCGCGACCAAAGTGTTCTTCTTCAAAATACCAAGATCTTTCATGTGCAATGCACAGAGAGCGAGGATGTGATCCCCGTTCATGACCTCACCCTTTTCATCGACCATAATCACGCGGTCCGCATCGCCATCAAGACTGATTCCGACATCCGCTCGATACTGAATAACTGCATCCGCTAGTTTTGCTGGATAGAGTGCGCCCACTTTATCGTTGATATTGATGCCATTGGGTTCATCACCCAGCTGAATGACTTCCGCGCCAAGTTCTTGAAACACCGCCGGCGCCACCTTGTAAGCCGCTCCGTGAGCGGTATCTAAAACAATACGAAGGCCATCCAAAGTGTATTCTAACGGGAATGTCGACTTCACATAGACGATGTAGCGCCCTTGAGCATCTTCAATACGGCGAGTGCGTCCTACATCACGAGAATGCGGCAAAAGACGAGTGAGGTCGTCGTTCAAAACCAAACGTTCAATTTCTTTTTCCATATCATCGGCGATTTTAAATCCGTCCGGACCGAAGATTTTAATTCCATTATCTTGAAAGGCATTATGCGAAGCTGAAATGACGATCCCCGCATCCGCGCGCATAGTGCGAGTCAGATAACCGATTCCCGGAGTTGGCAATGGCCCCACAAGCTGCACGTGCACCCCCATGGAGTTGAGCCCCGAAGAAAGAGCCTGCTCGATCATGTAACCTGACAAGCGAGTGTCTTTGCCAATAACAACTTTGCGAATGGCGGAGGCCCCGGGACGCGCTTGTTTGTGCAGAAGATGACCAATCGCTTGGCCGACTCGCAAAACAATATCAGGGGTCATAGGAAATTGGTTGGCAGTTCCACGGATTCCGTCGGTTCCAAATAAGCGGTTCGATTTTTCAGACATGGATCTTTCCTACTTTGTCTCTGTTTTATGCTCAGACTTGGTGGAGACCTCGGCCCGAATCACGTTCGGGCGGACTCCTAAAATCCGCACGCCCATCGGGACGTCGATCTTATTCAAGGGGATATCGATATCAAGAACCCCTTCTCCTCGCTCTGAAATGTCGATGAGAATACTCTGGGTTTGGGGATTGTCCATAAATTTCTTTAGAGCGGCCCTGGGTCCTGAAACCTTCACACGGATGTTATCTGCCGTCTGCGCCACCACCACTTGTTTCGGCCCGGTTTGCAGTTCGATGTCGATCTTCTTACTCAAGACGAAATCTCGTCGACCGAGGATCGTCAGCCATAAGATCAGCGAGATAAACAACGCCACCATCTTGTAGCTAAAATTTTCAGTCACATAGGAAGTCCAAGGTTTGCGCATCATAGAGGAGCGTCCCCTTGCTGGAAGGCTTTGTATTTAAGCCCGTAGGTTTCGTAAAGAGCCTTACGGATATCCCCGAGCTCAGCATTGGCGGTCAAATGGCCCCCTTGCACGATCCCAATCGATTTGTTCTCTTCGCTGACGACAAAAACCAAAGCGTCGGTTTCTTCCGTCAAACCGATCGCAGCACGATGGCGTGTGCCCAAGTTTTTATCGAGAGCTGGATTTTTACTGAGCGGCAAAAAGCAGCCGGCAGAATGAATCTTGCCGCCGCGAATGAGTAAAGCCCCGTCATGCATGGGACTTGTCGGATGGAAAATCGAAGTGATCAGTTCCGCTGAAACTTTGGCATCAATCTCAGTCCCAAATTCGATGTGGTAGTCGATGACAATCTCACGCTCAATCACGATAAGCGCCCCGTAACCCTTTTGGGCTGTGGCGATGATGCCTTTGGCGATCTCTTCAATCACATGGGTTTCTTGCGCGGCCGTGACATCTGTGAAGAATGGATTGCTTCCGATGTGCGCAAGCGCCCGGCGAATCTCGCCTTGGAACAAGATCACCACGATCACAAACAAATTGGAAAAGAATTTTTCAAGCAGCCAGTTGAAAGTAAAAAGCTCGAGCCAAATACTGAGGATGTAACCGATCGCGAGAACCCCAAGACCGGAAAGCATTTGAATCGTACCTGTGCGTTTGATGAGCACCAAAATACGATAAACCACCATCCAAACCAAGATCATGTCGATGAGATCTTGGATTCGGAGGTGGGATACAATGAATACTAAGTTATCTATAAACTGCTGGAACACCCTTTGAGCCTATCACAGGATGTTTAGATTGTCACAGGGCCGGTGTTACCAACTGGGTCTCCGGCTGGCTTCTTATCTGTCGCTACAGAAGCCGCAGCACCTAGACCCCCGTCTTTCTTGTTGGTGCGGACCTTTTCGATCTCACTCACGGAGGCGCCGTTAATCAACATAGCAACCTCGTGGCCGTCGATCGTTTCGTACTCCATCAAAGCTTGAGTGAGGCGTTCGAGAGCATCCTTGTTTTCGACAAGGATCTTAAAGGCTTTCTTGTAACCTTCGTCGATAATGCGAGAAACTTCGGTATCGATCTCTTCCGCTTTGGCTTCAGAGTAGTCTTTGGATTTCTGACCGTATTGCATGCCCAAGAACACTGGGCCTTCACCTTTTTCGTAGGCCAAAGGTCCAAGTTTCTCGCTCATACCCCATTCACACACCATGCGACGGGCGATCGCCGTAGCTCTTTCAATATCATTCGCAGCTCCAGCCGTAACGTCCTTGTAAACCAACTCCTCAGCCGCACGGCCACCAAAAGCAAAGGCGATCCAGTTTTCAGCTTGGGATTTAGAGAAGCTCACAGAGTCTTTCTCGGGCAATGTCTGAGTGAGCCCCAAAGCCATACCTCGAGGAATGATCGTCACTTTGTGAATCGGATCTAAGCCTGGAATTTTGTAACCAACAAGTGTGTGACCTGCCTCATGGTAAGCGGTCATGCGCTTATCTTCTTCAGAGATCACCATGGATTTTCTCTCAGCACCCATCAAAACTTTATCTTTCGCTTTTTCGAAGTCTTCATTCTCGAGATACTTTTTATCCGTGCGAGCTGCGATCAATGCCGCTTCATTCACAAGATTTTCCAAATCCGCACCAGAGAAACCAGGAGTTCCTCGGGCGATTTTCGAAGTATCCACATCAGGGCCGAGCGGAGTTTTCTTCATATGCACATTGAGGATCTGCTCACGGCCTTTCAAATCTGGTTTATTCACGACTACGCGACGGTCGAAACGACCCGGACGAAGAAGTGCTGGATCGAGAACGTCTGGACGATTCGTTGCTGCAATCAGAATCACGCCTTCAGCGGATTCAAACCCATCCATCTCGACAAGCAATTGATTGAGAGTTTGCTCGCGCTCATCGTGACCACCACCCATACCGGCACCACGATGGCGTCCGACGGCATCGATCTCATCGATGAAGATCAAGCAAGGAGCGTTTTTCTTGCCTTGTTCAAATAAATCGCGGACGCGGCTCGCACCGACACCTACGAACATTTCAACGAAGTCGGAACCTGAAATCGTGAAGAACGGGACCCCCGCTTCACCGGCGACGGCGCGTGCAAGCAAGGTCTTACCAGTTCCTGGCGAACCCACGAGCAAAACCCCTTTAGGAATACGGCCACCGAGCTTGGTGTATTTTTTTGGATCTTTCAGGAAGCTCACGATCTCTTGCAAATCATCTTTCGCTTCATCGACACCCGCCACTTCTTTGAAAGTGACGCGATTTTTATGTTCTGTCAGCATACGCGCGCGGCTCTTACCGAAGGACATCGCCTTACCGCCGCCGACTTGAATTTGGCGCATGATGAAGAAGAACAAACCCACGATCAACAACAACGGCAACCAGTTCACGAGGAAAGATTGGAAGAAGTTGTTGGTGTCAGCGCGCTCATAGTTAGGCGTCAAACCATTTGCGACAAAGAATTTGTATCCTTCATCTGAAGTATTTCCGACGATGCTAAATTTGGTTGCACCGTTATACTTCTTAGCAAAGTCTGGCTTGATCTCGCCGAGAATTTCGCTGGTCTCTTGGCGGAATGTGATATCCGCAACCTCGCCGGCCTTCACTGCATCAACTAATTTTGAATAATTGAAATCTGGAATGGTTTTCTGATGTTTATTTTCATAAGCGTGAAAGAAAAACACCACCATGATGATGAGGAAGAACCACAGGGCCAAGGTCTTTTGAGTGGATCGCATGCTTTCTCCTTCCTGAGAAATATCCTTAAAGCGTAGCATGGAAGGGAGGGGGTCACAAGACTTGCGCTCTATATTCTAGCTTTATTTTCAGGACCTATTTTTCTATTTTCTGGACCCGAATTTGCTGCGCGTTAATGACCCAATCCATCCCGCTCACTCTAAAGATGAGGTCTTTTTGGGAAATGTCCAGTCGTTTTTGCACTTCTTCAAGATGAGACTGCGAAAAATTCTTTACATTTTGAGACAAAAGATAGCTTGCAAGCGCTTGCTTTTGCTGAGCTTTAGAGAGCGAAAGATAATGAGCACGCGAAATAAAATCTGCTTGCAAAACACCTTCTGGAAGCGCGCTTTCTTCGAGCATTTCAGAGAGGATTTCGAGCGAACGGCCGAGACTGTTCACGGCTCCCTGCTGACGATTTTCCAAGGCCACTAACCATTCCTGACGAATCCAGTTTCTCATGGGATGAAGATCCCCATTCGAAGGATCCTCGAAGGCTTTCAGTGAAAGCGCATTGAGATATTCTTGCAAATCGTTTTTAGAAATTTTTAAAAAAGGTCGGAACAATTCGTTCTGAAGAGTTCTCATCGCAACAAGCCCCTGGCCCCCTGTGCCACGAATAAGTCTCAATAAACGAGTTTCTAATAAATCTTCGCGATGATGAGCCAGCGCGAGTAAGTCAGATTTTGTTTTTGCGCGAACCTTTTGCAGTGAACTGTGGCGAAAATCCCTCAGCTCTGCTTCCGAAATAAGCTCCGCGCCTTGATGTTTTTCCACGTGAAATGGGATACCGTGGGTTTTGCAGAAGGCACGACAAAACTCGGCGGCGGCGTCTCGGTAAACTTGATTCTGACCTGGACCATGGTGAATGTAACACGCTTCGATGCCACTGCGGCGAACGCGATGAAGGGCCCGCAACAACGCCAGAGAATCCACGCCGCCACTGAAGCCGACGAGAATCTTTCTCTCGAGAAGCTCGTGTTCTTTCATTTCTTTCCAGAGCTGATGCTCCAGATCCAACCAGTCGTTCAAATCTAAGATCCTTGGGCTACTGTTTTCACATTGCAGAATTCATAAAACCCAAACTCGCCGAGCTCACGTCCGTGACCGGACTCTTTGACGCCACCGAATGGCAACCTTGCATCGGATTTTACAAAATCATTCACTACAACAAAGCCGGAATCCATTTTTTTGGCAACAAGTTCTTGGGCTCGATTCGGATTGCTCGAGAAAATTCCTCCGCCCAGACCATACGGAGAGGTATTGGCGATCTCAAAAGCCTCGGATTCACTCTCGGCGCGGATCACCAAAGCCACGGGACCAAAGAGTTCATCTTTGTGAATATCGGGATGATTGTGTTTAAATGTGATCATGGTTGGTGGATAAAAGGCGCCGACTTTTTCAGGAATTTTGCCGCCTAAAATCACTTCGCCGCCGAGGGACTTCATCGTCTCCACTTGCTCTTGCAACTGCGATTGGAATTTCAGGGCCGCAAGAGGCCCCGTTGGATACGTCGTGAGTTCGGCCTTCATTTGTTTTACGAAACTTTCATAGACTTCTTTCAGGACGATAAACCGTTTCGCAGCAATACAGCTCTGACCGTTATTGATCATGCGGCCTTGGGCGCAGACCTTTGCCGCGTGCTCAACATTTGCATCAGCAAGCACAATGTAGGGGTCGCTGCCGCCGAGCTCGAGAACGATTTTCTTTAAATTCGCTCCGGCGACTTTTGAAACTTCCTTCCCTCCCCGCGTGCTACCGGTGAAGGTGACGCCGCGGATTTTTGGATGCTCAATCAAGTGGGCTGCGAGGGCATGATCGATGTGCAGATTAAAGACAATCTGTTCGTCGTAAATATTTTTGCAGAGTTCTTCGATCTTGGCGGCACAACCCGCTGTCAGGTCCGCGTGTTTTAGCAAAATCACATTGCCGATCATGATCGACGGAGCCGCAAAACGGATGAACTGCCAGAATGGAAAATTCCACGGCATGATGGAGAAAATCAATCCCATGGGCTCAAAGCGAATTTCGCTGGCAGCATAGTTGGCAGCAACCTTGCGCGGCTGCAAGAGCGCGGGACCCTTTTCAGCAAAGTACTCGCAAGTGACAGCACACTTTTCAATCTCCGCCACTCCGTCTTGCACGGCTTTTCCCATCTCTTGATTCATCAAGGTCGCAAGTTCTTTTTTGTGTTCACGCAGATTCGTGGCCAACTGCTTGAGAGCTTGAGCGCGGCGCTCAGTGGAAACCTCGCGCCATGCTTGCAGGCTGCGCGTGGCTAGCTCGACGGTGTCATCGACTTGCTTGAGGCTCAGATAATGGTAGGTTTGAACGACTTCCCCGGTGGCGGGGTTGATAGTTTGAAACATAAGGCCCCCTTTGATGGAGCCACATCATATCTCGCTTAGATCTCAGTGAAAACTTGATAAAAAGAGATGACAAGGGCTAGCAAAAAACACATCGTCATAACGCCCCAAGAAAACACTTTGTAGGCCTTCGCCACTCGGAGCGCGCTCTTGGTGTAGTCCGTGTTATTGAACACTGGAATGGGCTTCAGCACCACGCGCATCAGTTGATGTGCGCACAGACAGAAGAAAATCACGGAGACTAAAGACAAAACGTAAGTATTCATAACTCACGTATCGGCTCAAAATGAGAATGACAGAGTCTAGTTTTCGGGAAGGGATTTACTCTTTGGGCGTATTTTCTTTTTTAAGGATCTCGACTTCGGCCGAGATCTTGAACTTGTGAGTCTCGGCAAACTTCGAGAACTCTTTCACCAGATCGATTTTCTGGATCATCGCCACGAGCTCTTTACTCATGCGCTGAGTGATTTCATCTTTGGATTTCGAAGCACTCTGCAAAAGCGTCTGCAGAACTTCTTTAGGGAGTTTCATTTCGCCTAAGTAAGTGCGAATGGATTCTTCGGTCAGAAAGGCGGCACTCACACCGACGGTGAAAACTTTTTTAAGCGCATCGCTCAGCAAAGACTTCCCGTCTTCCACTTTGCTCTCTTCGAGCATATCTTTTTTGGTGTATTTTCCGTCCGTTGACATAGAGATTACTTTCTATAAATTTGCGCCACACGTTTATGATAGGCACTCATCATGCCTGGCAAATTCACACTGACAAGCGCGTTGGCAATAGGCCCGGGAACAAACATGCTAAAAGTCGCTTCCACTGAGTAAGTCGCGCGACACTTGCCGGCCTCATCCTCGAGCTTCCACGAACCCATCGATGTTTTAAACACATCACCACCAGCAAACTCCCAAGTAATCCCCGTCGGAGGAGTCTCCGTCATCCACATGGTGTACTTGAAAGATTTAATCACCGAGACATTGTACTCAACAAGTTTACGATTGCCTTCAGTCTTGAGGACTTTGCATTGTTTCACCTCTTGAAGGAACTCATGGTACTTCTCGTAATCAGAGATGATTTTAAAAAACTCTTCCGTCGTACAATTGAAAACTTCTGCCGTCGATGCTTTTGCCATGACTTAAGTCTCACGGACCTGATGAGAGGTGTCAATAGAATCGTAATATGTATTATGTTACGTTATTTTCAATTTCTTGCGCGAACAATACTAAGCCATCACCAAGGTTGGCTTGAAGTTTCTCGATGGCTTCGGACAGCGGCAGCCAATAGTATCTGAACTCCAGGTCTTGATCCTCACCAGTTCCAGTCACTGTGTGGGTCCATCTGTCTTCAAGGCTGGAATCTGTCAGCGTAAAAATATGTCTCTCTTGGAACTGGTTGTTGTAGGACTTATAAAAAACATAACTCCCCAAGTACCGAATGTTTCTTTTCGCCAACACACCGGATTCTTCGAGGAGCTCTCTCTTCGCGGCGAGAGCATAGTCCTCACCATCTTCGACAGATCCAGAAGGCAATTGCGGGCTTACTTCCATGAACTTCACATGATCGAAGACAAGAACTTCCGTGGTCTCACTTCTTTTTCGCAAGACATAGACAACAACCTTTTGCACTGCTTTTTCATTGGGAGAACGGGCTGCAAACCACGTCAAGGCTTCCTTTGTGGTTTGACTCAAAAAATCTTGCTTAAGCTCTTGATATTTCGTTCGAGTCATTTCCGGGGTTGCCAAGATTTGCCTCTTCAAGCCCTGGTACTGTTTGGCGACATGAGGATGACTGATCAGATAATTTCGAAAGGCAATATGCTTCGCGATTTCAGAATGTCCTTCTTCGAAACAATGGACATGGACTCCGAGCTGTGTGCCGATCTGAGGGCGACTGAAATAGCGACGACCTGCAATTCCATTTTCACCTTTCGAAGTGTAGTTCAGCTTTTCCATGGCTTTGATGAAACTTGAAAACGCGCCGGCTTTAACCACGACCAAAATATCTATGATCGGTTTTGCAAGCATTCCAGCAATGGATGTACTCCCAATATGCTCGATTCTTAAGATCGAATCTGCAGCGACTCCCTCTATTGCGATAGCTTCTAGCTTAAACAATTGAGGCCAATAAGGCATATACTCCTGAGGAAATTGTTCAAAACTCATCACTCTCTCCTTGCAAAAAGTGGGAATTTAGTGAGAACCCATGAGTTTGTCAAAGCATCTTGAAAACTTTAATTCTTCTTTAATTTCATCGACATAGCGCATTTATAGTTGTCGATGATGAGCGGATTTATTATATTGCCCTCGAATGAAACGAAAGCAACCAACTCTTTTTGACTACCAAGAAAGTCTCCTCTCCAAAGGAAAGGTAGAAGCTCAATCCAATCAAAAGCAGTCCAAGAAAAAATCCAAAAGAACCAAACTCTCAAAAGCAGAAAAAAAATACTCCCGCACCATTCACGGCGGAGAAGAATCCAAAGGCCGAAGAAAAGAGTACCGCCCGCTTGCAGAAAACAAGTGGCATCATCTCACTCTGAAGTCTGAATTAGCAAAAGACCCATGGAGCTTTCTCACGCCAAAAAACCAAGCAATCATCAGAGACACACTCAAAGAAAAATCCAAAAAATGGGGAGTAAAGATCGCAGAAGTCGTCAACGTCGGCAATCACCTCCACATCAAACTTAAATTCAAATACAGAAAAGGCTTTCAGAACTTCCTAAGATCAGTCACAAGCCTCATCGCCAGAAAAATCACCAACGCAAAAAAGGGAAACCAACTCCCAAAACAAAAGCACAAACAAAACAAATTCTGGCAAGGCCTAGCATTTACAAGAGTCCTAAAGACAAGCTACGAAGTCCTCCAACTCAAGGGCTACTTCAAAGCCAACCGTATCCAAGCAGTCAAAGGCGAAAAGGCGCGAGAACAATTCCTCAACGCCTTCAACGACAGGATCCAATCCCTGCGGAAAGGCACTTCCTCAGCCTGAGTTTGAACTGCGCATCAACACAAGGCTTTTGCGCTTGCCTCGCCTCAACCACAAGACGAAAATACCCCCATGGAAGAGATCGAAAAGTTTTTTCGCTGCCCGTATTGTCATCAGAAAATTTCGATGCTACTCGATCTGTCGGTCGATGATACGCAGTCTTACATCGAAGACTGCGAAGTGTGCTGCCGGCCCATTCAGATTACGTACTCGGTTCACAATGGCACACTCAACTCTTTCATCGCGGAAGGTGCCGGCGGATAAATCTAATCGCGTGTTAACGCCTGACCGACTTTCACGAATTGATCGAGATTCATCTTGCCCTCGAAGCAATTTGCGAACGCTTCGGGATAAACCATAATGATCGTGCTTCCCATGCGGAACATGCCGAGCTCCGCGCCCTTTTCAATCGCGATCGGCGTTTTGTACTCAACCACACGATTGCGGGTCAGAGTGAGCTGATTGCCGCGGAAACTTGGGTCGAAACTGAGTTCGATTTGTCCCACGTTCGTCGCACCCACAAACACCACACTCACCGGGCCGTAGTCGCTGGCGATTTCAACCACGATACGCTCATTCACCGACATCAGGTCATGAATATTTTCCACGCTCCACTTGTTCACCGGCCACAGCTCGCCCGGGATGTGTGTGACCTTGGTGATCGCCCCGCTCACCGGTGCATGCACACGGTGGTAGTCCGTGGGGCACAAGTAGTAAGTAATAAAAAAACCGTTTTGATATGTCTGCAGAGCTTCAGGACTGGCGAGCAATTCCTGCACGGAGTAGTCCTTGCCCTTCGCTTGCACCAGTTTTCCGCCGTGAATACGACCATATTGGCTTATCTGGCTGTCCGCGGGATGGATGGCCGCCGCGTTCTTCGCCACCGGCCGCAAGCCCGTCCTTAACCGCCGCACGAAAAACTCGCCGAGGCTGGGGTACTCGCTCACCGGTTTTTCAGCCTCGTCGAGATTGATGTTGTAAATTTTAGCAAAAATCCGGATGGTCACTGCTGCCCAAATACGAGGCCCGCGCCAATGCACGAGCTTGCCGACGAGATAACTTAAATGATTGCGAGGTAGAAATTTGGTAATGGCTGACATGGGCACTATTGTGGTGCTATAGCTTAAATATGTCACGAATTTTTCAGAACCTCGAGGTCCCCATTGACACAGATCTCGAGGAAAAGTTGCAGTATCTCATGCCGGATCACGGCCCCTATCGCATTTTACGCCAAAGCGTCGATGCCCGCCGCTCCCACAATGTGCACTTCGTTTATACCGTCGAAGTGGCTGAGCAAAACGAAACACTGAAAAACGACACTTATCCCGTAGAAAAAATCAGCAAAGTAGTTACCGAAAAGCCGCTGATTGTAGGCTCGGGTCCCGCGGGACTTTTTGCCGCTCTTCGCTTGGTCGAGCGCGGAATTCCCTGCATCTTATTTGAGCGCGGCTCTGAAAGTGCGGAACGCATCAAGGGCATCAATCGCTATTGGCGCTATGGCGAACTCGATCGCCGCAATAACGTTTGTTACGGCGAAGGCGGAGCGGGTCTTTACTCCGACGGCAAACTCATTACACGGATCAAATCTCCGCATATTCCGTATGTGCTCAATCGCCTCGTCCAGTTCGGTGCACCAGCAGAGATTCAGTGGCTGGCGAATCCGCACGTGGGCTCGGATAAAATTCGCCGAGTGATTCCAAAAATGCGCGAGTTCTTGCGCGCCAACGGATGCGAGATTCATTTCAACTCGCAAGTCGTAGAAATTCTATTTGAGAACCGCCAAACCGTCGGCGTGAAGACCGAACATGGCACCGAGTTTCGCTCACCCCACGTAGTGCTTGCCACGGGACATTCCGCCGAAGACATGTTGATGCATCTCAAAGAAAAAGAAGTTTTCATGGAGGGAAAGTCCTTCGCCATGGGTCTTCGTATTGAGCATCCACAACGTGCCATCAATAAAATTCAATACCGCGATTTTTCTGAACATCCAAAGCTCGGTTCGGCAAACTACAAGCTGGCCGATCACGATCACAAAACCAACATTGGCGTCTATAGTTTCTGTATGTGTCCCGGTGGCTACGTTTTATCGAGCGGCACTGAAGCCGATGGCATTGTCTGCAATGGGATGAGCAACTATAATCGCAACTCCCCTTATGCCAATGCCGCGATTGTCGTCAGCGTGGACCATGAGAAAAACTTCGGCAAAGATATTTTCGGTGGACTCAAATTACGGCGCCAACTTGAGACTCAAGCGTATCAATCCGTCCTCGCGGCGGGCGGCACCAAAGAATTGCCGGCACAAAACATGATGGATTTCATTCGTGGCCGCATCGGCAAAGTGAACCCGGGCTCCTCCCCTTCAGGCACCAAAGCGGTTCGCCTCGATGAAATTCTGCCGAGCTTTATTCGTAAACGCATCGTCGAAGGCTTTAATAAATTCGACCGCTCGATGAAAGGCTTTATCACCGAAGATGCTCAACTTTATGGCATTGAATCACGCACAAGCTGTCCCATTCGCGTGACCCGCGATGAAGAAACTCTTCAGAGTCTCAGCCACCAAGGATTATTTCCTGCAGGTGAAGGCGCAGGCTACGCGGGCGGAATTACTTCGGCCGCATGTGATGGCGTGCGCATCGCTGAAAAAATCTTTGATCTCTGCAAATAAATACGTCAGCCTTTAGTAAACCCTAGAAACTAAGGAGAGTTTCATGAAAAAACTATTGGCAGCGGCTTCTGTCGCGGCTTTTCTATTCGCAGGATCTTCTGCATTCGCCACCGATGCAGGATGCGGTCTCGGCAGCATCATCTTCACCAAGAACAGCAAGCTGTTGCAACTTTTTGCGATGACGACGAACACTTGGTTCTTTACTCAGCCTCTGGGTATCACTTTCGGAACTTCTGGCTGCTCCGCAAGCGGCATTGTTCAGAACGATAAGCAAATCCAATACTTTGTTGAAATCAATCAAGAAGAGCTTTCACGCGAAATGGCTCAAGGCCACGGTGAAAAATTGGCGACTTTGGCATTGCTGAAAGGTTGCATGAACCAAGACTCCCAAAGAGCTTTCGCCGGTTTCACTCAGTCTTCATACGCACAAATCCTGCCTTCCGCAAACACCTCTGCGGTCGAGATGGTGCAAAACTTGAACAGCGAAATGGCTGGTCAAGCGGATTTGAATCAGCTTTGCCATGGTTCTTAATCGGCTCCTGATATTTTTGTTAGTGAACATCTTAGCCCCGCACTTTGTGTGGGGCTTTTCATTCGAGAACAGTGCGAATTACAAAAAAATCGCTCTTGAAAAACGTCTTTCTGAAAACCCGCAGTGGCTTAAGCTCGGACACTACCATCCCACCTGGACCGGCAAACAGGTCTCTAAAATTCGTGGAAACTTTTTTATTTCTCCACTAGGGGCTGAGAATCCCGAAGCGGAATTACTTGCATCCATCGACCAGCTCTTTTCCAAAGAAAACAACAAACTTCAATGCCGCTACCTCGGGCGCATGCGCTGGTTGAAATCCGTTTTGCCTCTTCAACAAGAAGATCTGATTTCGTGTCCTGAGCGCGATGAGTGGAAAAAGCGGCTCGGTGCCAAAGAAATTTACATTATTTTTGCCTCCAGCGATCTCGGCAGTCCGGGCTCGAGCTTCGGTCATACATTTTTGAAATTTCACAACCCCGCCAACACTCAACAGCTAGAGCTTCTGGACTATGGCGTGAATTATGCGGCGATCACGGGCGAGGATTCAGGAGCCCTCTTTGCCTTGAAGGGCCTGTTCGGTTATTACCCCGGAAATTATTCGATGCTGCCGTATCATCAAAAGATCCGCGAGTACACCAATCTCGAGGGCCGTGACCTTTGGGAGTACAAACTTAAACTTTCCGAGGAGGAAACTGAGTTTTTAGTAGATCATTTACTAGAACTCGACGGCAGTTTTTCTTACTACTACTTTGCCGACGAGAATTGCTCTTATCAAATCTTAGAGCTTCTCAATCTCGTGCGCCCGGATTGGAACCTGACACAGAGCTTTTATGATTTCGTCATTCCCTTGGACACGCTCAAGGTTTTGAATGACCGAGATCTCCTGGAAGATGAAAAACTCCGACCGTCGCTTCAAGCGGAGTGGCGCGCTCGCTATGCGGGACTGAATCTGAATGAAAAACATGAACTGCGCGACATCGTGAAAAGTCCAAAAGAATTTAAATTTACGGAAAATCTCACGCCCAAAGAAAAAGCTGAGACACTCGAAGCTTCGCTCAGCTATATCGCGATCAAGGAGTACCGCGAACAAAAAGAATTTAAAGAGGACAAGTACGCCCTGGCGATTCAAAGAGCACGCCTAGGACAAGTCACCGAACCAGTCACGATCACACCACCGGCCTCGCCGCTTCTCAGCCAACGTCCTAAGGGATTTTATCTCGGCTATGGCGAGTACGATCAGAAAAATTACTGGAGTCTTAAATACCGTCGCGCCTTTCATGATCTTCTTTCAGACGATACGGGACTGACGCCGTTTGTTCACTTAGAAGTGCTCAGCCTGGAGTTCCGCTATTTCACTGAGAATCAGAACTTCGACCTTTATCAATTCACATTGTTGAATGTTCTTTCTACGTCACCAACGAATATTCTGGATCACCCTCTCAGTTGGGTACTGGACCTTGGAACTCGCCCCAAGCTCGCACCTTATTTTGATTTTGGTGCCGGGACGAGCTTTGATCTCACACAAAAAAAGCCGACACGATTGGTTCTACTTGGTCGCAGCGAAAATCGCACTGAAGACGATAAGTATGCAGGCTATGCGGGCCTGCATACGCTTTTATTGACAAAATGGGGCTCACACTTTCATTCGCTGCTAGCGGCAAAGTATCTTTATTCTTTTCAAGATCATCAGTTTTTCTGGGAGCCCGAAGCTGGAGTTTCCTTTTCGCAGGGAGCTCACGAGCTTCGCTTCGAATACAAGAACCGTCGGGAAGTGCCCGACTGGAAGACTTCTTACATCTTTTTCTTCTAAAACTTCTTGAAGAGAATCCCTCACTCGGCAACTATAGAGCTTATGAGATACCTCATCGCCCTTAGTTTAAGTGTGTTTTTTTCTGTGAGCGCTATATCCGCCGTCTTGGACGACTGCGGCTGCCAATATCCTGAAGCTTGCCGTGACCGCGGTGACGGCCGAACGGTTTGTATTGGTACACAATTAGATAAGGGAAATGCTGGCGACTACTGCGCCTCTGCCCCGCTCGGATTTTGTAAGTATCCACTCACCTGCCAAGATCGTGGCGACAAGGTGATGATCTGTATTGATGGCACTCTCGAGAAGGGGAAAAATGGATCGCTTTGTGGCACCACTCCGACGGTTTGCAAATACCCTCTGCAATGCAAGGACCGTGGGGATAAAATCAACACCTGCGTCGGTGGAGATCACTACCAGGGAAAGCGCGGCGATCTGTGTATTGGCGCGCAGACTTTTTGCGAAAAAAGCCTGACGTGCAAAAAAGATAAAGAAGGTGTTTCAATCTGCCAATAGTTTTTTAAAAGAAACTATATCCCACACCGACGAAGTGATTCCAAACCTCAAAGGTCGTGGTCTGTTCGTTGATCGTTTGAATCACGTTGTACCACTGAGTCTTGTACTGCACGGACCATTTTGGATTAAACTCGTATCTAAGCAATCCCGCAAAAATATATGTCCCAAAATTGGTGTTATAATCAGGCCCATTTTGATAAAGACCTACGTTGGTAAAACCAACTCCGAGATAAAGATTCCAAGCATCGCGATTAAAAAATCGGACATGGGGAATAAACGACATCGTCGCAACACTCACGCTTTTATTATTTTGCAGTGCAAATTCTCCGGTGTCATGATCCGCCTGAAAGCCCTGCCATTCAAAAGACATCAGGCCCCCTGGCATTACGAAGTTCACGCCTAAAACGTAGCTGCCAACAGAGTCTTTGGTCGTCAGATAACCGGTTTGCATGGCGACACCGCCTGCAGCGGTGACTTCGATACGAAACACAGGCTCTTTGAGTTCAATATACTCAGGCGTCGTGGCCCAGGCTTGAGTGCTGAGCCACAGAGATGTAGCAAAAATTAGGACGAACTTCATGCAGGCCTCCTCGTTGTAGATCTATAGGCTTCAGATTTTCCTAAAGCCTATAACGACTAAACTTGAGGTTCAAGACCTGGAGTGATGCTGGCCTCTGGTTCTTCTTCTGTTACTACCGGCACCGCGTGGGTGAAATCTTCATCTTTTGTCACAAGTTTGCCGAAGAATTTGTTGCCCCAGCGACGGCTGCGCTCGACATATCCATAAGCTGCAGGGATCACCACAAGAGTTAACAACGTCGAGCTGATCAAACCGCCGATGATCGCAACCCCCATGCTGGTTCTTTGCTTGGAAGCTTCATTCAGACCGATGGCAACTGGCAACATCCCGGCGATCAATGCGAACGATGTCATGAGGATCGGACGAAGACGGTTTTTACCGGCCTTCAAAATTGCATCATGCATGCTAAGCCCACCCTGCATCGATTGATTGATATAATCGACAAGGATAATCGAGTTCTTGGTTGCAATCCCCAAAAGCATCACACAACCAATCATCGAGAATAAGTCTAAAGAACTTTGAGTGATGAGCAACGCATAGAAAGCCCCGCAGGCCGCGAGCGGCAACACGAGCATGATCGTCAACGGAGTCACGAAAGATTCATACAAGGACGCAAGCACCATGTAGATGAACAAAACGCCAAGCCCCATGGCAACGACGATGTTAACTAGCAGCTCTTGGAAGTTCTCTGCCTGCCCGACAAACTTGTAACTCATCCCCGCAGGGAGCGGATGGTCCTTATCAAGGAGTTGCTTAACATCAGCAATCGCAGCGCCCATACCAGGACCTTTCGGCGCAATATCGCCGGTGATCTGGATGTAACGAATACGATCTTGACGATTGATTGTCGTAGGACCTTGCGCCTCTTTCACATCAGCAAACAGACGCAAGTACGTCAGACGTCCATTCATCGCTGGAATGCGGACGTTATTCATGTACTCTTTGATATCGCGCTGATCTTCGCGCAAGCGAACACGCACGTCATACTCCCGGCCGCCTTCACGGAACACGGCAGGGGTCACGCCCTCAACAAGCGCGCGGAGTTCATTGCCGACTTGGGTATTCAATACACCCACAGTCGCAGCCCGCGCCGGATTGATATCGATTTGAATTTCAGGTTTTCCAGGACGGAAACTGGTATCCACATCAAGAAGTGCCGGGTGATGTTTTAATTTTTCAAGAACAAACATCGCCTCTTTTTCAAGCTGCGCCTGATTGCTGCCGACGATATTCAAGGTAAACGGCCGCGCACCGCCACCCGTCTTATCCTGATCTTTCACAACTGGATTTGCGTATGCAAAAGGCTTTAAGACCTCACGAACCTTCGCCTTGAAATCACTCGTGTTGATTTTACGCTGCTTGGACGGAACCATCTCGACAAACATGCTGGCTTTGTTGGATTCGCCCTGCGCATTTCCGACGCTAAGAACAGTTTGCTTAATTTCCTTCTGCTGGCGCAAAAGGCTGTCGACCTCTCTCGCAACGTGGTCCATACGCTCAAGACTCGTGCCCGGAGGCAAATCGAGAGCGACCGTGAACTCCCCGTTATCTTGTGGCGGCAAGAAAGTCTTCGGAATGAACTTCGCAAGCACAATCGAGGCCACAAAGATTCCGACGGCGGAAAGCAAAATGAGCTTAGGACGCTTCATCGTCATCTCGAGGATTTTGACATACACGTCCTCAAGCCACGTCTGGAAGCGGTCGAACTTCTTGAGCGTGATATCAATCATCGCCAAGAATTTATTTGAAGAGATTTTCTTCGTCGCGATGTTCTCATGCCCTTTACCGGCAAAGTACGCGGACATCATCGGCGCCATCGTAATAGCGTCGACCAAAGAGATCATCATCGCAAAGCAGATCGTAAGACCGAACTCTTTAAAGAATTGACCAACAACCCCACTCAAGAAACCAATTGGCCCAAACACGGCGATCACCGTCATTGTCGTTGCAATAACGGCCAACAAAACTTCTTTGGTTCCATCCAAAGACGCTTGCTTCGCGGTTTTTCCCATTTCGATATGACGGAAGATGTTCTCACGCACAACGATCGCATCATCCACCAAAAGACCTACGGCTAATGACAACGCCAAGAGACTCATGATGTTGATCGAGAACCCCGCCACCGCCATCAAGATGAAAGCACCCAGCAGTGAATTCGGAAGTGCCAGACTGGTAATGAGAGTGGAGCGCAAAGACGACAGGAAGAAGAACACCACGACGATGGTCAAAATAATCCCGATAATAATCGTCTCATTCACGTCATAGACGTTGGCGCGAATCGGCTTCGCTCCATCTTGAACGAGCTTCAAAGTGCCTTGACCTTTGATTTCTTTATTAATCTGATCGATTTTCTTAACGATGTTGTCAGCCACCGCAATCGTGTTCGCACCCGACTGACGATAGATTTGCAACAAGATCCCTGACTTGCCATTCACGTAAGTACGAGACATCTCATCTTGCAAAGTATCAGTGACCTGTGCGATCTCGCCAATCTTTACAGGATGAAGAACGTTTTGGTAATTAACGGGAATCTGCTTGATCTCATCAATTGTTCTGAATTCTCCCAGCGTACGAACGACGCTGGTCTTATCTCCTTTATCGATTTTACCCGCTGGAGTGTTCTTTCCTGTCGTTCCGAGGCTGCCACGAATCGAAGAGGCCGAAATCTCGTGATCAGAAATCTTGCGCAAGTCGAGCTCAACTCGAATCTCACGTTTACGGCCACCTAAAATATCCACGAGACCGACTTGGTCGACTTGCTCAAAACGCGGCTTCACCACTTGGTCGGCAAGGTCATACAACTGAGCGGCCGGCAATTCGGACTCAATCGCCACCATCATGATCGGCTGATCGGCGGGATCCACACGGCGAATGATAGACTCATCCGCATCTTCGGGAAGTTTGTTCTTCACTTTGGCAACACGATCACGCACCTGCTGCTCGGCGTACTTAATATCGACAGCCAAGTTAAACTCAACGATCACCGTGCTCACACCCTCTTGCGAAATCGAGCTCAAAGTCTTGATACCAGAAACAGAAGCAAGTTCATCTTCAATTGGCTTGGTGACGAGAGTCTCAATCTCCGAAGGACCGGCACCGGAGTAAGGCGTTTGCACCATCACAACCGGAAAAGTCACATCCGG
>Ga0255338_1002895_pt1 | contig 22695 bp, 21 predicted proteins | sample MeOH1_35cm_T4_19_FD_203715 | JGI IMG/M metagenome (GOLD analysis project Ga0255338, IMG submission 203715) | Sandy soil microbial communities from University of British Columbia, Vancouver, Canada - MeOH1_35cm_T4_195 | ecosystem: Engineered > Artificial ecosystem > Sand microcosm > Unclassified ...
CACCGAGACGTCGCGGGTCTGGCCGGTCGGGTCGATCCAGTCGCCGACCTGGATGCCGGCGAAGGCCACGCGCAGGGCGTTGGCGGCGTCGCCCACCGAGATGCCCAGCGAATTGGCCAGGCCGCGATGCAGTTCGATCTGCAACTCGTCCTGGGTGTCCTGCTGCGACAGGCCCACGTCCACCGCGCCCGGCACCTTGCGCAGCCGCGCCATGAAGTCCTCGGTCAGGGCCATCAGCTGGCGCGTGTCGGTGCCGTAGAAACGGATCTGCACCGGCTTCTGGGCGCCGTTGTTGAGGTCGTCCAGCACCACGTATTCGGCGCCGGTCAGCACCTTCAGGCGCTCGCGCAGATCGGCCGCGATGGCCTGGGCACCGCGCTGGCGCTGCGAGCTCTTGCCGAGGTCGATGTAGAGCTTGCCGCCGCTGGGCTGGACGAAGCTGTCGGTGGCCTTGGTCTCGGGCAGCTTCAGGGCCACCTGGGCCGCGGCGGCCAACTTGCGGCGCGAATACTCGAGGCTGGAGCTGGGCGGCGTGCGAACCTCAACCGCGATGGTGCCGAAGTCCGAGGCCGGCAGGAAGCTGGTGCCGCCCAGGGTGACCTGCAGCGCGATCGCGGCCACGAAGCTCACCGCGGCGAAGAAGGCCATCCAGCGGCGGTGGTGCAGCGCCCAGGCGATCACGTTGCCGTAGCGATCAGCCACATGGTCGAACCAGATATTGAACTTCTGCAGTTGCTTGGACAGGCCCTTCTTCGGCGCCTCATGGTGCCCCGGCGGGTCGCCCCAGAAGGCCGACAGCATCGGGTCCAGCGTGAAGGAGATCAGGAGGCTCACCAGCACCGAGGCCACCACGGTCAGCGCGAAGGGCCGGAACCACTCGCCGCCGACGCCGGGAATGAAGGCCACCGGCACGAACACCGCGACGATGGAGAAGGTCGTCGCCGCCACCGCCAGGCCGATCTCGGCCGTGCCCTTCAGCGCGGCGGTCATGCGGTCGGCGCCGCGCTCCATATGGCGCACGATGTTCTCGCGCACCACGATGGCGTCATCGATCAGCACGCCGATGGCCAGCGAAAGGCCCAGCAGGCTCATGAAGTTCAGGGTGAAGCCGAACAGCCAGACCGCGATGAAGGCCGCGATCACCGAGGTCGGCAGCGAGGTGGCGGTGATCAGGGTGGAGCGCCAGGAGTTCAGGAAGGCGTAGACCACGAAGATGGTCAGGCCGGCGCCGAAGACCAGGGCATGGATCACGTTGTTCAGGCTGTCCTGCGCGTCCTTGCCGCCGTCCTGGGTGACCTCGAGCTTGGTGCCTTCGGGCAGGGTCTTGTTGCTCTCCTCGACGATCTTGCGCACCTCCTTGGCCACGCTGACGGTCGAGGCCTCGCGCGAGCGGGTGATGGACAGGCCGACGTTCGGACGGCCGTTGCGCACGCTCAGGGTGGTGCGCTCGGCGAAGCCGTCCTGCGCCGTGGCCACCTGGCCCAGGCGCACCAGCTCGCCGGCCGTGCGCTTGACGACGATGCGGTCGAAGTCCTGCGGCGAGGCAATGCGGCCGATCAGGCGGATGCTCTGGTCCTCGTACTCGCCGCGCACCTTGCCCACCGGGGCGGACATGTTCTGGCTGCGCAGCGCGTTGACGACATCGCTGACCGAGACATTGAACTCGCGCAGCTTCTGACCATGCAGCAGCACCGAGAGCTCGCGGTTCAGCGAACCGAAGATGTCGACCTTGCCGACGCCCGGAATGGCGCGGAACTTGTCGGCCAGCTGGTCCTCGGCGATGCGCGAGATCTCGGCGTGGCTGAGCACGGTGGACTCCAGCGAGAGCTGCATCACCGGCTGAGCGGAAGGGTCGACGCGCTGCAGGATGGGCTCGCGCATCTCGGTGGGCAGGTTGTAGCGCACCGAGGCGATCGCGTTGCGCACGTCGTCGGCGGCCTCGATCAGGTTCTTCTTGAAATCGAACTGCAGCACGAAGCTGGCCTGGCCCTCCGCCGCGGTGGCGCGCACCTCGGTGACGCCGGGCACGGCCTGCAGCGGCCGCTCGATGCGGTTGACGATCTCGCGCTCGGTGGTCTCCGGCGAGGCGCCCGGATAGGGGATGGTGACGGCCAGGATGGGCAGCTCCACATCCGGGTTCTGGTTCACCTTCAGCTTGGACAGGGCCATCAGGCCCAGGGCCATCAGGCTGATGATGCAGACGATCGTGGCGATCGGCTTCTTGATGGCGAAATCGGAGATCAGCATCTCATGCTCCCTTGGCCGCCGAAGCCGCCGCCGAGGCCGCGCCCGACTGCACCGGCGTGCCCTCGACCAGGGTGCGGCTGGGGTTGCGGATGATCGTGTCGCCCACCGCCAGCCCGGACTTGACGACGAACTCGCCGCTGCGGTCGTCGCGCTCGCCCAGCACGATGGGCTGGCGGCGCAGCTTGCTATCCTTGACGATCCAGGCGAAGGCGCGGTCGCCGTCGCGCTGCAGATCGGCCTCGCCCAGCATCAGCGCTGCGCTGCTGCTGGTGCGCACATGGCCCTCGCCGTAGAGTCCGGCCACGGCCGCCGCCTGGCGGTCGGCGAAGTCGACCAGCAGGGCCACCTGGCGGGTGACGGGATCGGCCGCCACGTCGATGCGGCGGATGCTGCCCAGCACGCGCGGCTGGGCCGCGCCGTTGATGCGCAGGTCCACGCTCTGGCCCACCTTCAGCTCGGCCCGGCGGTCGGCCGAGACATAGCCCTCGAAGCGCATGCTGCTGGGGTCGATCACCTTCAGCAGGGCCTTGCCGACCTGGGCCGTGTCGCCGGGCGAAACCTGGCGCTCGCTGACCACGCCGTCGAAGGGCGCGCGCACCTCGGTGCGGGCCATCTGCTGGCGCGCCGCCACGAGGCGGGCCTCGGCCGCGACCTTGTCGCTCAGCGCGGTGGCGCGGCGGTTCTGTGCGTCCTCCAGCGCCTGCATCGAAATCATGCCCTGGGCCTGCAGGGTCTTCTGGCGCTGGAACTGGCGGTCGGACTGCTCGTAGGCCTCGCGCGCGGCGCGCACCGCCTCGTCGGCCGAATTCAGGCTGTCGCGGATCGAGGTGGCATCCAGGCGCACCAGCAGATCGCCCTTGCGCACGGGCTCGCCATTCTCCTTGAAGACCTGCTGCACGATGGCCGAGACCTCGGCGCGCAGGTCGGCGCGGCGCTCCGGCTGGACCGCGCCGGTGATCAGCGGGCCGCTGCTGTGCTCGCTCTCGCCGAGCACCAGGCGGTCCTCCGCGCTCAGCTGCAGCGCCAGCGCCGCGCCATCCTGGGCGGCCTTGGCGCCGCCCTTCTCGCAAGCGGACAGGGTCAGCAGCAAGGCCAGGGTGGCCAGCGCCAGCAGACTGCGTGAGGTGGGGGCCGGCAGGGCGGAACGGGTGGTCATCTTCTCTCCAAGGTCAGCAGCGTCAATGGACTTTTTGGGATGGCCTCGCCCCCTGGTCCTCCCGGAGCGAGCCTCAAAACGCCGCCAGCATAGCGAGGCGCGTCGCGCGCGCCGTCGGCCGAGCGACAGACTGCAGATTTTGCGGTCTGAACGTGAGGCAGGGAAGACGGACGGCAAGCGCCGCCGGGCGCGCTAGTGCAGCGGCTCTTTGGGCGGCAGCGGCAGCGGCAGAACGGCGATGCCCTCCTCCGCCAGCTCGCGCGCCTCGTCGGCGCTGGCCTGGCCGCGGATGCCGCGCTCCTCGCTCTCGCCGTAATGGATGCGACGGGCCTCTTCGGCGAAGCGTTCGCCGACGTCCTCGGTCTTGTCCAGCAGCTGCTGGACGGCCTGCAGCGCGGCCTGCCGCAGCTGCCGCAGGCGGGGTTCGCCGCCGGCCTGGGGGGCGGCCGCCTGGGCCGGCGCCGGGCCGCGCAGATGCGAGACGTTCAGGCGCGGTGCGCTGGGCAGGCGCTGCACCTCGCTGGCGCCACAGACCGGGCAGCTGACCAGGCCGCGGCCCTGCTGTGCCTCGAAATCAGCAGCCGAGCCGAACCAGCCCTCGAAGTGATGGTCTTGCCGGCAGCTGAGGTTCAGGACGAGCATGTCACCAATGATAGGGACAGAAGGCTCAGACTGCCGGACGCCAGTCCAAAGCCCACGCGCCGCTTTGCCAGCGCGACAGCCAAAGCAGGCCGATCAAGGTCTTGGCATCGGTCAGCTGGCCGCCGGCGGCCAGCGCCTCCAGCTCGGCCGGCGTGTGCGTCACCAGGTCGAGGAACTCGCCCTCGTCGAGACGGCGCTCGCCCTGGGTCAGGCCGCGGGCGAAGAAGATCTCGATGCCCTCGTCGGAATAGGCGATGGCGTTGTGCAGCACGCCGGCATGGGCCCATTCGGCGGCGCGGTAGCCGGTTTCCTCGGCGAGCTCGCGCTGGGCACAGGCCAGCTTGTCCTCGCCGGCATCCAGCTTGCCGGCCGGGAACTCCAGCATCACGCGGCCCATCGGGTAGCGGTACTGGCGCTCCATCAGCAGGCGGCCGTCGTCCAGCAGCGGCACGACCATCACGGCGCCGGGGTGGACGATGTACTCGCGCGCCGCCTTTTTGCCGTCGGGCAGGCGCACGAGGTCGCGGCGCACGTCGAGGAAATGGCCGCGGTAGACCTGGCGCGATTCGACGCGCTGCTCGAGCAGGCCGGCGAGTTCCTTGTCCTCAGCGGCCATGACGCCCCCGACGCAGATAGCACCAGACAAAGCCCGGGAAGCCCAGGGTAATGAAAAGGCACAGGCCGGCCGCATAGAACTCCCAGCCCTGCGGCTGGCGCTGGCCCAGGCGGCTCTCCAGCACCCAGCCCAGGCCCAGGGTCAGGCAGGCCAGCAGGACCAGTTCGAGCGCGCGCCAGGCAAAGGGCTTGGGCGCACGCCTGGGGCCCAGCAGCAGCAGGCGGTCGCTGAAATAAGGCGCGTTGGCCGCCAGCACGGCGACCAGCAAGACCAGCCAGACGGCCGCACGCTGCTCCATCGGCCGGGATTCAGTGAGACATCAGCTTGGTCAGGGCCTGGGCGCACATGGCCATCAGGCCACCGGGCAGCAGACCGAAGACCAGCACGGCCACGCCATTGAGCGACAGCACGGCGCGCACGTCGGCAGGCGCCGTCAGCGGCGCTTGGTCGCTGGCCTCGTCGAAGAACATCACCTTGATGACGCGCAGGTAGTAGAAGGCGCCGATCAGGGACAGCAGCACCGCCACCACGGCCAGGCCCAGGTACAGGGGCTGGTTGGTCGCCACCATGGCCTGCAGCACGGCCAGCTTGCCGTAGAAGCCGGCGGTGGGCGGGATGCCGGCCAGCGAGAACATGAAGATGGTCATCACCAGCGCATACCAGGGGCTGCGCTTGGCCAGGCCGGCCAGGTCCTTGATCTCCTCGGCCTCATGGCCCTGGCGCGACAGCAGCAGGATGATGCCGAAGCTGCCCAGCGTGGTCAGCACATAGGTCACGGCATAGAACATGGCCGAGCTGTAGGCGTTGGCCGTGCCCTGCACATTGCCGTCCACCACGCCCGAGGCCAGGCCCAGCAGCATGAAGCCCATCTGGGCGATGGTCGAGTAGGCCAGCATGCGCTTGAGGTTGCTCTGCGCGATGGCGGCCAGGTTGCCGACCACCAGCGAGGCCACCGACAGCACCAGCAGCATCTGCTGCCAGTCGGCCGCCAGGCCCAGCATGCCCTCCACCAGCAGGCGGATGGTGATGGCGAAGGCGGCGAGCTTGGGGGCCGCGCCGATCAGCAGGGTGACGGGCGTCGGCGCGCCCTGGTAGACGTCGGGCACCCACATGTGGAAGGGCGCAGCGCCCAGCTTGAAGGCCAGGCCGGCCACCACGAAGACCACGCCGAACACCAGCACCGACTTGTTGGGAGCGCCCGCGGCGATCACCTCGAAGACGCGCGGCAGCGACAGCGAGCCGGTGGCGCCGTACATCATCGACAGGCCGTAGAGCAGGAAGCCCGAGGCCAGCGCGCCCAGCACGAAGTACTTCATTGCCGCCTCGGTCGACACGGCATGGTCACGGCGCAGGGCCACCAGGGCGTAGAGCGACAGCGTCATCAGCTCCAGGCCCAGGTAGATGACCAGGAAGTTGTTGGCCTGCAGCATGACCATGATGCCCAGCAGGGAGAACAGGCTCAGCGTGAACAGCTCGCCCTTCAGGATGTCGCGCAGGCCGGCGTAGGGGCGCGCGTAGACCAGGGTCACCAGGGTCGCGATGCAGGCGAAGAAGCCCAGCAGATGACCCATCGGGTCGGACACGATGAGGCCCTGCATCGCCAGCTCGGTCGTGCCGTTGCTGAAGTAGCTCAGGTGCATGGCGCCGACCACCACCAGGGTCAGCTGCGTCAGCCAGTAGGTCGGGCGGCGCTGCTCGTCGGTGACGAACAGGTCCACCAGGGCCACGACGCAGGCCATGGTCAGCAGGATGATTTCGGGATAAACCGCGAGCCAGTTCATGGTGTTCATAGTTGGTCGGCCCTCAGTTTGCGATCAGCTTGGACTGGGCCACATGCTGCAGCAGCTCGGTGACCGAGACGTGCATCACATCGGTAAAGGGCTTGGGATAGACGCCCATCCACAGGGTGGCCACGGCCAGCAGGGCCAGCATCAGGAATTCGCGCGCGTTGATGTCGCTCAGCTCGCGCACATGGTCGTTGGTCACGGCGCCGAAGTAGACGCGCTTGTACATCCACAGCGTGTAGGCGGCGCCGAACACCAGGGCGGTGGCGGCGATCGCGCCCAGCCAGAAGCTGTACTTGACCGTGCCCAGGATCACCATCCACTCGCCGACGAAGCCGCCGGTCGCGGGCAGGCCGCAGTTGGCCATCGCGAAGAACAGGGCCAGGGCGGCGAACTTGGGCATGGTGTTGACCACGCCACCATAGGCCGCGATCTCACGCGAATGCACGCGGTCGTAGAGCACGCCGATGCACAGGAACATCGCGCCGGAGACGAAGCCGTGCGAGATCATCTGCACCAGGCCGCCGGAGACGCCCAGCTCGTTGAAGATGAAGAAGCCCAGGGTCACGAAGCCCATGTGGGCGATGGACGAGTAGGCCACCAGCTTCTTCATGTCCTGCTGCACCAGGGCGACGAGGCCGATGTAGACCACGGCGATCAGCGACATCGCGATGATCAGCCAGGACCAGTGGTGGGCGGCGTCGGGCGCGATCGGCAGCGAGAAGCGCAGGAAACCATAGGCGCCCAGCTTCAGCATGATGGCGGCCAGCACGACGGAGCCGCCGGTGGGCGCCTCGACGTGGGCGTCCGGCAGCCAGGTGTGCACCGGCCACATCGGCACCTTGACCGAGAAGGCGGCCAGGAAGGCGAAGAACAGCAGGGTCTGCGCGTTCAGCGGCAGGGGCAGCTTGTGCCAGGTCTGGATGTCGAAGCTGCCACCGGACTTGTAGTACAGGTAGAGCAAGGCCACCAGCATCAGCAGCGAGCCGGCCAGCGTGTAGAGGAAGAACTTGAAGGCCGCGTAGACGCGCTTCGGGCCGCCCCAGACGCCGATGATGATGTACATCGGGATCAGCGTGGCCTCGAAGAACACATAGAACAGCAGGCCGTCCAGCGCCGAGAACACGCCGACCATCAGGCCGGACAGCACCAGGAAGGCGCCCATGTACTGGTTGACGCGGCTCTCGATGACCTGCCAGGCGGCGATCACGACGATCACCGTGATGAAGGCGGTCAGCGGCACGAACCACATCGAGATGCCGTCCACGCCGAGGTGGTACATCACGTTGAAGCGCTCGATCCAGACCTGCTTCTCGACGAACTGCATCGCCGCGGTCGAGGTGTCGAAGCCGGTGATCAGCGGCAGGGTGACGACGAAGCTCAGCACGGCGGCGACCAGCGCCAGCCAGCGCACCGCGCCGGCCTGTTCGTCACGGCCCAGGGCCAGCAGCAGCAGGCCGCAGGCGATGGGCAACCAAATGGCAAGACTTAGCAACATTCTTGTTCTCCGCCCTCTGATCAAAGACCGGCCAGGGCCTTGAATTGGGGCCAAATATGGGGCCACAGCTGCCAGCTCATCAGGCCGATCACGCCGAGGATCATCACCAGGGCATACCAGTAGAGGTGGCCGGTCTGGATCAGGCGCACCAGGCCGGCGATGCCGCCGACGACGCGGGCCGAGCCGTTGATCAGCAGGCCGTCGATCAGGCCCTGGTCGCCGCCCTTCCACAGGCCGGTACCGAGCAGGCGGGCCGCGCGGGCAAGGATGTTCTCGTTGATCCAGTCCATGAAGTACTTGTTCTCCAGGATCACGACCAGCGGACGCAGCACCTTGGCCAAGGTCGCGGGAATCGCCGGCCAGACCATGTAGAACAGGTAGGCGGTCACGACACCGGCCAGCGCCAGCCAGAAGGGCAGCGCCGTCAGGCCGTGCAGGGCCATCGCGCCGGCACCGTGGAACTCGTGCGCCAGTTCTTCCATCGCGTGATGCAGTTCGCCGTTGACGAAGATCGCATCCTTGAAGAAGTCGCCGAACAGCATCGGCTGGATGGTCAGGAAACCGATGATGACCGAGGGGATCGCCAGCAGGATCAGCGGCGCGGTCACGACCCAGGGCGACTCGTGCGGCGTGTGATCGTGGTGGCCGTCGCCATGCTCGTCATGGTGATCGTGCTCGCCCGGGAAGGGCTTGTGATGGAAGTGCTCCTTGCCGTGGAAGACCAGGAAGTACATCCGGAAGCTGTAGAAGGCGGTCACGAAGACGCCGACGATCACGGCGAAGTAGGCGAAGCCGGCACCGGGCAGGTGGCTGGCGTGCACGGCCTCGATGATCGAGTCCTTCGAGTAGAAGCCCGAGAACAGCGGCGTGCCGATCAGGGCCAGCGAACCCAAGAGCGAGGTGATCCAGGTGATGGGCATGTACTTGCGCAGGCCGCCCATGTTGCGGATGTCCTGGTCATGGTGCATGCCGATGATCACCGAGCCGGCGCCGAGGAACAGCAGGGCCTTGAAGAAGGCGTGCGTCATCAGGTGGAACACCGCGACCGAGTAGGCCGAGGCGCCCAGCGCCACGGTCATGTAGCCCAGCTGCGACAGGGTCGAGTAGGCGACCACGCGCTTGATGTCGTTCTGGATGATGCCCAGGAAGCCCATGAACAGCGCGGTGATCGCGCCGATCACCAGCACGAAGTTCAAGGCGGTGTCCGACAGCTCGAACAGCGGGCTCATGCGGGCGACCATGAAGATGCCGGCGGTCACCATGGTGGCCGCGTGGATCAGCGCCGAGATCGGGGTCGGGCCTTCCATCGAGTCGGGCAGCCAGACATGCAGCGGGAACTGCGCCGACTTGCCCATCGCGCCGATGAACAGGCAGATGCAGGCCACGCTCAGCATCATCCAGTCGCTGCCCCACAGCGGCGCGGGGAAGGCGATCTTGGACAGCTCCTCGGCCTTGGCGAAGGTCTCGGTGTAGTTCAGCGAACCGCCGTAGGCCACCAGCAGGCCGATGCCCAGGATGAAGCCGAAGTCGCCGACCCGGTTCACCAGGAAGGCCTTCATGTTCGCGAAGATCGCGGTCGGCTTGGTGTACCAGAAGCCGATCAGCAGGTAGGACACCAGGCCCACCGCCTCCCAGCCGAAGAACAGCTGCAGCATGTTGTTGCTCATCACGAGCATCAACATCGAGAAGGTGAACAGCGAGATGTAGCTGAAGAAGCGCTGGTAGCCCGGATCTTCTTCCATGTAGCCGATGGTGTAGATGTGCACCATCAGCGACACGAAGGTCACCACGCACATCATCATCGCGGTCAGGCCGTCGACCAGGAAGCCGACCTCCATCTTCAGGCCGCCCAGCACCATCCATTCGTAGACGGTCTGGTTGAAGCGCGCGCCATCGACGGCCACGGACTTCAAGGTCATCGCCGAGATGATGAAGGCGATCAGCACGCCCAGGATGGTGATCGAGTGGGCGCCACGGCGCCCGATCTGACGACCGAAGAAACCGGCAGCGGCGGCGCCGACCAGCGGGGCCAGCGGCACCGCCAGCAGCATGTTCTGTGAGAGTGTTGCGGACATCTTCTTCTTAGCCCTTCAGCGCGTCCAGTTCTTCCACATTGATGCTGGCGCGGTTGCGGAACAGCACGACCAGGATCGCAAGACCGATGGCCGATTCGGCCGCGGCCACCGTCAGGATGAAGAACACGAAGACCTGGCCGGCCATGTCACCCAGGTAGTGGGAGAAGGCGACGAAGTTCAGGTTGACCGCCAGCAGCATCAGCTCGATGGCCATCAGCAGCACGATCAGGTTCTTGCGGTTCAGGAAGATGCCGATCACCGACAGCGCGAACAGGATCGCGCCCAGCGTCAGGAAATGGCCCAAAGTCAGTCCACTCAGCGCAGCCATCTCAAGCGCCTCCTTGCGTGTTGTTCTCGGCCACGGGCGCGGCGGGCACGTCCACCGTGGGCTGCATCTTGACGATGCGCAGACGATCCGCCTTCTTGACCTTGACCTGTTCGGACGGGTCCTGATAGCGCGAGTCCTTGCGGCGGCGCAGGGTCAGCGCGATCGCGGCGATGATGGCCACCAGCAGCAGCACGGCGGCGATTTGCAGCGGGTACAGATAGTGGGTGTAGATCTCGATGCCCAGCAGCTTGGTGTTACCCAGCTTCACGGCCTCGGCGCTCAGGGCCGGCGCTTCGCTGACGCGGAAGCCCCCCATCAGGATGGCCGCCATCTCCAGCGCGATCAGCGCGCCGACCAGTCCGGCCAGCGGCAGGTGCTTCCAGAAGCCCTCGCGCAGCGCGACGGCGCCCTCGCCGGAGGTGATGTCCAGCATCATCACGACGAAGAGGAACAGCACCATCACGGCGCCGATGTAGACCAGCACCAGGGCGATGGCCAGGAACTCGGCCTTCAGCAGCATCCAGATGCAGGCGGCATTGAAGAAGGCGAGGATCAGGAACAGGGCCGAGTGCACGGTGCTGCGCGCCGTGATGACACGGAAGGCAGCGCCGAGCAGGACGGCGGCGAAGACATAGAAGAGCGCGGTGATGGTATCCATGCGATTCCAGCAGGCACGGCTTGGGTGGCGAGGTCGGTCCGGGACCGATCCCTCCCCGCTCAGCGGTACTTGGCGTCGGCCTCCTTGGTGGCTGCGATTTCTTTTTCGTAGCGATCGCCGACGGCCAGGAGCATGTCCTTGGTGAAGTACAGATCGCCGCGCTTCTCGCCGTGGTATTCGAAGATGTTGGTCTCGACGATCGAGTCCACCGGGCAGCTCTCCTCGCAGAAGCCGCAGAAGATGCACTTGGTCAGGTCGATGTCGTAGCGCGTGGTGCGGCGCGAGCCGTCGGCGCGTACGTCCGATTCGATCGTGATCGCCATCGCGGGGCACACGGCCTCGCAGAGCTTGCAGGCGATGCAGCGCTCCTCGCCGTTCTCGTAGCGACGCAGCGCGTGCAGACCGCGGAAGCGCGGGCTCAGCGGCGTCTTCTCCTCGGGGAACTGCACCGTGATGTTGCGCGACAGGAAATGCCGGCCGGTCAGGGCCATGCCCTTGAACAGCTCGGTGAGCATGAAGCTCTTGATGAAGTCCTTGACCATTTCGGCTTTACTTCCAGATATTCAGCGGCGACTGGATCCACAGGCCGACAACGACCAGCCAGACCAGGGTCACGGGGATGAAGATCTTCCAGCCCAGGCGCATGATCTGGTCATAGCGGAAGCGGGGGAAGGTGGCGCGCACCCAGAGGAACAGGGTCACGACGAAGAAGGTCTTGCCGAACAGCCAGGCCCAGTTCCAGAACGCCATCGTGCTCTTGATGAAGGCCGGCGTCTCCATGCCCAGCAGGCTCCAGGAGATCGGTGCGCTCCAGCCGCCCAGGAACATCACCACGGCCAGGGCCGAGACGAGGATCATGTTGGCGTATTCGGCCAGGAAGAACATCGCGAAGGACATGCCCGAGTACTCGATCATGTGACCCGCGACGATCTCCGACTCGCCTTCCACCACGTCGAAGGGGTGGCGGTTGGTCTCGGCCAGGCCGGAGATGAAGTAGACGATGAAGATCGGCAGCAGGGGCAGCCAGTTCCAGGACAGGAAGTTGAGGCCCATGTTGGCGAACAGGCCCTTCTCCTGCACCTGCACGACCTCGGTCATGTTCAGGCTGCCGGTGACCATCAGCACGACGACCAGCGCGAAGCCCATCGCGATCTCGTAGGAGACCATCTGGGCCGAAGCGCGCAGCGCGCCCAGGAAGGCGTACTTCGAGTTAGAGGCCCAGCCGGCGATGATCACGCCGTAGACCTCCAGCGAGGTGATGGCCATCAGGAACAGCAGGCCGGCGTTGACGTTGGCCACCGCAGCGTCCGGACCGAAGGGCACGACCGCCCAGGCGGCCAGGGCCGGCATGATGGTCATGATGGGGCCGAGGAAGAACAGGCCCTTGTTGGCCGCCGTCGGGACGATGATCTCCTTGAAGATCAGCTTCACCGCATCGGCGATCGGGGTCAGCAGGCCGTAGGGGCCGACACGGTTCGGGCCCGGGCGGATCTGCGACCAGCCGATGGCCTTGCGCTCCCACAGGGTCAGGTAGGCGACGCAGATCATCAGCGGTGCGACAACCGCGATGATCTTCAGCAGGCTCCAGACCAGGGGCCAGAGGCCACCCAGCAGCGCTGCGCCGGAGGTATAGAGGGTATCGATCATGATAGTGTTCGCGTCCTCAGGCCTTGCTCACGGTCAGGGTGCCGAACAGCGCACCGAGGCTGGCGGTCTCGGCCAGGCCGGCCGGCACGCGCACCACATTGGCGGGCAGGCCGGGCTCCAGCTTGGCATTCAGTTCGGCGGCGCCGGCGCCCTCTTGCGTGATGCGCACGCGGCCGCCCTGCTCCGGCAGTCCCAGCTGCGACCACAGCGCCTTGGGCAGGCCGGCGAAGGCCGCCTGGCGGGCGTCGCTGGTCAGCTGCAGCGAGCTGGCATGGCGCACCAGGGCGTCGGTCGCATAGATCGGCAGCGAGGCCAGGCGCTCCAGGCCGGCGCTGCCGGCGGCGGCCTGCACGGCAGCCGAGGTGGCGTTGGACAGGCGCGCACTCAGATCCACGACGTTCACGCCCAGCGCCTCGGTCTTGACCTGCTCCGAGCTTTCCTGCTCGAAGCCTTCCAACGCCAGCAGATTGCCCAGCACGCGCAGGATCTTCCAGCCCGGACGGGTCTCGCCCAGCGCCTTGACGACGCCGACGAAGCTCTGGGCGCGGCCTTCGGCGTTGACGAAGGTGCCCGAGGTCTCGGTGAAGGGGGCGGTCGGCAGGATCACGTCGGCGTATTCCAGACCGGTCTTGAAGGGGCTCATCACCACGACCATCTCGGCGCCGGCCAGGGCCTTGGCGGCCGCGGCGGCGTTGGCGCTGTCCAGCACCGGGTCGGTGTTGAGCAGCAGCACGGCCTTCAGAGCGCCTTCGCTGAGCATCTGGGCGGCGTTCAGGCCACCATCCTTGGGCAGCGCGCCGACCAGCTGGGCGCCGACGGTGTTGGCGGCCTCGGTGAGGTAGCCGACCGTGGAGCCGGTCTGCGCGGCAATCCAGTTGGCCAGGCTCAGCAGGCTGGCAGCCTGCGGGTGCTGCGCGGCGGCATTGCCCAGCAGCACGGCCTTCTTCTGGCCGGACAGCAGCGCGGCGGCGATCGCCTTGGCCGCGTCCGTTGCGGTGCCGGCCAGGGGCGCGGCGACGCCGGTCGAGGTCGACACCGCGGCGGCCACATCGGCCAGGGCCTGCGCCCAGGACAGCGGTGCCGTCGTGATGCGGGCGGCGACGGGCATCAGCCAGTCTTCCTCGCTGGCGCCGATGGCCAGGATCTGCGCGCCGCGGCGGGCGGCCTGGCGCAGGCGCTGCGCGAACAGCGGGTGGTCCTTGCGGAGTTGCGAGCCGACGACCAGGGCGCGGTCCAGCTCGGACAACGCGGCGATCGGGGTACCCAACCACTGAGCCTTGCCGGCTTCGGCCACATTGCCGAAATCGGCGTGGCGCAGGCGGTAGTCGATGTTCTGGCTGCCGAGGCTGCGCACCAGCTTGGCCAGCAGGTGCAGTTCCTCGACGGTGCTGTGGGCCGAGCCCAGCGCGCCGATGGCTTTCGCGCCATGCTCGGCCTTGACCAGCTTCAGGCCGTTGGCGACGTACTCCAGCGCCGTGGTCCAGTCGACGGTCTTCCAGGCACCGCCCTGCTTGATCATCGGCTGCTGCACGCGCGCATCGCTGTTCAGGGCTTCGTAGGAGAAGCGGTCGCGGTCGGCGATCCAGCACTCGTTGACGGCCTCGTTCTCCAGCGGCACGACGCGCATCACCTCATTGCCCTTGACCTGCACGATCAGGTTGGCACCGGTGGAATCATGCGGCGAGACGCTCTTGCGGCGCGACAGCTCCCAGGTGCGGGCGCTGTAGCGGAAGGGCTTGCTGGTCAGTGCACCGACCGGGCAGATGTCGATCATATTGCCCGACAGTTCGGAATCGACGGTGCGGCCGACGAAGGTCTGGATCTCGCTGTGCTCGCCGCGGTGCGCCATGCCCAGCTCCATTTGGCCGGCGATCTCCTGGCCGAAACGGACGCAACGGGTGCAATGGATGCAGCGGCTCATCTCCTCCATGGAGATCAGCGGGCCGACGTTCTTGTGGAACACCACGCGCTTCTCTTCCGAGTAGCGCGACTTGCCGGCACCGTAGCCGACGGCCAGATCCTGCAGCTGGCACTCGCCGCCCTGGTCGCAGATCGGGCAGTCCAGCGGGTGGTTGATCAGCAGGAATTCCATCACGCCCTGCTGGGCCTTGACGGCTTTCTCGCTCTTGGTGCGCACGATCATGCCCTGCGTGACCGGCGTGGCGCAGGCCGGCATCGGCTTGGGCGCCTTCTCCACGTCCACCAGGCACATGCGGCAGTTGGCGGCGATGGAGAGCTTCTTGTGGTAGCAGAAGTGCGGGATGTAGGTGCCGGCCTTCTCGGCGGCATGCATCACCATGCTGCCCTCCTTGACCTCTACCTTTTGACCGTCGAGTTCGATTTCAACCATAGCTTGTCCTGGCTCAGTCTTTCTCAGGCCGCCACCAGGGCCGTCTTGTGTTCAATCAGATGCACGAACTCGTGCTTGAAATGCTTGATCATGGCCCGCACCGGCATCGCCGCCGCGTCGCCCAGGGCGCAGATGGTGCGGCCCTGGATGTTGTCGGCCACCGAGTTCAGCAGGTCGATGTCCTCCGCCCTGCCCTGCCCGTTGGCGATGCGCTCGATCACGCGGTGCATCCAGCCCGTGCCTTCGCGGCAGGGGGTGCACTGGCCGCAGGATTCGTGGGCATAGAAGTAGGACAGGCGCAGCAGGCTCTTGACCATGCAGCGGGTGTCGTCCATCACGATGACGGCGCCCGAGCCCAGCATCGAGCCGGCCTTGGCGATGGAGTCATAGTCCATCGTGCACTGCATCATCACCTCGGCCGGCAGCACCGGGGCGGAGGAACCGCCGGGGATCACGGCCTTCAGCGTGCGGCCCTTGCGCACGCCGCCGGCGAGCTCCAGCAGCTTGGCGAAGGGCGTGCCCAGCGGGATCTCGTAGTTGCCAGGGCGCTCGACGTCGCCGCTGATCGAGAAGATCTTGGTGCCGCCGTTGTTGGGCTTGCCGATCTCGAGGTAGGGCTGGCCACCGTTGCGGATGATCCAGGGCACCGCCGCGAAGGTCTCGGTGTTGTTGATCGTCGTGGGCTTGCCGTACAGGCCGAACGAGGCCGGGAACGGCGGCTTGAAGCGCGGCTGGCCCTTCTTGCCTTCCAGCGACTCCAGCAGCGCGGTCTCCTCGCCGCAGATGTAGGCGCCGAAGCCGTGGTGGGCATGCAGCTGGAAGCTGAAGCCCGAGCCCAGGATGTTGTCACCCAGCAGGCCGGCCGCGCGGGCCTCTTCCAGGGCCGCCTCGAAGCGCTCGTAGACCTCGAAGATCTCGCCGTGGATGTAGTTGTAGCCCACCGTGATGCCCATGGCATACGCCGCGATCGCCATGCCTTCGATGACGATGTGGGGGTTGTACATCAGGATGTCGCGGTCCTTGCAGGTCCCCGGCTCGCCCTCGTCCGAGTTGCAGACCAGGTACTTCTGGCCCGGGAACTGGCGCGGCATGAAGCTCCACTTCAGGCCGGTGGGGAAACCGGCGCCGCCACGGCCGCGCAGGCCCGAGGCCTTGACCTCGGCGATCACCTGGTCGGCGGTCAGCGGCGCGCCGTCGGCCGTGCCCTCGCCCTTGAGGATCTTGCGCAGCGCGGCATAGCCGCCACGCGCCTCGTAATCCTTCAGGCTCCAGTTGCTGCCGTTCAGGCCGGCATAGATCTGAGCGCCGATGTGGCGGTCATGGAAACAGGTTTCGACGCCCTTGGCTTGAAACTTGGAAAGATCCAGCATGCTTGCCCTCAGTTCTTGGCGGCGTGAGCGCGCAGCGTGTCGAGCAGCTCATCCAGGCGCTGTTCGCTCATGAAGCTGCACATCTGGCGGTCGTTGACCAGCATCACCGGCGCATCGGCGCAGGCCCCCAGGCACTCGCTCTTCTGCACGGTGAACAGGCCGTCGGCGGTCGTGCCGCCCTCTTCCACGCCCAGCTTGTGGCACAGGTGGTCCAGCGCGGTCTGGCCGTCGCGCAGCTGGCAGGGCAGATTGGCGCAGACGTTCAGCTTGAACTGGCCCAGCTTGCGCTGGTTGTACATGTTGTAGAAGGTCGTGACCTCGTACACCGCGATCGGCGGCATGCCCAGGTAGGCCGCAATCGCGTCCTCGCTGGCACGGGACACGAAGCCCTCTTCCTGCTGCACGATGGCCAGGCAGGCCATCACGGCCGACTGCTTCTGCTCGGCCGGGTATTTGGCCACTTCGCGCGCGAAGCGCGCGGCCGTGGCCTCGCTCAGGACGTATTCGCTGATGCTGCTGTTCATCGCTTCACTCATCGATCGATCTCGCCGAACACGATGTCCATCGTGCCGATGATGGCCACGGCGTCGGCCAGCATATGGCCACGTGCCATCTCGTCCAGGGCCGCCAGGTGGGCGAAGCCCGGGGCACGGATCTTCAGGCGGTAGGGCTTGTTGGCGCCGTCGCTGACCATGTAGATGCCGAACTCGCCCTTCGGATGCTCGACCGCCGCATAGGCCTCGCCCGCGGGGACGCGGAAACCTTCGGTGAAGAGCTTGAAATGGTGGATCAGCTCCTCCATGTTCGACTTCATGTCGACACGGGCGGGCGGTGCCACCTTATGGTTGTCGGTGATGACCGGGCCGGGGTTCTTGCGCAGCCAGTCCACGCACTGCTTGATGATGCGGTTGGACTGGCGCATCTCCTCGACGCGCACCACGTAGCGGTCGTAGGTGTCGCCGTTGGTGCCGACCGGCACGTCGAAGTCCATCTGCGCGTAGGCGTCGTAGGGCTGGGTCTTGCGCAGATCCCAGGCGATGCCCGAGCCGCGCAGCATCGGGCCGGTGAAGCCCATGTTCAGCGCGCGCTCCGGCGAGACGACGCCGATGCCGACGGTACGCTGCTTCCAGATGCGGTTGTCGGTCAGCAGGGTCTCGTAGTCGTCGACGTTCTTCGGGAAGCGGGCGCAGAAGTCGTCGATGAAGTCCAGCAGCGAGCCCTGGCGGTTCTCGTTGAGCTGGGCGATCGTCTTGGCGTTCTTGATCTTGCTGACCTTGTACTGCGGCATCGTGTCCGGCAGGTCGCGGTAGACGCCGCCCGGACGGAAGTAGGCCGCGTGCATGCGCGCGCCCGACACCGCCTCGTACATGTCGAACAGATCCTCGCGCTCGCGGAAGGCGTAGATCAGGATGTTCATCGCGCCGCAGTCCAGGCCGTGCGCGCCGATCCACATCAGGTGGTTCAGCAGCCGGGTGATCTCGGCGAACATCACGCGGATGTACTGCGCGCGCAGCGGCACCTCGATGCCCAGCATCTTCTCGATCGCCAGGCAGTAGGCCTGCTCGTTGACCATCATCGACACATAGTCCAGGCGGTCCATATAGGGCAGCGACTGGATGTAGGTCTTGCTCTCGGCCAGCTTCTCGGTGGCGCGGTGCAGCAGGCCGATGTGCGGATCGGCGCGCTGGATCACTTCGCCGTCCAGCTCCAGCACCAGGCGCAGCACGCCGTGTGCGGCCGGGTGCTGGGGGCCGAAGTTGAGGGTGTAGTTCTTGATGTCGGCCATGGATCAGGGCTCCCGCTGGGCCGTCCCGAGGGAGGCCTGCGCCCCCGCGGGGGGCAGCGAACGAATGTGAGCGTGGGGGCTGTTCATCTCAAAGCCCGCCATAGTTGTCTTCGCGGATGACGCGCGGCGTGATCTCACGCGGCTCGATCGTCACCGGCTGGTAGATCACGCGCTTTTGCTCGGCGTCGTAGCGCATCTCGACATGGCCCGAGGTCGGGAAGTCCTTGCGCATCGGGTGGCCGATGAAGCCGTAGTCGGTCAGGATGCGGCGCAGATCCTCGTGACCCTCGAACAGGATGCCGTAGAGGTCGAAGGCTTCGCGCTCGAACCAGTTGGCCGAGTTCCAGATGGAGGTCACCGAGGCCACCTGAGGCAGGTCGTCATCGGAGGCGAAGACCCTCAGGCGCAGGCGCCAGTTCTTGCTGACCGACAGCAGGTGCGAAACCACCGCGAAGCGCGGGCCTTCGTAGCCGCCATTGCCATAGTCGCTATAGTCCAGGCCGCAGAGGTCGACCAGCTGCTCGAACTTCAGCTCGGCATGGTCGCGCAGGGTTTGGGCCACGGCGGCATAGTCGGCCGCATCGACGCGGATCGTGATCTCGTCGAGTTCACGCTTGAGTTCAACGATCTTGCCGCCGAGGGCGGCTTCCAGGGCCGCTTGCAGGGTGTCGAGTTTGCTCATGGGTCCCTTCAGCGCGCGATGGTGTTTTCGCGACGGATCTTGGCCTGCAGCTGCAGGACGCCGTACAGCAGCGCCTCCGCGGTCGGCGGGCAACCCGGCACATAGACATCGACCGGCACGATGCGGTCGCAGCCGCGCACCACCGAGTAGCTGTAGTGGTAGTAGCCGCCGCCGTTGGCGCAGGAGCCCATCGACAGCACCCAGCGCGGCTCGGCCATCTGGTCGTAGACCTTGCGCAGCGCCGGCGCCATCTTGTTGCACAGGGTGCCGGCCACGATCATCAGATCGGACTGCCGCGGGCTGGGCCGGAACAGCATGCCGAAGCGGTCGATGTCGTAGCGCGCCGCGCCGGCGTGCATCATCTCCACCGCGCAGCAGGCCAGGCCGAACGTCATCGGCCACAGAGAACCGGTCTTGGACCAGTTGATCAGCTTGTCCACCGAGGTGGTGACAAAGCCTTCCTTCAAAACGCCTTCGATACCCATGAGGTCTGCCTTCGGGTCAAGCTTGATTTATTCCCAATCCAGGGCGCCTTTTTTCCACTCGTAGGCGAAGCCCACGACCAGAATGCCCAGGAAAATCATCATGGCCCAGAAACCCGTTGCGCCAATCTCGCGCAGCGCCACCGCCCAGGGGAATAGGAAGGCGATTTCCAGGTCGAACAAAATGAACAGGATGGCCACGAGGTAATAGCGCACATCGAATTTCATGCGCGCGTCTTCAAAGGCCTCGAAGCCGCATTCGTAAGGGGAGTTCTTGGCCTGATCCGGCCGATTGGGACCCAGCAGGGCTCCAAGGATCTGCGGCGCGATGCCGACACCGGCGCCGACCAGGATGAAGAGGATGACGGGCAGGTACTGATCCAAATTCATGGCTGACGCTCTTTAGCAACTGCCGCCGCGCCTCCGGGCGCCGCAGCAGGAATTCAACAGAAGATCCGACAAAAGCAACGGGCGCGCCGCCAGCGATCTGCATCGCTCACGGACCGCGCCCGCCTTGTCCCCTACAAACCGCCCTCCTGCGAGGACCGGTTTGCGACAGGGCGCTTCGCTCGGCACATTCAGAACTCCGATCCCGAATTGCCCAACGATTTTTATTTGGTGCCGTCGGCGAGACTCGAACTCGCACAGCTTTCGCCACTACCCCCTCAAGATAGCGTGTCTACCAATTTCACCACGACGGCTCTTACTGCTTTCTCACTGTCCGGCGGCCTGAGGATTGCTACCGAACAGCCAAGGATTCTATACCGAAAATCCCTAGCTCCAGAGAAGTGCGATCAGGATTTTGACCACGGAGCGCCCCGACCGAGGCCGGGACCTCGGGCTCAGCGGGACGCTGCGGCCGAAGCGGCCGGCAGGCTCAGCGGAGCGGCACCCGGGATGGCGGCGGCACCCGAGGCCGGCGCGCTGGCCGCGATGGCCGGCACGGCGCGGTCCAGCACGCTCTCGCCGCCGGATGCCGCGCTGGCGCGGTAGTTGCCCATATAGGCCAGACCCAGGGTGCAGAGGAAGAACAGCGTGGCGCAGATGGCCGTGCTGCGCGACAGGAAATTGGCGCTGCCGGTGGCACCGAACAGGCTGCCGGAGGCGCCGCTGCCGAAGGAGGCGCCCATGTCGGCCCCCTTGCCGTGCTGGACCAGCACCAGGCCGATCATCGCCAGCGCGCTCAGCAGCTGGACCACCAGCACCAGATTCATCAGAACTTGCATCTCAAAACACTCCAGTAATTCTTCTCAGATTCGGGCCGCGGCCCGGGCCGGCCGTCAGAGCGCCGCCCTGCAGATCGCGGCAAAGTCCGCCACCTTCAGCGAGGCGCCGCCGATCAGGCCACCGTCGATATCGGGCTGCGCGAACAGCTGGGCCGCGTTGTCGGCCTTGACGCTGCCGCCGTAGAGAATGCGCATCGCATCGGACTTCTGCGTGGCCGCATGCAGTTGCTGGCGCAGCACATGGTGGACGGCCTGCGCCTGGTCCGGCGTGGCGGTCAGGCCGGTGCCAATGGCCCAGACCGGCTCGTAGGCCAGTACGATCTCGCCGATGCAGTGCGTCAGCGTGTGGATCACGGCAGCCAGCTGGCGCTTGACCACCTCCTCGGTACGCCCGGCCTCGCGTTCGGCCAGGGTCTCGCCGACGCAGACGATCGGCGTCACGCCATGCGCCAGCGCCGCCTTGGCCTTGTCGGCCACCAGCTGATCACCCTCGTGGTGATAGGCGCGACGCTCGGAATGGCCGACGATGACGTAGCGGCAGCCGATATCGGCCAGCATCGCCGACGAGACCTCGCCCGTGTACGCCCCCTGCTCATGCGCCGAGCAATCCTGGGCACCATAGGCCACGGCCGTGCCGGTCAGGGCCAAAGCGGCCTCGGTGATGTAGGGAAACGGCACGCAGACCGCCACGTCGGCGCTCCACGGGCCGGCGTCCTTCAGACCGGCCAGCAGCACCGCGTTGGCGGCGCGACTGCCGTGCATCTTCCAATTGCCAACAACCAGTTTCTTGCGCATTGCTTGTTCGTCCTTACCAAGTCAGCACGATCTTGCCGACATGCTCGCCCGACTCCATCAGTGCATGGGCCTCGGCGGCCTGCGCGGCGGGCAGCTGGCGGTAGATCACCGGCGCGATGCGGCGCTGCTCCAGCAGCGGCCAGACCCGCTCGCGCAGCGCACGGGCGATGCCGGCCTTGAACTCCAGCGAGCGCGGCCTCAAGGTCGAGCCGGTGATCGTCAGGCGCCGGCGCAAGACCTGACCGGCGTCGAACGCCGCCTTGACCCCACCCTGCACCGCGATGATCACCGCCCGGCCGTCATCGGCCAGGCATTGCACATTGCGGGCGACGTAATCGCCCGCCACCATGTCCAGGATCACGTCGACGCCGCGGTCGCCGGTGGCGGCCCTGGTCTCGACGACGAAATCCTGCTCGCGGTAGTTGATCGCCACGTCGGCGCCCAGCTTCAGGCAGGCTGCGGCCTTGTCGGCATTGCCCACCGTCACCAGCACCCGGGACCCGAAGGCCTTGGCCAGCTGGATGGCGGTGACGCCGATGCCGCTGCTGCCGCCATGCACCAGCAGGCTTTCGCCCGGCTGCAGTCGCGCGCGCTCGAAGACATTGCTCCACACGGTGAAGAAGGTCTCCGGCAGGCTGGCGGCCTCGGCCATGCTCCAGCCCGCGGGCACCGGCAGGCATTGCCCGATCGGCGCCACGCACAGCTGGGCGTAACCACCGCCCGCCACCAACGCGCAGACCGCGTCGCCCGGCTTGAAGCCGGCCGCCGCCAGCGCCGCCGCATCGCCGCCGACGATGCGGCCGGCCACTTCCAGGCCGGGCAGATCGCTGGCGCCGGCGGGCGGCGGATAGACGCCCTTGCGCTGCAGCACGTCGGGGCGGTTAATGCCATAGGCCTCGACCGCGATCAGGCATTCGCCGACCCCGGCGACGGGATCGGGACGCTCGATCGGCTGCAGCACTTCGGGGCCGCCGGGGCGGCTGATGGCGATGGCCCGCATGACGCCCGCTTTACTCCGCAGCGCCTTCTTCGGCCGCCGGGGCGACCGGAGCCGCCACGGGGGCAGGCGCGGGCGCAGCGTCACGGTCGATCAGGGCCTTCATCGACAGCTTGATGCGGCCCTTCTCGTCGGTCTCCAGGACCTTGACCTTGACGATCTGGCCTTCGGTCAGATAGTCGGTGACCTTCTCGACGCGCTGGTGGGCGATCTGGCTGATGTGCAGCAGGCCGTCCTTGCCGGGCAGCAGGTTCACGAGGGCGCCGAAGTCCAGGATCTTGGTGACCGGGCCTTCGTAGACCTTGCCGATCTCGACCTCGGCGGTGATTTCCTCGATGCGCTTCTTGGCGTGTGCG
>Ga0255338_1002896_pt1 | contig 22689 bp, 22 predicted proteins | sample MeOH1_35cm_T4_19_FD_203715 | JGI IMG/M metagenome (GOLD analysis project Ga0255338, IMG submission 203715) | Sandy soil microbial communities from University of British Columbia, Vancouver, Canada - MeOH1_35cm_T4_195 | ecosystem: Engineered > Artificial ecosystem > Sand microcosm > Unclassified ...
CTACTGCGAGATTTCATTTTTGACGAGGAGAGGAACTACCAACGTCAATGAGATGACTCTTCTCAATTAAAACTTGAATGTCTAGGATGACGGGAGACATCCGTCCTCGATGTCTGAAGTCATCACATGAGTGCGCCTGGCAGGAATCGAACCTGCGACAACCCGCTTAGAAGGCGGGTGCTCTATCCGACTGAGCTACAGGCGCTTGGGGTTACTTCAGGATACGGAGTCTAGCGACTCGAACCACTAAGGTTTATTCCCATGGCTGAGTTTATTTACACAATGCGCAAGACTCGAAAAGCGCACGGTGACAAGGTTATTTTGGATGATGTAACCCTCTCATTTCTCCCAGGGGCAAAAATTGGTGTCGTGGGACCCAACGGCGCAGGAAAATCCACTGTTCTGCAGATTATGGCCGGACTGCAGCAACCATCAAATGGTGAAGCATTCCTTTCACCCGGGTATTCAGTTGGAATCCTTCTGCAAGAACCACCGCTCAATGATGAGAAAAATGTCTTGGAGAATGTGCAAGAAGGTGTTGCCGAGACGATGGCTCTTATGGCCCGTTTCAACGAGGTCAGTGAGGAAATGGCAAACCCAGATGCCGACTATGACAAATTACTTGCGGAGATGGGAAACCTCCAAGAGCAACTGGATCACCGCAATGCATGGGATCTAGACTCACAATTAGAACAAGCCATGGATGCCCTTCGTTGCCCGCCACCGGATGCAGATGTGAAAGTACTTTCCGGCGGAGAACGACGCCGAGTCGCACTTTGCAAGTTGTTACTGCAACAACCAGACCTCCTGCTATTGGATGAACCTACCAACCACCTTGATGCGGAATCTGTGCAGTGGCTTGAGCAGCATCTAAGCAAGTATCCAGGAACTGTTGTTGCTATTACTCACGATAGGTATTTCCTCGATAACGTAGCTGAATGGATTCTTGAGTTAGACCGCGGTCGCGCATATCCATATGAAGGTAACTACTCAACGTATTTGGAAACAAAGTCCACGCGTCTGAAGATCGAAGGACAGAAGGATGCCAAGCGCGTAAAACGCCTCACTGAAGAACTCGAGTGGGTCCGACAGAACTCGAAAGGCCGTCAGGCCAAATCTAAGGCTCGCCTAGCTCGCTATGAAGAAATGGCCGCTGAAGCCGACAAGATGCGCAAACTCGATTTCGAAGAGATCCAGATTCCACCGGGGCCACGTCTTGGAAATATTGTTGTTGAGGTTGACCATCTCACTAAGGGCTTTGGTGAAAGACTTCTGGTCGACGATCTTTCCTTCTCACTTCCACGCAACGGCATCGTCGGTGTCATTGGTCCAAATGGTGCAGGTAAGACGACTCTCTTCAAGATGATGTTGGGTGTTGAAGAGCCAGATTCTGGTTCTATAAAGATGGGCGAAACCGTAAAGATTTCCTATGTCGACCAGTCTCGTGCAGGAATCGATCCGAAGAAGACCCTCTGGGAAGTTGTCTCCGATGGGTTGGACTACATCAAGGTGGGACTCGTGGAAATGCCCAGCCGCGCATATGTTTCGGCATTTGGATTTAAAGGTCCAGATCAGCAGAAACAGGCCGGCGTTCTTTCAGGCGGCGAGCGAAACCGTTTGAACTTGGCGTTGACTTTGAAGATGGGTGGAAACTTGCTCCTCCTCGATGAGCCAACAAACGACCTAGATGTTGAGACTCTGGGTTCACTTGAGAATGCTCTCCTTGAATTCCCTGGTTGCGCAGTTGTTATTTCCCATGATCGATGGTTCCTTGATCGGGTTGCTACGCACATCTTGGCTTACGAAGGCGACTCACAGTGGTTCTGGTTCGAAGGTAACTTCGAATCGTATGAGAAGAACAAGATCGAACGCCTCGGTGTTGATGCGGCTCGACCTCACCGCGTCACGTACAGAAAGCTGACACGCTAATGATTCACCACAGCACGTTGCAGGTCAGGTGGGCTGACCTGGATGCTTTTGGGCACGTGAATAACGCTGCCTATTTGGTTCTTGTCCAGGAGGCGCGTGCAGATTTCACTTGGTACTCTCGCAAGAATGTTGGCGACAAGCCCATCCTCGCGGACATGGTCGTTGCCCGAACTGAAGTCGACTATGTGGAACCTATCTACGATGGTGGGATCGATGTCGATATAGCAATTACCGTCGCTCGGCTCGGGAGTGCTTCGTTCGAACTTAATTACGTTGTTTCTCGTCATGGATTGATTCACGCCCGTGCGAAGACGGTGCAAGTTGCCGTTTCTATGGAGACAAAGAAGTCTCGCCCACTCACTGAAGAAGAGCGAAGCTTCTTGTCAGGTTACCTAGAGGTTTCCGCGGAAGGATAATAATGACAGACCAGAATTCACTCCCGACACGTTCGGAGCGACCATGGTGGCGCGATGCGGTGACATATCAAATTTATATCCGCTCTTTTGCTGATTCAAACGGTGACGGCAAGGGCGATATTGACGGAATCCGATCGCGACTTCCCTATCTCAAGGGATTGGGCATCGACGCAATGTGGATCACCCCCTGGTACCCATCACCGCAGAAGGATCACGGGTATGACGTTGCCGACTACATGGATATTGAACCTGATTACGGCACGCTGGCAAATGCGGAATCACTCATCAAAGAGGCGCATGATGTTGGGATAAGGGTCCTTGTCGATATCGTTCCAAATCATTCGAGTAATCTGCACGAGTGGTTTCAGGCTGCCCTTAAGGCAGCACCCGGGTCGAGAGAACGAAACCGTTACTGGTTTAAGGATGGCAGAGGCGAGCATGGCGAACTTCCGCCTAATAATTGGACCTCGGTCTTTGGTGGCCCCGCGTGGGAACGAGTCATTGAGGCCGATGGAAAGCCAGGACAGTGGTACTTACATCTTTTCGCGGTAGAGCAACCTGACTTCAATTGGGAGAATGATGACGTCCGAGCTTATTTTGAGGATGTCCTTAGATTCTGGCTCGATCGTGGTGTAGACGGATTCCGAATTGATGTGGCACACGGAATGGTGAAATTACAGGGCCTGCCCGATATCGTGGAACCAGATCCAACTTCGGAGATGCTCGCACCCGAGAACCGTCCCTTCTGGGATCAGGACGGCGTGCATGATATTTATCGTCAATGGCGCAAGATTCTTGATTCATACCCTGATCACCGCATGGCAGTGGCTGAAGCATGGGTCAGCCCTTCTTCGCGCATTGCTCGCTACCTTCGCCCTGACGAATTGATGAATTCCTTCAATTTTGATTTTCTCAGTTCTGTGTGGAAGCCCGATCAGCTGAAGAAGATGATCAACCATTCTCTTGAAGCACTTGCAGAAGTTGGCGCACCATCGTCATGGGTCTTCAATAATCACGACGTCGTTCGATCTGTTGACCGTTTCGATTTGGGTCTCATTGCTGGAGGCTCGAGTACAACTCTCGAACGCCACGGCGACGAAAAAGAATTCAACATTGTTCGCGGAACCCAGAGAGCCCGTGCTGGTGCGCTTCTTATGTTGGCACTTCCTGGTGGCGCGTACGTCTATCAAGGTGAAGAACTGGCACTTCCTGAAGCTCGAGAAATTCCGGAAGACCGCCTCACCGATCCACGATGGCTGCTCAGTGAGTACACCGATCGGGGTCGAGATGGTTGCCGCGTTCCCCTCCCATGGAAGAAGGATTCCTCGGGTGCTTTCGGATTCTCAAATAATTTTGAACTCAGCCCCGACGATGCATGGCTTCCGCAGAGCGCATCCTGGGGATCGTTCTCTGTTGAAGTACAAGACGGAGATCCTGCATCGACTTTGACGATGTACCGCAAAGCCCTGGCTATTCGTCATAAAGAAGAGGGTTTAGGCGATGGTCCGATGGCGTGGATAGAAGCAGGACCTTCGGTGGTTGCATTTTCGCGCCCAGGGAATTTCGCCTGCTATGTGAATTTTGGTGCACCATGTGATCTACCGTTGGGATCTGACTTGCTTCTGTCGAGTGGGGCGCTTGATGGGAATACACTGCCGACTGATACAGCAGTGTGGCTGCGATTATCTCAATGAGTACCTTCTTCGAAGATGTTGGCGGCAGCGAGACTTTCGCCGAACTTGTTTCACAGTTTTATGCCTGCGTGGCCGTCAACCCAATTTTGAGACCTATGTATCCGGAGTCGGACTTGAAAAGCGCAGCCCTGCGCCTTCAAATGTTTTTGGAGCAGTACTGGGGAGGACCAACGACATATTCTGACGAACGCGGACATCCGCGGCTACGTATACGTCATGCAGGTTTCCACATTGCCTCGCCCGAACGAGACGCCTGGTTGGATTGCATGAAATCGGCAATTGCTGGCTTAGAAATTGCCGATCATCTCAAAGTCGAGCTCAATCAATATATTGAAATGGCAGCCAACTCCTTGGTCAATCAACCAGACTGAGAGCGGTTGCCAACTTTCAAAATTTCGCCGTTTCGTAAATACCAGAGTGTGCCTGCTTCATCTCGGACAGTCGTAATCCGAAGACCGACTTTCTCTACTCGCCCCGTGATTTCCAAAACATCTATTCGGTCGCCCACTCCGTACTGATCTTCGATGAGCATGAATAATCCGGCGAGTACATCGCGGACAATTGTTTGAGCCCCGAGTCCGAAAGCAACACCGATCACTCCAGCTGATGCGATGAGGGGGCCGAGGTTGAGTCCAAATTCACCAAGGATCATGCCCAGGGCGATCACCCAAATGACTGCATTGAGTGTGCTCGTGAGTACGGTCCCGGTTGTCCTCGCCCGTTCCTTCTGTCGGTTGCCAGTGGCGGCAGGTCCGTGGACGAGGTCCACTGAGGCCAGTCGATTCATGGCTCTCACAATGGCACGGCTACCCAGTCGTTGGGCAGTAACGGCTATGAGAACAATTTCAAAGATGTGCAACGGGGATCCGCTAAACCAGTCCCAGGCTATTCGAGTCCGATCGGAAAAGTTCAAAGCCGCATTATGGGGTGAAAGTGCGAAAAATGCGCTCATCATGGGGCGACTCTAACTTAATCAGCTTTAAATACTGCGTAGGTGCGATCTCTTACGGCAAGATATGCGCATCGGCGCGAGCCACGCGCCTGATCGGAGCGATTATGTCGCGCACTCTTGTGTTGAACGCAACCTACGAGCCACTAGGGGTTGTTCCAGAGCGACGCGCACTCATCCTCGTCCTGAATTCACGGGCCACAATGATCGAGGATTCTGGATCAGTATTTCACTATGCACATGGCCAAATGGCGTTGCCGGCTGTTATCAAACTCAATCGATTTGTACGAGTTCCATATCGGCATAGTGTTCCTCTTTCACGACGCGCAATTTTCGCCCGCGATGGTGGACGTTGTGTTTACTGCGCGGCGCCTGCAACTTCGATTGACCACGTGGTTCCACGAAGTCGAGGTGGTGGACACAGCTGGGAGAACGTCGTCTCTGCCTGCCATCGCTGCAACCATGCCAAGGCTGACAAGCACTTAAAAGATCTGGGGTGGCGATTGAAATCGCTTCCGCGTGAACCCGTCGGGACAGCATGGCGAGTCTTAGGTGCTGGCCGCACCGAGACTCGTTGGCTGCCTTACCTTGAGCCCTTTGGAGTGGAAGCGGCTACGGCTTAACCTGCGCATCTTTGGCTTGTGCTTTCAAGGCACGAGCCATCGCATCTCGGTTTTCCGAAACGATACGTCGTAAGCCGCCAGGGGCCTCCTTGCCGATGTGGGCGAGCCATGCCTCTGTCGCATCCAGAGTCGATTGGGCAACAACATATGTTGGGTACAGGCCCATGACAATATTGGAAGCCATTTCGTAAGTCTCCGAAGTCCATACGTCGAGGATAATTTCGAAATAGCGCTCGACGTAAGGCACGAGAAGGTCCCGCTGGGATGGGCGTTGAAAGCCGCGAATAGTCGAGAGTTGAATGTGATTACTCAGCTTCTCTGTAGTCGCAGATTTAAAGGCGCGTGATTTTGCTTCAGCTGTTGGGAACGCGGCACGGGCCAAAGCAGCGGAACGCAGTCCATTGGCAGTGTTGTCTTGGGCAAGTTCTGCTTCGACATCTTCGATAGTTGCGAGCCCTCGCTCTACGAGTGCGTTGAGGAAATGCCACCGTAGGTCTGCATCGACAACCAAGCCCTCCAATTCGCCATTGAGCATTTTTCGAATGCGCCCTATCTGCTCGGGGGTACTTGCCGAACTTGCCAGCGCGCGGGAGTAGGAAAGTTGGAGATCGCTTCCAGCTGCAGCGTCATTGAGAAGTGCTTCAATGCCATTTGCGAGTTGGACTCGTAGTCCTGCTCGATGTGAATCGGCTGCGAAAAGTTCTACGGCGGTGTCGAGTTGGGTGAGAGTCATGCCAACTACTGCGACATCTGGTTCGCCAGGCAGCGCGTTGATCGCCATCGGAACATAATCGCTAGCAGCGAGTTCGCCATCGCGGAGCATGTCCCATGAAGCTGACCAGCAGAGCGCGCGACTCAACGGATCTTGGATATCTCCTAGGTGGTTTCTAAGAGTCTTAATAGATCGCGCATCGAAGCGGATCTTTCCGTATGAGAGATCTTGATCGTTGATGAGCACAAGGTCGGCCAATTTCTCGCCAGCGAGCTCGGGTACCGAGGTTGATGCTCCAAAAACATCAAGTTCAACGGCCCTTCGACGCACAAGCGCGCCATTTTTTAGGTCATATAGACCAATAGCCATACGGTGAGGACGAAGTTCGGTGGATCCTGCAGGCATCAATGGCGCTTCCTGGCGGATAGAAATTGCGGAGTAATTCTCTCCAGAAATCTGCAGTTCAGGGCGGAAGGTGTTTACGCCCGCGGTCTTGAGCCACGTCGCAATCCACGGGGTCATGTCGCGACCACTGGCTGCCTCCAACTCGACGACTAAATCGTTGAGAGTTGTATTTCCCCACGCGTGCTTTGCGAAGTACTTGCGGAGTCCTTCAACGAATTCATTCTTTCCCACGTAGGAAACCATCTGCTGCAAGACAGATGCACCCTTTGCGTAGGTGATCCCGTCAAAGTTGGTTCGTACGGCTTCCATATCGTGCATATCAACAACGATTGGGTGCGTCGATGAGAGTTGGTCTTGGCGATACGCCCAGTTCTTTCTCTCGGCATTGAAGACAGTCCAGGAATTGGTAAAGCGTGTCGCCTTCTCAAGTGTGTAGTACGACGCCCATTCAGCAAATGACTCATTGAGCCATAGATCATCCCACCATGTCATAGTGACGAGATCGCCGAACCACATGTGTGCCATTTCGTGAAGGATGACGTTTGCGCGCCAGTTGTAGTTCTTGTCAGTCACCTTGCTTCGGAAGACGAAGTAATCTTCAGCAAAAGTCACGCAACCGACATTCTCCATTGCGCCGGCGTTGAATTCTGCGACTGCAAGTTGGTCGTACTTATCGAACGGATATGCGAGGCCGAACTCCTTCTCGTAGAAGGCGAAGCCTTGTTTGGTGATCTTGAAGATTTCCTCAGCGTCCATGTGCGGGGCAAGTGACTTGCGGCAGAAGAGCCCAAGAGGAACTGTTTTTTCACCTACATAAACATCATCAACGCGGTGGTACGAACCAGCGACTACGGCGGTGAGGTATGTAGAAATCACAGGTGTCGTCGTGAAAACCCAACGCTTCTTTTCGCTACCTACTTCAGTTACTGATTCCGTTGGGTTATTTGAAATAACCTCCCAGTGAGCAGGGACAAGAGTTGTAATTGAGAATGTGGCTTTGAGGTCTGGTTGGTCGAAGCAGGGGAATGTTCGTCGTGCATCAGCGGTTTCGTGTTGGCTGTAGAGATAGACCTCGCCATCAGCTGGGTCGACGAAGCGGTGTAGTCCTTCACCGGATTTGGAATAGATTGCTTCGATGCTCAAAACGAGTTCGTTTTCAGCAGCAACAGCAGGAATAAGGATCGACTCTCCGTCGTAATCAGAGACGTCAAGGGCTTGGCCATTGAGAGTCGCAGATATGACGCTTTTGCCAACTGCATCAATAAAAGTCGGTGCGCCAGGCTTTAAGCCTGAGAACTTGATCACGACATTTGATGTGAAAGTTTCAGTCCCCGAAGTCAGATCCAAATCGACTACATAGCTGTGGATCTTGAGAACGCTTGCGCGCTCTTTCGCTTCGGCTCGGGTGAGGTTGACTCCTGGCACGTTGTACTCCTTATAGGCGGCGACGATGATTACGTTGTTCTATCCAATCATGAAAGGCTGGGGTCGTGGACACCCCGACGATCAAGAGTTTCAAACTCCGCGGAACTCGCATTACCGCTGCCCAAGAGGCGGCACGGGAGCGTTTGTGGGCTGTTTACGGCGTTGATTTCACATCCGAGAGGTTGTCGCTGGAATCCCTCTTCCCAAAAGCCCAAAAGGCTGTTGTCGAGATTGGTTTTGGAATGGGCGAGGCCACCATCGAAGTCGCGAAAGGCTTTCCTGAGACGGGGTTCCTCGCCGTTGACGTCCACCAACCAGGTATCGGGAAATTACTGGCAGCCATTGAGGAATGCGGGCTGACCAATGTCCGAGTGATGGATGAGGATGCACACCTCATTCTTCACGCAATGATTGGTGACGAATCTTTGGATGGCATCCATCTCTTTTTTCCAGATCCATGGCCAAAAACCCGTCACCACAAACGGCGGATCGTGAATGATGAATTCATATCCTTGATCCACTCCAAATTGAAACTAGGTGGGACTTTTCATGTTGCCACCGATTGGTATCCCTATGCAGTGTGGATCAAAGAACGCTTCGCGCAATCACAATTATTCGTTGGCGGCGAAGTCGATCGCCCGCAGTGGCGTCCCATCACCAGATTCGAAGGGCAGGGAATCCGCAAAGAACATCGAGTTACTGATCTGATTTACAAAAAAGTTTAGACTATTCCTTCATTTTCATAATCAGCGATCTGACCGATGCGACGCATGTGTCGTTCATCTGCACTAAAAGGCGTCGCTATGAAAGTGTCGATGAGTTCTTTGCAAACCTCAGGGGAGTGCATGCGTCCGCCGATAGAAATGACATTTGCATTGTTGTGTTCGCGAGCAAGTTTGGCGATTTCATTGCTCCACACAAGTGCTGCGCGGATTCCCTTGACCTTGTTGGCGGCTATTTGTTCCCCATTGCCAGAGCCTCCAAGGACGATTCCGAGGGATTGAGGATCTGCCGCAGTGGCTTGCGCCGCTGGAATACAGAAGACGGGGTAGTCATCAAGGGCGTCATATTCAAAGGGTCCGTGGTCGGTTACTTCGTGGCCACTTTCTTTCAAGTGGTCGATCAAGATGGCTTTTAATTCGAGACCTGCATGGTCACTACCGATGTGAATGCGCATAGCGGAAGTCTCTCATGAACGCCGAATAGGAAAGCAAAAACCCGCCACTGCCAGGAGTGACGGGCTCTTACTGAGCATTATTGGGTTTTAGAACGATTAGTTCCGATGACCCATTCCGTGAGTTGAGAATCCCATTCCCATGCCCGGACCGTCGTTATCGCCGAAGCCATGTCCCATGCCCATTCCGCCGTGCATTCCACCAGTGCGATTTACCATCGCGGTGACGTTAGCGCTCAGATTGGATTTTAAAGTAGTCGCCTGTGCGACAGTGATCTTCCCGGCGGCAACCGCTGCGTCGATCTCTTTGGTCGCTTCAGCCACAAGAGCGGCGATGAGGGCGTTTGTCTTTACGCCTGCGATTGTTGCAAGTGAGTCACCGGCAGCCAATCGTGTCTGCAGGGTCGCAACAGAGATACCAATCGTGTCAGCGATCAGTTGGTGATGCGTTGCACGATCTGCAACTGCGGCGTTTTGATTCGCAGTGCGAGCAGCGGTGATCGCGGCATTGATTGCATCAACCTGTGCCTGCGTCAGAGTGCCTTTTGCTACAAGTCCCTTAAGTACTGCTGCAAGCTCGTCGCTTGCGTAGCCAAATCCATGAACTCCCATGTTCATGCCACCTGGATGACCGATGGAGTTGGAGATGACGGATCTGACCTTGATTGAATTCCTATTTTGTGAGGCGGCAGCGAAACCGACAGTTCCCAGCGTTAGTGCTGCAGTTGTAATCGCTACTGTGATTACCTTCTTTTTTGATGACATTTTCTTACCCTGCTTTCCGTCCCCTAGAGGATTTCTGCCAACGACCCTTCGTCATCGACTACCCATAGATAACTCCCGCACCCTGAAGAAGTTAGTCGGAATTGCTTAGAACGCCGTCAGAGTTTCCGAGTGTGAGAGCCAGCACCCAGCACTATATTGACGCTCAGATAGGGCGATCCTTAGCCCTACTGGGATTCATTTCAGGGGACACCTGATTGTTTGCTGATAATTCTCCGTTAAAAATTGATGACACTGAGTGAGCATTCACGGAGAGCGAGTAATGAGGAACTCTAAACACGTGTTCGCGTGCACCCTCGTTCTTATCATCCTTATAAATTTATTGACAGTCCCACCGACATACGCAGGACCTAGGCGCGAGCTTGTTCGTCTTTTCATGGCGGGGCGAGTATCAACAGCAGTTCCTAACACGATTTTGAGCGGTGATACTGCGCCACGAAGTTCGATTGGAATTGAAGGCGATTTTTATATCGATATCAAAGCCCTTGTTCTGTATGGTCCAAAAAGTAAATCGAGTTGGCCTAATCCCATAAGTTTGCGCGGCCCGAAGGGAGTTGTGGGAGCAAAAGGAATCAATGGAATTAATGGTATTGACGGAAAGAATTCGTCAAGCGCTGGTTCGACCGGTCCTCAAGGGGTCGCTGGACCAATAGGTCCAAGGGGCGAACCGGGGATCGCTGGGGCTGTTGGCCCAACTGGTCCCGTTGGCGCAATGGGACCAATAGGCGGATCGGGTACTCCTGGGGCAAATGGCGCAGCAGGAGTCGCAGGTTCCGCGGGAGCACAGGGCTCACCTGGTGCTAATGGCGCGCCTGGTTCTACAGGTTCAACTGGCGGAATTGGTCTTACTGGCGCGACGGGACCAAGTGGAGCCGCTGGTCCATCCAACGCATTCCAAGGTGGAATTACATTTGCGGCGAACATTCAAGGCGTTGCAAGTACTTCTCAAGTTTCTGATGCTTTCGGCACTCTTGCTGCTGGAAAAAGTTATGTTTTTCGGGTTCAGATTCGATCATATAACGCTGCACAACTCTTATTGACATACCCGTTGGCCTTAAATGTTTCTGCCCAGGGGGCAAGTCCGACCATTTCATTTTCCTATTCCGTGGCGAATGGAAGCCGCTGGGTTAGCGCTGCAAAACGCGAAGAAGTAACGGTATTTGCAGACATCTCTATTGACGGAACAACTGTGGTATCCAGTTATTCACTGTTAGCCACGATCACATGCGGCACAAACACGACATCATTCCCCTTGGTCCTTGATGGGAATTTCCTTGGGATCTTGATTGGTCAAGTAAGTTAACAGCGTTTCTTCAATGTGAAAAGACTCCGGTCAACCAAGGGAGTACTATGCATTTGTACCCCACCTGAAAGGAGCGACCGATGATTGGCTACATAATCGGGACTGTTGTTGTCGCGTTCATCGGTGTTCTGGCTTATGCCGGACTCTCCGGCAAGGTGAAAATGAATGACGGGTGTTGCGCCCCCAATGATCCGAGTAAAGATTTGAGGATGCGGGATTCTTAGGTGAGCGGGTGACCGGGATCGCAAGAGGAAGTGGAGTCCCCTCTTTTATACCTCGTCAATGAATTCGTATTCAATATCAAAGTTTTGCGGATCGGTGTCAAACCAGAAAGCAATTGCTTCGCGAGTCATTTCTTCTACGGTATCTCGAGAGAGAGCTTGACTGTAAAGCCCGCTAATTTCTGGAACTGATATTGCCCAGTACGCGCCAGATTTCTGAATGATTGCTCTGTATGTGGTTTTAATCATCTGCTCCACCATTTCGCACCTAACTCTTTCTCTAAGTGTTTCATGATCGCCTTCGCTGTCAACTCATCGATATCGCGGTGTCTAGGAATTTGAACCGCAGTGTCACGGAGAGTAAATATGGAATGGTTGCCACCCTCGCGAGTCATTATCCACGGCAATCCGGCGTCCGCAGCGGCTTGAGAGATCATCCTAAGGAGGTCGACACGTTTCATTGCGTAATTAGAGGTGCCTGCCTGACAGAAATAAGTAGTTTAGAAAATCGTGTGGACAAGATGCTGCTATGGAAAAAAAGAAAGATTGATGTTGCTGAATTGGAATTGGCACACTCAAATTTGCCAACGCTGATCTTGAGTTTTTTTATATACGTTTACCTACGTGGTCCCAATTTACTTTTATCCGTTAAATAATTCGTTGGATGATTTTTCCGATGGACTAATTAGTGCCTCCAATGATCCGAGTAAAGATTTGAGGATGCGCGACTTTGAAGAGTGATGTACTAGAACTTCTTCAAGCCTAAGTCGAGTTTTCTATCTTTGGCTCGCGCGGTTACGATAAATCTTTGGCTCGGTAGCGAAGTCTCTTTGGCATTTCGGGGAACAGAACCAGTAAATCTCTCCTTCAAATTGGTAGTGGGATGTCGCATCATTCGGATGAACAGTCATGGTGCACACAGGATCAACGACCATTGCGTCGAGCTCGCGGAATGCGCCATCTTCGAGCCAGAGTGTTCGGTCGGCGATTTCCCGCAGACGTTCGTCATGGCTTACCACCACGATGCTGCATTGTTCTTCCTTTGCGAGTTGCTTAAGTACTCGAGCGATGTCACGACCGTGACTGGAGTCGAGGTTCGCGGTAGGTTCATCGGCAAGGACAAGCGAAGGTCTGTTCACGAGTGCCCGTGCAATGGCGACACGCTGCTTTTCTCCTCCAGAGAGTTGGTCCGGATAGAAGTGGAGTCGCTCTTCGAGACCAATGCGTTGAAGGAGTCCAAACGCCCGCTTTCTTGCTTCTTGTCCAACTGTGCCGGCAAGATTGCAGGCCAACTCGACATTTTCAAGTGCCGTCAATGCTGAAAGCAAGTTGAAATCTTGGAAAATAAATCCTAGGTGCTTGGCACGGAGCACGGGAAGTTTTCGCTCATGGGTGGTTGCTAGGTCGATCCCATCAATGATTATAGATCCGGCAGTTGGTCGCAGCATTGCACCCAGCATGAGCAGGAGGGTCGTCTTTCCGCTTCCAGAGGGTCCCATGATCAGAACTACTTCACCTGAATTGATCGTGAGGTCGATGTTGCGAACCGCGTGGACGGCGATCTCTCCTTCACCGAATGTCTTGCTGAGTTGATGAACACTTAAGGCTGATTTTTCCACGTCATGTCACCTCCGAAATGCAGTTGCGGGGTCGACTCGGGCAACTCGACGAAGTGGCAGAATTGCTGCGATTGCCGCGACTATGAATGCGCTAGTAGCAGAAGTAATCACGGACCTTGTTTCAATATCGACCGCAAAATTTGGCGTTAGCGCCTCGATTCCCGCTCCAATCGTGATCGCGAGGATGATCGCGAGGATGATCGCGAGAGTCACTATCCAGATTGCTTGCGTGAGCACGACCATGGTTAGGCGTCCACGACTCGCACCAAGAGCCTTGATTATGCCGAACTCGTGCTCTTTGGAAGCGGTAGCAGTGAAAAGCGTCAGGCCGATCAGCGCTAAGGCGATGAGGAATCCGATTGAAGAGATGATGGCCATAACATCCGCAGCCATGGATTTCACGACGTTGCTTTCGTGGCCCGCAAATTCAGGACGAGTCATTACTGAGACCTCTGGTATTGCATTTGCGATGCGTTGTTGGATTACGCTAGCCGAAGTGCCTTTTTCGGCGCCGACGAGAATGTAGGCGAAGGTGGGGCCACGCAATTTTGCGAAATCGGCAGTTGTGATAAAGACGGTTGTATTGGCGATGTACGTTCCGTCTGTGGATAGTCCGCTGACTCTAAATGGTTTACCGAGGATGGTCACCATCTGACCCAATCCGATTCCGAGTTCTCCGGCGGCAACCGAATCGACAACGGCCTCATCATTTTTTGGCGCCCTACCGGCTTTGAAATGGCGAGGACCTCCTTGACCTGTTGCGGTGTTGTACCCGAGAACATAGGTGAGGAGGTTCGTGTTGTTTGCGTCGACTGTGCTTGCAGTGAAGCGCAGCCCTTCCGCCCAGGCCACTTCATAGATTCCTCGAACTTTATTGAGGACACTCGGCGCAATTGAGGAAGCCGTCATATGCATTGTAGTGACGCCGCGCTGCGCTACAAATACATCCGCGGGGGAGGTTCGAATATACGTGGTCACTTGTCGCATTGCTCCTGCGAAGATGCCGTTAAGAACGAGCACGAGGATGAACGCAGCTGAGACGCCCAGGATTGAAAGACTCGCGCGACGGCGATCCTGGAAGAGGTTGTTGCGGGCAATCGAGACTCGGCGCAATTCCTAGCCTCCCCTGTATGCGATAGCTGGCTCAAGTTGGGCAAGACGGAGAGCGGGCAGAATCGAGGCGAGGATAGCCATAAATACGGTAGCGATTATCGCTCGAGCAACGCCAGCTGGGCTGAGTTCGACAGCGAACTGTGGTCGGAGAGTTGTAATTATCGCCCGGCTTGCGATGAAAAAAAGACTTCCTACAACGAGACCAAGAGTGGCGAGAATCAGCGATTGACGAAGAGCGAGAGTGATGAGGTCGTTACGTTTTGCTCCCATCGCTTTCACAATTCCATACTCTCGGCGGCGATCCATAATGGCGGTGTAGATGCTCAGGGCGATCACCAGTATTCCGATGGCAAACGCGACGACTCGCATCATGTCGATTGGGACTGCGTACGCGCGAGTCATAACGACAAGATCTTTGGAGGCGAATTCGTCTCGACTCTTTACCGCCAAACCGGTGTTAGCGAGTTCGGCTTTGACGTCGGATGGGCGGTCAGTGCCTATAAGTACAAAACTTGTTGTGTCGGGCGAATTGAGCAAGAGGTCTGTTGATGCGTGAGTCATGAAAATAAAGGAGAGCATGAAAGTGTCCGTGCTGGTGCCGACGATTCGGAAATTGCGTCCCATGATTTCAAGTGAATCGCCGATGCGAAGTTTGTGGCGATTAGCCATCACCCTACCGACGGCAACTTCGTTGTCGGTTTGCGGGGCGCGACCGTCATAGATACGCCAAGGGCCTCCTTGTTGGCCAGGCACCCATCCAATAATTGAGGTAGGGACCTTTCGATCATGAAGGCTGATAATCGCAAGGAAGGTTCGAACGGGTGATGCCCAGTCAACATCCGGCTCCGCTCGTACGAGGTCGACGCTTGATCGCGGAATTTGGGAGACAGCTCCGAAGAAATTTTGCGTGCCAGGTTGGGCAAGATAAAGATCGGCGCCGACGTTATCTTCGTACGCTGTAACACTTCGATTGATCCCGTTCCGCAGACCATCGAGGAGCATGATCAACATTATGGCCAGACCCACTGCAGCAGCGCCAGCAATCAGACGACGCGGATCGGCTAACAAGTTTCGGCGGGCAAGCGGAATTCGACTTTGCATTTCAATCTCCTCCCTACACCATACCCCCGTGAACTCGACGGGAAGGAGGAAAAATCGGCCAGGTCGTGCATTGACTCGTATTGAAGGCGACTAAGAAGGCCCAAGTGAGAATGGATTTTCCAGGACAACCGCCAAGAAAAGAACGTGATTGGAGCGGGTGACCGGGATCGAACCGGCATGGCCAGCTTGGAAGGCTGGGGCTCTACCATTGAGCTACACCCGCAATTGTGTTCAGAAACCTGGTTGGTGGCTCCCGTTCAGGGGCTAACGATAACGGTAAGCGGAGGTCGTTTTCTCCTCTAGACTTCCCACTTACGCCACGGGGCGTAGCGTAGTGGCTAGCGCGCCTGCTTTGGGAGCAGGAGACCGAGAGTTCGAATCTCTCCGCCCCGACCAGCAATTTCGGTCCGTTTACCCATACTTGGCGAAAGCAAGGAGTTCCACGTGAAAAGCACGGTCGAGGCCCTATCTCCTACCCGTGTAAGACTCACGATCGATCTGACCTTTGATGAACTTTCAGGTCACGTCACCGAGGCTTACAAGAAGATTTCCTCCCAGGTCAATATTCCTGGCTTTCGCAAGGGCAAAGTCCCCCCAGCCATGATCGATCAGCGCGTGGGTCGCGGCACCGTCTTGGATGAGGCCATCAACATGGCACTTCCTGACTTCTATTCCCAGGCCGCGCGCGAGCACGAAGTACTGACGCTTGGTCGGCCAGAGGTCGACATCAAGGAGTTTGTCGACAAAGAGAAGTTGTCATTCACTGTTGAAGTCAACGTCCGCCCAGAAGTTAAATTGCCAGATTTTTCAACGATAACAATTAACGTCGATGATGTTGAAGTTACAGAGGCTGATATTGATGAGCAGGTTGAGTCACTTCGCACTCGTTTTGGAACTCTCAACACCGTGGAGCGATCTGCAGCCGTGGGTGATTTCGTGACCATTGATCTGGTCGCCCGAATTGGTGGCGAAGAGGTTGAAGGCGGCACTGCTTCTGGAATGTCCTATGAAGTCGGCTCCAATCGCATGATCGACGGGCTTGATGAGGCACTTGTCGGAGTTAAAGCCGGCGATGGAAAAATCTTTGAAACACAGCTCGTCGGCCAGGAAGAAGGCGAGAAGGGCGAAGTCGAAGTTACTGTGCAGACAGTGAAAGAACGCGAACTCCCACCTCTTGATGACGCATTTGCCGCGCTCGCAAGCGAGTTCGATACTTTGGTTGAATTGCGCGCGGATTTTGCAGAACGCTTAGCTAAAGTCAAAAAGATGGAACAAGGCGCACAAGCACGTGATCGCCTTGTTGAGAAGTTGCTAGCTGATATCGAGATTCCGGTTCCAGAAGAATTCGTAACTGCCGAAGTGAATGATCATCTTCAGGGCGAAAGTCGCATGGAGGACGAAGCCCACCGTGCCGAAGTCACGGAGCAAGTTACTTCTTCTCTCAAGTCTGACTTCCTGTTGGACGCAGTGGTTAAAGCTGAATCCGTAGAAGTCACCGAGATTGAATTGACGGAGTATTTGATCCGCACTTCGCAGCGCTATGGAATGGCTCCTGAGCAATTTGCCCAAGAACTCTCCAAGGCAGGTCAGATCAGCCAACTGGTTGCCGAGGTCGGGCGTGCGAAAGCCCTTGCCACTGTACTGAGTCGCATATCGGTAATTGATGCTTCTGGAAATACTGTCGACTTGGAGGCGATGCGTCCGCAACCCGATACCACGGATTCTGACGCACCTGAATCTGAATAATCAGGGGAGTCACCACTCCGCTATAAGCGAACAAGCACGCTCAAAAGGTGGAATCGGGAAGCATTTGCTCATCCAGGTTGTTAGGGTCATTACAGGAAGATTCAACAAGGAGGATGTCCGTGGATGTAATTAGCACCCATTTGCCGGCGGCAGAAATTATTGCTCGCGCGCCACAATCAGGCTCGGGTGGACTTGATGACCAGGTCTATAACCGTCTGCTCAAGGAGCGCATTATTTTCCTTGGCTCTGTTGTAGAAGATTCCATGGCCAACGCTATCTGCGCCCAGATCCTTCTTCTTGCTGCTGAAGATGCCGAGAAAGACATCTACCTCTACATCAACTCACCTGGCGGTTCTGTTACTGCTGGTATGGCGATTTATGACACTATGCAATTCGTCGCCAATGACGTCGCGACGGTTGGTATGGGACTTGCCGCGTCAATGGGTCAGTTCTTGCTCTGCGCAGGCGCTGCGGGTAAGCGATATGCGACACCGCATGCACGCATCATGATGCACCAGCCTTCAAGTGGCATCGGCGGAACGGCGACCGATATCAAGATTCAAGCCGAGCAAATTGGCTTCACTAAGAAGAAGATGGCCGAGTTGATCGCGTTCCACACCGGCCAGACCCTAGAGACAATCACTGCAGATTCTGATCGCGATCGTTGGTTTAACGCAGAAGAAGCGAAGGAATACGGGTTTGTTGATCACGTCGTTCGTTCAGCCGTACAAGTTTCGGGTCGTGGAGGCACCGCATGATGAGTCAATTTGATCGAGTCAACGAGATCACCAACCGTTACGTTCTTCCTACGATTGAAGAACGCACGAGTTACGGTTACAAGCGTCTCGATCCATACACAAAGCTCTTCGAAGAACGCATCATTTTCTTGGGCCAAGCAATTGATGACACTGTTGCGAATGACGTCATGGCGCAACTTCTGACTCTTGAGTCTATGGATCCAGACCGCGACATCATGATCTACATCAATTCACCCGGAGGATCATTCACTGCGTTGACAGCGATTTATGACACCATGCAGTTTGTTCGCCCTGACATTATGACTATCTGTCTTGGCCAAGCAGCCTCTGCAGCAGCAGTTTTGTTGGCAGGCGGCGCTAAGGGAAAGCGAATGGCCCTCGAGCACTCACGTATTTTGATCCACCAACCCTCTAGCGAGGGTGGTGGACAAGCGTCTGATATCGAGATTCAGGCTCGTGAAGTAATGCGTATGCGTGTTCTTCTTGAAGAGTTAATCGTTCGACATTCCACTCGTTCGGCAGAACAGATCGCGCTAGATATTGAGCGTGACAAGATTCTTACTGCGAGTGAGGCAGTTGAATATGGATTGATCGATCAAGTACTCGCGAGCCGTAAGGCAAAGCCCACACGTTAATTGCAATTTTGTTGCTGCAAAACTAACGTAATTGTTATCTTTGAGGAATCGTTTGCATTTACGATGTCCAGTCAGGTACTTGCCAGCGCTCAGTAGTTACCGACAGACTTAGCGTTTCCGATTTTCTGGGGCAGGGGTGATTTTTTTATGTCTTTAATCACGCCTGGAAGCATATTTTCCTACGCGGGTTATCGAAATCTCTGGACCTCAAACTTATTCGTAACGATTGGCGCTTCCGCATTTCCAATTGCACTTGCCGTTACGGTTCTTGACGCAGGTGGAACTACAACAACACTCGGATTGATTCTTGCCTCGCGCGTTCTTTCATCTGTCATTCTTGCCCCGATCGGTGGAGTGTGGGCAGATCGTCTCCCTCGTAAGTTGGTAATGATTGGTGCAGATCTTTATCGCGCCGCTCTCATGATCGGACTAGTTTTCATCTCAACACCGCAAGTTCCTCCTTGGGCACTCGCTTCCCTTGTTTTTGCAATGGGAGCTGGAGAAGCATTCGGTTTCCCTGCATCTGGTGCGATTCTTCCCAGCATTTTGCCTTCGGACAAACTTCCCGCTGGAAATGTACTGCGTAGCCTCGGAGTTCGAATTGCCCAAGTTGTTGGACCGGGCATCGGTGGATTTTCTGTTGCTGTTATTGGCGGTCGCATGACATTCGCGGTCACAGCCGCTTTTTTTATTATCGGGACAGTCTTGCTTTTTAGAATCGACGAAAAGCCACGGACTGTGGCCGATGTACAACCGACATTCCTTACGGACTTGCGCGAAGGGCTCAGGACTGTTTGGGATACGCCTTGGGTTGCCGCATGTATTGCGATGTCAACACTGCAACTGATGGTTGTTCTTGCTAGTGAGAATGTTCTCTTGCCTGTCATTACTCGTCGCGAATTTCATACCAATACCGTTTTCGCGGTTGCCGCCGCGATGTTCAGTATTGGAGGATCTATCTCTGCTCTGATCGCGATGCGCTACAAAGCCAAACACCCGGGATTAATTGCAGTTGTCATCTGGGGGTTCTTTGCCTTTGCGCCGTTGGTGTTGGCATTTCCGGAGTCTAAAACCTTCGTCATTATCGGCTACTTGATTGCGGGCATTTCGATTGGACCATGGGAGGCCTATTGGAGTTCGGCAATTCAACGGGAGATTCCGCAAGAATTGCAGGGGCGCGTTTTTAGCGTGGATTACATGGGATCAGTCGGACTCATGCCCCTTGGTATGGCGCTCGTCGGTCCGGTCACTCACGTTTTTGGGGAGAGACCCTTCCTTATTGGAGCGATTGTTTTTCACCTGCTTGTCTGTGGACTTGTTCTCCTTGTCCCGGGAGTTATCGATCTTCACACCCCGAAGAAGCCAGATTCTTCTCAGGGCGAACAGTTAAAGGCGTAATCGGCAAGCGAACTCAGCCCATCTGAACCTACCCTTGGCTCGTGCCCAACTTCCCTGTTTGTGGTGTAGAGGAGTGTCATGACCCGTATCGGTGAGACCAGCGATCTGCTCAAGTGTTCTTTCTGCGGAAAGACCCAGAAGCAGGTGAAAAAACTCATTGCCGGACCTGGTGTTTACATCTGCGACGAGTGCATCGATCTCTGTAATGAAATTATTGTCGAGGAATTATCCGAAGCCAACACACTCGGACTTCAGGATCTTCCAAAACCTTTAGAAATTTATGATTTCCTTGATCAGTATGTCATCGGTCAGGATCGGGCAAAGAAATCTCTCTCTGTCGCTGTTTACAACCATTACAAGCGAGTCCAAAGTGGCGACACAAAGCGTGAAGACTCAGTTGAATTATCGAAGAGCAATATTCTTCTTCTGGGACCTACGGGATGTGGAAAGACCCTTCTCGCCCAGACTCTCGCACGGATGCTTAACGTGCCTTTTGCGATTGCTGATGCAACTGCCCTTACCGAGGCCGGTTATGTAGGCGAGGATGTCGAGAACATTCTCCTCAAACTTATTCAAGCTGCCGATTACGATGTGAAGAAAGCCGAGACAGGAATTATTTATATTGACGAAATCGACAAGGTTGCTCGCAAAGCTGAAAACCCGTCGATAACGCGCGATGTTTCTGGCGAAGGAGTTCAGCAAGCGTTGCTCAAAATTTTGGAAGGAACGGTTGCTTCCGTTCCTCCGCAAGGGGGACGAAAGCACCCACATCAAGAATTCATTCAAATCGATACCACTAACGTTCTCTTCATTGTCGGTGGAGCGTTCTCGGGACTTGAAAAGATCATTGAAGGGCGTAAAGGCGCTGCCGGGGTTGGTTTCAATGCCGTCTTGCAGACCGAAGCCGATCGTGATCGTCAGGACATATTTGCTGACGTAATGCCTGAGGATCTCCTTAAGTTCGGAATGATCCCTGAATTTATTGGCCGACTGCCGATTGTTACCAGTGTCGAGAAACTTGATAAATCCGCGCTCATGCAGATTTTGACTGAGCCAAAGAATGCGCTCGTCAGACAGTATGTTCGCCTTTTTGAACTTGACGATGTCGCGCTCGAATTTACCCCGGAGGCTCTTGAAGCAATCGCCGAACTCGCCCTCAAGCGGGGTACTGGTGCCCGTGGGCTTCGAGCAATAATGGAGTCGGTACTTCTTTCGGTGATGTACGACGTTCCAAGTCGCACTGATGTTGCCAAAGTCATTGTTACTAAGGAAAGCATTGAAGAAGGGACTTCTCCAACATTCATCAATCGCACCGGTGACATCCCTAAGCGGATCAACCGGGGCCAAAAAGGTCAAGAGGAGAAGAGCGCATAATCTAGACTCTCCTCCATGAGCCAGCGTGAATTGCCCTCGATTTTTACCCCTTCTGAGATAGAAGGACCTCTCTACCAAAAATGGGTAGATGCTGGGTATTTCACCGCAGATGTGACCTCGAAGAAGCCTGCTTACACAATTGTCATTCCGCCTCCCAACGTTACCGGCGTTTTGCACATCGGTACCGCGCTGGACCACACTCTTCAAGACATTCTCATCCGCATGAAGCGGATGAAAGGCTTCACGACCCTCTGGCTCCCTGGAACAGACCACGCGGGTATCGCAACCCAGAACGTTGTGGAGAAGCAGTTGGCGAACGAGGGACTTTCACGTCACGATCTTGGCCGCGAGGAATTTGTTAAGCGCGTTTGGGATTGGAAAGCAAAGTCGAGCGGTGCCATTCTCGAACAGATGCGCCGTTTCGGCGATAGCGTTGATTGGAGCCGCGAGCGGTTCACGATGGACGAAGGAATGTCGCGTGCGGTACTCACAATTTTTAAGCGACTCTACGACGCTGGTCTTATCTACCGTGCGGAGAGAATCATCAATTGGTGTCCGCGATGCATGACTGCGCTTTCAGATATAGAAGTTGAACATAATGACGATGCTGGCGAACTTATTTCTATCCGATACGGCGATGGTGAGAACTCCATTGTTGTGGCGACCACCCGTGCCGAAACGATGCTTGGTGATACCGCGATTGCCGTACATCCCGATGACGAGCGATATGCCCACCTCATTGGTCAAACGATTTTGCTTCCTCTGGTGGGTCGTGAAATCCCTGTGGTTGCAGATGAGCATGTTGATCCTGAGTTCGGAACGGGTGCAGTTAAAGTAACTCCCGCGCACGATCCGAATGACTTTGAAATCGGCCATCGGCACAATCTTGAAAGTATTGTCGTCCTGAATGCCGAAGGAGAGGTTGCCAATTCGGGTACGCGCTTTGACGGTCTGGACCGATTTGAAGCTCGCAGAGCAATTGTGGAGGCGCTCAAGGCTGAAGGAAGAATTATCGCCGAGAAGCGTCCTTACATTCACGCAGTTGGACATTGCCAACGTTGTGACACTGTTGTGGAGCCACGACTTTCCAAGCAGTGGTTTGTAAAAGTAGCCCCGCTTGCAAAAGCTGCGGGAGACGCGGTTCGCAACGGACAAGTAAAGATCGAACCTGAATCTCTTGCACCCCGTTATTTTGAGTGGGTCGACAACATGCATGACTGGTGCATTTCACGCCAACTCTGGTGGGGACACCGCATTCCAGTTTGGTACGGTCCCGACGGAGATGTATTAGTACTCGGACCCGATGAGAAC
>Ga0255338_1002897_pt1 | contig 22685 bp, 23 predicted proteins | sample MeOH1_35cm_T4_19_FD_203715 | JGI IMG/M metagenome (GOLD analysis project Ga0255338, IMG submission 203715) | Sandy soil microbial communities from University of British Columbia, Vancouver, Canada - MeOH1_35cm_T4_195 | ecosystem: Engineered > Artificial ecosystem > Sand microcosm > Unclassified ...
TCTCGTCTGTAAATATAAGCCATCCTTGCCCAGTTGGTTAAAGCTGTATTCGATTTTGAATACAAAATCATAGATAGAAACGATATCCATGCCAAAACCCCAGGTACGGAGCAGCTTATTATTGAGTGTATTGGTGATATTGGGATTGGGTGTGTACGCATAACCCAGATCACCATAAGCTTTCAGGAAAATCCGGAAAGGGATCTTATCGTGGGTTTTGCTGGGGAAAGGATTGTGCAATATGAATGAGAGCACTTGTTTGTGTACGGTCGTTTTCAGGGCAGCCCCCAGCATCCCATCTACCACATTGTATTCCAGTCCGCGCATCTGGTAAAATCCATACCCGAATAAGCGCTCATTCACAAAATAATTACGGAAGGGTGCTTTGGCAATACCCAGCCCTTCCAGGTGCAGGAACGTTGTTTTGGTAAAAGGCAGGGTGTATACGGCCCGGCCACCCAGCTGCCAGAAACCGATGGTATTATCCAGTCCACGACGGTACAGATTACCCTCCAGCAGGAAGCCCCGGGTAGGATAAGGGATATAGTCTACGTTGTAATATTTAAACTGGTAATTAAAATCCACAAAACGGATCTGGGTTCTGCCATCGGGGAAATAGTTGGGGTTGATCTTGAGAACCGTGTCTGCTACAGTTTCATTATTATAAGACACCCTGAAATAGTGGCGTTGTTTTACATCGGGCCGGTAAGAATAGGTAAGATCGAACCGGAGTGCTTTTTTAGCGATGGCATCCTGCTTGTAGAACAGTTGTTTGTTATTACCTGTGCCATAATTGATCTCTTTCTGTGTAGCGGAAATGATACCTACATTAAAACCTTGTTTCAGTTTGCGGTCAAAAAAAGGCAGGTTATAACGCAGCGTGATCTGTTGCGTGTAACCGTTGATCAGCCAGATATTGAGGTTATCGTTTCGGCCGCTGATATTGTTCTGCGTAAACTTGATACCGTAATTCACCCTTTCGAGGCTCCGCTTCTGCTCTACCCACCACTGGTTAAAGTTGCGGTCGATGAGGCGGAAATACGGCATGGGAAAAAAGTACCAGCGCTCTTTCAGATCGGCCCGTATGTCCAGCACATTGCCTTTGCGCGATGCTACATACACATTAACATCTACAAACAGACTGGTGTTCATCAGTTGCTGTTTGGCCAGTACCAGCTGCTCTTCCAGTCCGCCTTCGGTAAAACGGCTGCCTTTTACAAATGGCAGTTCGCGCAGAACGATGAAGATCTTGGTACGTTTATTACCGGTAACAATGATATTACCCACGATCACGGGATGATCTTTATGCGGCAGGGTATCCTGCCGCACAAAATTCCCTGTATCCGAAGAAATCTGTTCCTGGGCATCAGCAGCAACCACGTTACTCAACAGCACAGCCAGTAAAACAATAACACGTGGTAACCTCATCTCCGGAAAACGATTGATAATTAACGGTAAAAATAGGGGGATTGAGGAATATGGAGGAAGGAATGTGGAATTACTACTGTCTGCAAATAGCTGTTTAACGATAAAACGTTACCTGCCTGTATTTTCCTGATTCATGGATTGTATGGGTTTTGACAAATCAAAAAGAAAATCTGTTGCTCTGGACCCCTGTGTTAAAATAAGGATTTAATGGAGTTGTATTGTTCAACACAGAGCTACAGAGATCGGGAGTTACACAGAGAAAGTAACTGCTTTCAACAGCCTGCATTGATGAGGAATAGTTTATTCAGTGCCGAGGAGGTGGGTGGATTAGATACCCATTACATATTCAGGTAGGAAAGCAGGTGATTATAATTTTCTTTCAGCTCATTGGCATAGGTTTCTTCGCCGAAATAATACCGCACCACAAAATCATATCGCTGGAAAGTGGCTACGATATCGGAGATCTCGATCTTGTTTACTTTCAGGGTAATCACTACCAGACCGGTATCGGGTTCTGTATAGGTATTGAGCTGTGTGATATAGGCATCGTTGGTTTCTACCAGCCGGTTCGCTTCGCCGAATGAGAAATTGCGTTTGTCTGTTTCGAGTACAATAATGCCGCCTTTGTCTTCATTACCTACAAATGAGGAGAGTCTTCGCAGCAGGTCTTTGGATGAGATCACCCCTGCCAGTTCTGCCTGTTCATTTACCACCGGTAACAGCGTCAATTCATTTTCGGCGACAAGGCGCAGGGCCGATAAAAAATACGCTTCTCCTTTCACAGAAATCTTTTGCAGGGAAGATTCTACCGCTGCCACCAGTCTTGTTTCATCTGCATCCAGCAGATCATCCTTGCTGATGATACCGGCAAATTTTTCTTCGCTTAATACGGGCAGGTGCTGTATATCATATTCATCCATCAACTGCAGGGCAAGGGAAACCTTATCAAACAGGTTGATAGCGGGAAAACCGGAATTAATGAGTTGCGATGCCAGCATGTGTTCTTTTCTGCATATACGCGGAAAGCCTGTACCCGGGTGTGGGTTAAGACTTCTGCTTAGTTAAAAAACCTTCCAGTATTCTGTTAAACTCGTCGGGCACTTCCATCATCGGTGCATGGCCGCACTTGTCTACAAAATGCAGTTCACTGTTCGGGATCAGGCGGTTGAATTCACGTCCAACAAAAGGTGGAGTGATGGTATCGTTATTACCCCAGATCAGGCAGGTAGGCTGTTTGATCTGGTTCAGCTCTTCTCCCAGGTTATTGCGGATGGCGCTTTTGGCCAGTGCAATGATCTTGATCACTTTGATACGGTTATTGGTGATCTCGAACACTTCGTCCACCAGCTCTTTGGTGGCTGTTTCTGGGTCGTAGAAAGTAAGCTGTGTTTTCTTTTTGATGTACTCGTAATCGCCGCGTTTGGGATAACTGTCGCCCATCCCGTTCTCAAACAAACCGCTGCTTCCGGTAAGTATCAGTGATTTGATCCTTTCCGGGTGTTTCAGGATATGCACCAGGGCCACATGGCCACCAAGCGAATTACCGAGCAAATGAATATTCTGATAGTCTCTCAGTTCGATGAATTTCTGCACATGTTTTTCCAGTCCGCCCACCGATGTATGAAAGATATCCAGGTCAAACAGGGGCAATAAAGGAACGATCACTTTATGGGTGCCTCTGAAATGTTCTACCAGGTCCTTGAAATTACTTAACGCACCAAATAAGCCGTGTAATAGAATCAATGGCTCGCCTTCTCCTACTTCAATAAACTTAAACTTATCCTGTTGTTTGATCTCGTAATTCATTAGTCAGTTTCTTATACAGCCGTAATTGGGATTCCTACAAATAAAAGGAAAATCAAGCAAATACAACTTAAATGAAAAGCCTCACGCAGACAATCTGCTCGCAACCTTTGCTAAATTACTGATTTTACGGCAAAAACGGGATGGGCAAACGGCTGCCATGTAACAATTATTTAACCTCGGTAGGCAGGCTTGCAAAAAAACGGGACAGTTCTTCAAACATCCCTTTAAAAAAGGGGATCACCATCCCGAAATAGCTGATGGCTTTGGGCCCCCATGGCTGCACAAAAGCGTAGGTTACAGAATCAGCCACGGTTTCCGGCTTCAGCCAATGCATTTTATCCGCATAAAAAATAACCACACTGTATAAAGTGGTATACAAAACAGTATATAAAACAATGCCGCTGAGCTTATTAAGCCAACCCAGTAAAACCAGCTCCATGGCCGACTGGATAAACAAGGCGCCCAGCTTCACCAATAACACTACCGCCACCATCACCAATACAAAAGAGAGAAAGGGAACCCAGTGGGCTGAAATACTGGTACTTCCCTGCAGCCAGGTCGCTACCAGCGTGGAGAATTTCATGGCTGCCGCCAATCCTACCAGGATACCCAGCAATGAAAAAACGGCCACCACAAAACCATTGCGATAGCCTTTTACGATAGCCAGTATCAGCAGGATCAGGAAGATGATGTCTATTGCCATGGGGATGAAGGCCAACTGCTAGCTTTGAGCTGCGAGCTGTATGCTTGTTTTGTTGAAATATATTATAGAAAAGCAGTTGACTTTAGCTCGCGGCCAATAGCTCACAGCTACTTGGTCAACAACTCCTTAACCACTGCTGCCACCGTTTTCCCATCTGCTTTTCCGGCCAGTTGTTTGGACGCTACCCCCATTACTTTACCGAGATCCTGCGGACCGGCAGCACCTACTTCTGCAATGATCTTGCCAACCGCTTCTTTCAGTTCTGTTTCGCTCAATTGCTGCGGCAGAAATTTTTCGATCACCGCAATTTCATCGGCTTCCTTGACTGCGAGGTCGGGACGGTTCTGTTGGGTATAGATCTCCAGGGAGTCTTTGCGCGACTTGACCAGTTTCTGCAACAGTTTCATCTCTCCATCTTCACTGATCTGGCCGTTGGCGCCGGGGTCGGTTTTGGCTTTGATGATCTCTGCCTTAATCGCTCTCAGTCCGCGAAGCAGGGCTTCATCTTTGGCTTTCATGGCATCTTTCATCTGCGCCATTACTTTTTCTTCTAAACTCATAACAAGTATTTATTTGTTTTCTTGTAACTGGCTGTCGCGGAATTTTTTATAAAATTCTTTGGCAAAAGCCTTCATATCATCTACCAGTTCCTTGTTTTGCGTGGCACGCATATAAGTATCGGCCATGCCCATCAGTGTCTGGTAGTAAAAATCGGCCATCTCGTCCACCATCATCTCTTTGGTCCAGAGGTCAATGCGCAGGGCACTTTTATCGGCCCCATCCCAGAATGCCACCATCATGGATTTGGCAGACTGCATCATATCAGCCGTGCTATCGCTGGCATTCCACTGGATCTGCTGAGGTACTTTGTGCTCGTCTAATTCAATCTCTATCGAAATAGTTGATTTGTGCATGGTTGGTTCTTTTTTCGTTAATCTGCACTGCAAAAGTAAGCGAAACATCGGTAGTGGAAGCCGGGACCGGAATCATTTAGCTGCCGTGGCTACAATGACTTCCCACAATTGTGCAGCAGCAGTATCCCAGCTGAACCGGGCAGCCTGTTCTTTGCCCGCTGCTATCAAACGGGCCCGCAAAGATTCATCGCGGTACAGGTGCAGCATCTGTTTGGCAATGGCATCGGGATCTGATGGATTGGCATAGAAGGCCGCATCGCCGCCGGTTTCAGGCATGCTGCTGGTATGGCTGGTGATCACCGGTACTTCGCTTTGCATGGCTTCGATAATGGGAAGTCCGAACCCCTCAAAATAAGATGGATACACCAATGCATAAGCCGCCGCGGTCAGTTTTGCCAGTTGGTCTTCGGGCACATAGTCGAGCAAAACCACATCATTGCGGTATTTGTAGGTCTTGAGTTTGGTAAGCACATCATCATACTGCCAGGCCAGGCGGCCGGCTACCAGCAGTTTCATATTACTGTGCTGCCATTTTTTGAAAAGCGAAAATGCCTTGAGCAGGTTCAGCAGGTTCTTACGGGGATGAATACCGCCGGTGAACAAAAAGTATTCCCTGCCATCAGCATAGCCATCTTTTACCTGTTCTTTTTCCTGCCAGGAGATGGGAGCAAAACCAGACCGGGCCGCTCCTTTTACCACATGGATTTTTTCGGCAGGTAGTTGATAGGTGTTGATGATATCCTGACGGGTATAATCAGACACAGTTACCACTGTATTGGCTTTCCGCAGAAATTGGGGCGTAAACCACTGGTAATAGCGGCGATGATACCAGGGAATAAACTGCGGATAGTGCAGAAAAGCCAGATCGTGCACCATTAATACCTGTGGGATGCTGGTCGTAAGGCTCGCAAAACCAAAAGGTTGTACCCAGACATCTACTTTTTTACTGCGCAGGGCCAAAGGTGCCGCTACATCATACCAGTATTTGAATGCCAGGGGGTGACGGGCTTTGGGCGATACCACCAGCGGTGTACAATTTTCAGCAGAAACAAACTTTTGATCAAAAGCACGGTCGAACAGGAAAATGAATTCATGCGCAGGATGTTGCTTTACCAAACGGCTGAATACTTCATGGGCATAATGACCATAGCCTTCGAGCTGGTTGGATTGTAAAAATATAGCGTTAACGGCGATGCGCATGTTCTGCAAAAGTAGGCGACCCATCCGCAAAACTGTTAAAATACATGCGTGAAAATAAAATATGAAGCTTTTTATCGAACATTGTAGACCTTATGACAAAACTACTTTTCCTCTCCTGGGTGCTGTTGGCAACCACAGCCCATGCATCGGATTCTTTACAGATCAATTTTACCACTACCAGTTTGGTTAAAGGTGATACCCTGGAATTTACCTGTAAGGTTCCCGATTTTGCGGCACTGCGTTTACTGAATGCCACCCTGAATGTCTGGATAGAAGATGTGGAGAAGACCAAACGCTGGCGATTCCGTTACCCTATGATCAATGGAGAGGTGGCAGCTTCCCTGATCATCAGCGACAAAATTCCTGACGGACGGTATGCCGTGAACTTTCTGGTACAGCGTGGTTTCTTTAAAGTGATGGGACAGATCCTGGATAATGGTAAAAACGATACCAGTATCAACTACATCATGATCCCAAAAAATAAATCGGCCAGTTATTTTGACAATGCCAGTGTAACGCCCGATGGCAGTTTCCGGTTAAAGAGTACGTTGTTTGCAGACTCGGCTTTCTTCATTTTCTCGCCACCCAAAAAAGTGCGGAACAATTATCTCTCTATCAAAATTGAAACCCCACTGGATTCTGCCTTTACACCGGTATTGTACCGGACAGATTTCATTACCATAGGTGATCCGAAGATGTTACTGTCGCGAAAAACAGATACCAGTCGGTATGTTTTTCAATCAGAAGAATTGCTTGATCCGGGTTTTCTGCCTACTGTAACCGTTACGGCCAAATTCAAATCCAAAGTGCAGCAGTACGATGAGCAGTATTCAAGGGGATTGTTTCAGCGGGATGATGTGTTGGTATTCGACGGGATCGAGTCTGAACAGATCGGCCGTTCTATCAGTGTTTTACGGTATCTCGAAAGTAAAGTCCCCGGACTAACCATAGAAACCAATGAAGCCGGACAGGAAATTGCCAAATGGCGGAGAGAGATCTGCGAAATTTATATTGATGAGTTCCGCATGGACTCCACTTCCCACACGTTGATCTCACCAACAGAAATTGCGATGATCAAAGTATATCGTCCACCGGCCTTGCTGTCGAGTTTTTCCGGCGGTGCAGGCGCCATTGCCATCTACACCAAAAAGGGTGAATTTGCCAGCAACGGCAAAAAGCGTCATAATTTTATTGTGAAAGGGTATACGAGGATAGAGAGTGTTTGGGAGTGAGGGTGAAGAAAGATCCCCTGGGAAATACGTAGTTTTAAGCATCAGTACTCATCAAAATGCGATCACTCAGAACCATACGGCTTATGGGAACTTTTTACAAGAGTTTCCTATTGTTTTCATTCGTTGTTACCGCTTCTTGTCTGAGCCTTTTTTGGGAAAATGGAACCAGCATTTTCGTGGTGCTTTTCTGGTTTAAAATAGCTACACTGGGTCTGACTTATTATTTCATTAATAGCTATAAAAGCAAAGAATATTACTATTATTTGAATTTAGGCGTTTCGAAAGTTATGCTTTGGACGACGACACTTTGTTTTGACTTTGCCTTATTCGTATTTCTCATCATACAGACCTATCAAATCAGATGAATCATACACTGGAAGCAGATAGTATTGAATTAGCATTTGACGGTAGAAAAATATTATCCAGTATTTATTTGAAGTGTGAGACCGGAAAAATTACAGGCCTGTTGGGTAGAAACGGGCAAGGAAAGACTTGTTTGATGAAAATAATTTATGGCAGTCTGCCCTGCGAAAAGTCTGTTCGCTTTGATCAGGTGGCGCATCCCGCTGCTTACAAACGACCTGAGTTATTACGGTATCTCCCTCAATTCAATTTTATTCCAAAACAACTTTCTTTAAAAAGAATATTCGCGGATTTTGAGTTGGATTATACTGCATTTGAGAAAGTTTTTCCCGGGTTTTCTTCTACACACAAAACGGCTGTTGGAAACCTCTCAGGAGGGGAGCAACGACTGGTAGCACTTTATGTCATTTTGAAAAGTAAGTCTCGGTTTGTTATGCTGGATGAGCCATTTACACATTTAACTCCCATCCAGATAGAGAAGGCAAAGCAACTGATTCTGGAAGAAAAAAATCATAAGGGTATACTTGTCACAGATCATATCTATCAACCTATCGTTGACATTTGTGACAACCTGTATGTATTAGCAAATGGAAAGACCCATTTAACCAAAAGCATAAAAGATATTGAGACGCTCGGTTATGCGAGGATTTAGTGGATGAAAACCCGGATGAGCCTATATAAAACCACAAACAAAAGCACATATGTCCATAACAAATGAAGCAGAATTAACCGGAATGCAAAAAGCCAGTGAGGCCGTTGCCTGTACGCTGAAAGCAATGTGCAGTTATGCGAAACCCGGTATGACAACCAAAGAATTAGATAACTATGGCGCCAACATACTGGCAGATTTTGGCGCAAAATCGGCCCCATACCTCACTTATGGTTTTCCGGGTTATACCTGTATCAGCGTTAATAATGAATTCTGCCACGGCATCCCCTCTGACCAACGGATCCTGAAAGAAGGCGACCTGATCAATATTGATGTATCAGCCGAGCTGAACGGTTTTTGGTCAGACAATGGGAACTCATTCGTATTGGGCGAAGACCTTCACCAGCACCAGCACCTGGTAAACGCATCAAAACAGATTCTGCAGAAAGCCATTCAGCCTATAAAAGGCGGTGTACGCATTTCGGATATCGGGCACCTGATAGAAACGGAAGCCAAAAAACAGGGCTATAAAGTGATCAAAAATCTTACCGGGCACGGTATCGGCCGAAGTCTGCACGAAGAACCCGCTGAAATAGCCAATTACAAAGACCGGCATAACCTGGCAAGATTTAAGAAACATTCGGTGGTGGCGATTGAAACCTTTATCACAACTACATCCACCTATGCTGAAACATTATCCGATGGCTGGACCCTGGTAGGAAATAAAGGCGGGTTTATGGCACAACACGAACATACCATCGTTGTTACCGATGGAAGCCCGATGATACTGACAGAGATGAATGGAATCTGGAACTAATGAAAACTGCGGAGCTTATCAATAAGCAACAGCAAGGATAGTTGCACCGGCTGATTGGTTATTGTTTCTCATACGTATAAAACCCCTTCCCCGTTTTCCTGCCCAATTCACCGGCAGCTACTTTTTGTTGCTGTAATGGTGAGGGGGTAAGTCGCTCAGGTTTGCCCAGCGCTTCCCACACGATCTGGCTAACGCCGTAATTGATATCCATGCCAATCAGGTCCATGAGTGTAAAGGGACCCATTTTAAAACCTGTGGCTTCCATTACCGCATCTACGGTTTCAATAGTGGCCAGTCCGTCTGCTACCAGTTTCATGGCTTCCAGGTAATAATGCCGGGCAACCCTGTTTACGATAAAACCAGGTGCATCTTTACAAACCACCGCTGTTTTACCCAGTTGGGTAGCTAATCGGGTAAGGGTGTTAATGACTTCGGGCCGGGTTTGTTCTGCGCGTATCACTTCTACCAGCTTCATTACCGGTGCAGGATTGAAAAAATGCATCCCCGCCACCCGCTCCGGGTGTGGTACCTGGGCCGCCAAAGTTGTTACGGCAATGGAAGAAGTGTTGGTTGCAAAAATGGTATCCGCCGGATTGATCGCAGCCAGCTGGTTGAATAATTGTGTTTTGGCGGCTATTTTTTCGATGATGGCTTCTATTACCAGATCAGCCACACAATCTGTGAGCTGGTCGGTAAAAACCAGCCTGCCGAGGGTTTGTGTACCCGCCTCAGCGGTGATCTTTCCCTTATTCACCAGCCACTGCAGGTTTTTTTCGATGGCGGTTTTGCTTTTCTGCAGCATTTCGCTGTTCAGGTCAAACTGGATCGTTGTATACCCCGCCAGGGCCGTTACCTGTGCAATGCCGCTACCCATGGTACCCGCGCCGCAAACACAGATAATGTTGATCATATGCATATCCGCTTCTTTGCCGTAAAAGTACAGTATTGTTATATGTGTAGGGACTTGGTTTTGGAGCAGCGCCCTCAAAACCTAACTGACTATTTCTCAGCAGCTTTGGAAGAGTTACTTAACATCTTTTCCACTAACGCGAAAGCGGGGGTGAGCGGCGCCGTGGTTGTTGTATTTTTACGGTATGCAAAATACCCTGCAGCAATTGGATCTGTTTGGTTTCCCTATTGAACCCGTAACAGCTCCCAAGAAAAAAGAGAAGATCGTGAAAGTGGTACCGGCTCCTGTTGAGGAAGCGGTTGCACCAATTGCTGAACCAGTGGCTATTACGATTGCCCCCGAATCGGTGGTAGTGCAGCCAACACAGGTGTTATCAGAGCCTGAAGAAGAGCCGATCACTCCCAGAAAACTGACTGTTTCCAAGATAGCAAGTAAACGCGGCCGGAAATCGTTCAAGGAAATGGATACGGAAGCCGATCTGATCGAGGTTCCGGAAGAAGAAGTACTCCGCCAGAAATTATATTATAGCATCAGCGAAGTAGCAGGCTGGTTCAAAGTAAACACTTCCCTGCTCCGCTACTGGGAAAATGAATTTGATATTCTCCAGCCCCGCAAAACACGTAAAGGCGACCGCCTGTTCCGGGTAGAAGATATCAAAAACCTGCAACTGATCTATTTCCTGTTACGCCAGCGTAAGTTCTCTATTGATGGTGCCAAGAATTACCTCAAGAACAACAAAAAAGAAGCTGATACGCAGATCCGGTTAATGGAATCGCTGACGCGTTTCAAATCTTTTCTGCTGGAGATGAAGACCAATCTGCAGTCCTGATTTTTCACACAGTAAGGAGGTACTTTAAACGCACAGTTTTAGCTGAATAGCAGTCGCGCTATTCAGCAAATTTCTTACCGCTTTTTTTCAAATGCCGGATTATTATCAGTTAGAGTAGAACTTCGTACTTATACTACTTAATCCTTAATTCAGCCTTCATTTTATTACTTCGACCTCACGATCACATCTGTATTGGCGGCGGCCAGTTCTATGCCCGATCTTTCGAGTAAAGCAATGAGGCTGAGATTAACCGATTCACGCAATGTGTTAAATTCTTCGATCGATTGTTCCATCGAGGTAAAATAATCGATGGCAATAATATGTGCATTTTTGCCGGTATCCATCAGGTACACTACCGTGTTTTCAATGCCGGGTTTCTGCAGTGCTGTTTTGATGGCAGGGATCAGTGTTGCCAGTTGTTCTGCCGTGGCTGATAAGCTGATCTCTAAGCGCAACTCTCCTTTCCGTTGGGTACGCAGGGTAATATTGTCTACGATCGTATCCACCATCTGTTTATTGGGAACCGAGATATAGGTTTTATCTGTGGTGCGGATGCGTGTACTGCGCAGGCCGATCTTTTCAATGGTGCCGGTGAAATTATTCACTTTCACCAGATCGCCCGTAATAAATGGTTTATCAAAGAAAATGATAAAGGAGGCAATCAGGTTCTCCATACTCTCCCTGGTAGCCAGGGCAATGGCAGCACCCACAATACTTAACCCTGTAAGCAGGTTGCCGATATTCTTGTTGAACGAAAACCGCAGGATCAGCAGGATACCGATGATGACCATGATCACTTTGAAAAAATCCTTGAAAAAAACGATCAACTGGTTATCGGTCTGGTCTTTGGTAAGATTGGCTTTCTCTTCCAGGATCATGGCAATAAACTCGATTACCCGCAGGCAAAGCCAGATAAATACGATGACAAGCGTGGCCGTGGCAATGGAATCAATCAACTGGCGGAAAGTAATATGGTATATGGTAAAATTGAGTACGGCAGGAAACGTAAGTTTATCCAGCACTATAATAGATATGATCAGCACCAGGAAAACATCCAGTGGCTGTACCACCAGGTCAAGAAAAGACTGGCGGGCAATATTTTTGGCAGCTTTGGCCACCACTTTGTACAAAAGTTTTGCGAGGTATTTGGAGATCAGCCGCTTGATCAGCAGGATCAGTAAAATGGTTCCCAGTACATAGAGGTAGCTTTCAATCGTATTATCCAGCACCTTCTGTTGCAAGAATTTTTCCATACCTGCAAGGTACAATGGATCGGGATATAATAGAAATATCGAATATCGAACAAGGAATGCCGAATGTCGACGGAAGGCGAATACAGTGTCGGTATTCTTATAGGGTTAATTTTCCTGATCCGGTATTATGCTTCCCATTTGTGCAGCTGCACATCGGTGCCATCAAAACTGGCGTAGGTGAAGTTACGGATCCAGTCGCCGAGGTTGATGTAGCGGCTGTTATTGGGTAAAGCTATTTGTAAAGGCAGGTGGCGGTGACCGAAAATAAAATAATCATAATACTGTTGCTGCAGTACTTCCTTGCAATACACTACCAGCCATTCATTTTCCTCGCCCAGAAAATGTTCGTCTGAGCTGCCTGTTTTCTCGCGGCTTTTGCGGCTGAAATAGTTGGCCAGCCCGATTCCCCAGCTGGGGTGCAGTTGCCCGAATAACCACTGGCACAAAGGATTGCGGAACACTTTTTTGATGAACTTATACCCATGATCACCCGGACCCAATCCATCGCCATGGCCGATCAAAAACTGTTTACCGTTCCACTCAAATACTTTGGGATGATGGTACACGGGAATATTCAACTCCTGTTCAAAATAGCCACTCATCCACATGTCATGGTTTCCGACAAACACATGAACGGGTACACCGCTATCGGTGATCTCGGCCAGTTTACCCAATAAACGGGTATAGCCTTTCGGAACTACTTTTTTGTATTCGTACCAGAAATCAAAAATATCGCCCACAATAAAAATGGCGGCGGCGTTATGCCGGATGCTCTCGAGAAAAGCCACTACTTTTTTCTCCCGCACCAGACTGCCGGCAGGATCGGGAGCACCCAAATGAAAATCGGAAAGGAAATAGATTTTTTTATCAGATGCTACCGTCATACCGTTCCGCTTTTAGACTTGTTGTGCAGGTACTGTAACACATCGCCGCTTTCAACCACCGGTTTTCCAGATACGTTGCCATTGAACCAATATACCCAGGCCCGGGTGGTCTGGTCGCCCACATATACCGTGGTTAATTCTCTTCTGTACAAAGGGGTTTCGTTATTCTCGGTATGCAGGCCCTCATAATCATCCAGCTGTGCCATGGCCCAGGAAAACTCATCCGGATTTTTGATATGGTAGAGTTCGCCAATAATATAGTTATCTGATTCTACGGGAACAGCTGCCGGATAATCGCCCATATCAAACAGGGCTCCTTTTACTCTGGCATCGGCCAGCAGCGTAAAATAACGGCTGATATATGCATAGGCAGGATGATGAAATCCACTGCGCAGTGAACCATACACAAATAGCTGACCATTATACTCTTCCATGGAAATAAATTAACTGTCTACTAAAAAACAAAATACTTCTTTGGGACCATGCACACCTACTACCAATGTTTTTTCAATATCTGCCGTTCTGCTGGGCCCGGTTGCGAGCGTTACCAGCGAAGGAAACTGCTGGCCATACCCTTCGCACAGCTGCTGTAAACCATCATTGATATCGTATACCAGTTGTTTGGTGTAGGCAATACAGATATGTACCGGTGCATATACACTTACGGTACGTCCGCTGGCCTGTGCACTGCTCATTACAATACTACCTGTACGGGCAATCAACGCTTCACAGCCGGTGATAGACACATCGCAGCCGGGCAGATCGTCTGTGTAAGGCAGGTCCCAGCCCGCATGGGCCAGCATTTGGTTCAGTTGGGGTTCGCGCGAATAGATTTTGGTCCATTTGCGGCCATCCAGCAATGTATGCAACTGGCTCACCAGTTCTTTTTCGTCAGCACAAAAAGAAAAACGGCCTTCCAGTTTACTGAAGTTTTCGGCAAACTCTATTTCCAGTTCCTGTTTCTGCGGCAGAAAAACAGATTCGCCTGTTGCGGCGGCTGGAAAAGGAACAGGCACTGGTTTGCCCAGTGCCTGTTTGATTTTGCTCAGAATATTTTCTCTAGCCGTATTTGCCATTATCCGATAATATTGTTTTCACCTTGGTCAATTCCTTCCTGTGATCCGAAAGTTTTTTCACCAACGGGTTGGTTATTGTCCAGTTCTTCTTCTATCTCAATCAGTTTCTTTTCTTCAAACGGACGTTTTCCGATCAGGGTTTCTACATCGCTCTTATGCAGCACTTCTTTGTCCAGCAGTTCCTTCGCCAGCACTTCTACTTCGTGTTTGCGGTCGGTTAAGAGTTTCAGCGTACGCTGGTAAGCATCGTCGATGATCCCTCTTACTTCTTCATCAATGATCTTGCCCGTTTCTTCACTGAACGGTTTGGTAAAAGTATTCTCCTGTGAAGGATCATAAAAACTAACATTACCTACTTTCTTGTTCATACCATATGCAGTAACCATGCTGTAGGCAATACGGGTGATCTGCTGCAGATCATTGGCTGCACCGGTAGAGATCTTGCCGAAGAAAATTTCTTCTGCGGCACGGCCACCCAGGGTCATGCAGATCTGGTCCATCAGCTGATCTGTATTGTACAGGTACTGTTCTGTTGGTGTATACTGTGCGTAACCCAGTGCCGCGGTTCCCCTTGGTACGATGGTTACCTTTAACAGCGGATACGCATGCTCTAGGAACCAGCCACAGACTGCGTGTCCGGCTTCGTGGTACGCGATGATTGATTTTTCGTGTGGTGCAATGATCTTGTTCTTTTTCTCCAGTCCGCCGATCACACGGTCAATTGCATCCTGGAAATCGATCATTTCTACCGATGCTTTCCCTTTCCGGGCTGCAATCAGTGCCGCTTCATTACAAACGTTGGCAATATCTGCTCCGGCAAAACCTGGGGTTTGTTCGGCCAGCTTATGCAGGTCGAGGTTTTCAGATATTTTGATGGGAAGCAGGTGTACTTTAAAAATAGTCTCGCGTCCTTTCACATCCGGTTTATCGATTGAGATCTGGCGGTCGAAACGTCCGGGACGCAGCAGGGCCGTATCCAGTACATCCGGGCGGTTGGTGGCTGCCAGGATAATGATGCCGGTATCTCCTCCAAAACCATCCATCTCTACCAGTAACTGGTTCAGGGTATTCTCACGCTCGTCGTTGCTCATGATGGCGTTACGGCCACGGGCTCTACCAATGGCGTCTATCTCATCGATAAAAATGATACAGGGTGCTTTTTCGCGGGCCTGTTTAAAGAGGTCGCGCACACGGCTGGCACCCACTCCTACAAACATCTCCACAAAATCACTTCCGCTTAAGCTGAAGAAAGGAACCTGGGCTTCTCCCGCCATGGCTTTGGCCAGCAGGGTTTTACCCGTACCGGGAGGACCGATCAGCAAAGCGCCTTTCGGGATCTTACCACCTAGGGCCGTATATTTTTTGGGATTCTTTAAGAAGTCTACGATCTCCATCACTTCCACTTTGGCTTCGTCGAGGCCGGCAACATCCGCAAATGTGATATTCACTTTAGCACCCTTATCAAACAAAGTGGCTTTTGATTTTCCGATGCTGAAGATTCCGCCCGGACCACCGGCGCCACCCTGGCCACCCATTTTGCGCATGAGCAGTACCCATACGGCAATGATGAGGAGGAGAGAGATCACGGTATTGGCTACCGGACCAAACCAATCGCCTTCACTGGTTACCCTGGCGGGCACTTCTTCCAGTGCCGGATTGGCCTTATAGGTCTGATCCATTCTTTCCTGGAAGCTTTTGATATCATTTACCTCAAACTCAAAAAGCGGAACACCTTTTACTTTATCCTTGGCTATAATGGCTTTGGGCAGTTTTTCGGTGTAGAATTTTTTGAAGATGCTGTCCGGTTTAATGTAAACGCGAACCCTGTCTTTGTTTTTGATCAGTTCCAGTTTCTCCACGTCGCCCTGCAGCAGCATTTTCTGTTTAAATTCCTGTTCCCAGGTTTGGGTGGTTTCCGGAGCAAATTTCATGAACTGGGCAAACAGCAGTACGCCTGCAATGATCGCATAGATCCAGTATATATTAAACTTGGGGCCCTTTCGCGAGCCATCGCCTTTCTCCGGTCCGCCCATTCTCATATTTTTATTTTCCTGTGACATATCGTGATCCCTCGGTATTAACGGTAATTTCTATGGTAAACGAATAACTAACGGGTATATTTTAATCTCAGAGATCGTGGATCTGTGAAGCTGCATCGCTCCACATCTCTTCCAGCTTGTAAAACTTCCTGGCTTCGGGATGCATTACATGAACCACTACATTCACGTAATCAATCAGCACCCACTGCAATGCCTGGCGACCCTCATGTTTATACGGCGCCTCCCCGCATTTCTCTTTCACTTCATGTTCAATAAAATCACAGATCGCCCTTACCTGTGTGGTGCTGGAAGCTTCGCATACGATAAAGAAGTCTGCAGAAGCTTCCGGTATTTTCCGGAGGTCGAGGCTGATGATGTTTTCGCCTTTTTTATCCTGGATAGCTTTGATAATCGTTTTGAAGATCTTAGAATTGCGCGTAAGCCTGGTGATGCTGCTTTTTTCACGGCCTTGTAAAACAGAAAGAGGTTCCAATATATCGATCGGATTTAAGTGGTTAATGATGGGTTCCCGCAAACCCGGCCGCTTTTCTCTGCCTCCGAATGGCTTGCTGAACTAACTTCGTCAAAAATACTAATTCTTTGTCACCCTCAGAAGCCAAAACTCCCATCGGGCTGCCGTTCATGGAATTAGCTGTGGTAGAAAGCACCAACATCTATGCCATGGACCTGCTACAGGCTAATTTGGCCGGTCATGGTACGGCTGTTTTTGCCCACCGGCAAACCGCCGGAAAAGGGCAACGGGGCAAACGCTGGACAGGTGAACCCGGCCTTAACATAGCCCTGTCTGTATTGGTTGATTGTTCTTCCCTTATTATAACCCGGCAATTCCCTTTAAGTTTAATGGCAGCCATGGCTTGCCATGATTTTTTTAGTAGTTATGCAGGAGAGGAAACCCGTATCAAATGGCCGAATGATCTTTACTGGCGTGACAGAAAGGCAGGGGGCATTTTGATCGAGAACCTGGTACGGGGCAATAAATGGCAGGGGGCGGTAGTGGGAATCGGGATCAACATTAACCAGGTAGTATTTTCTGAATTGTTAAAAAATCCGGTTTCGCTGAAACAGATCACCGGAAAAACCTTTGAGCCCGTAGTTCTGGCCAAAGAATTGTGTGCCCGTCTCGAAAAACGCTGGCAACAACTGAAAAGCGGAGATGAGTCCGGTTTACTGGCGGATTATAACCGGCATTTGTACAAACGCGGGGAAGAAGTAAGGCTCAAAACGGGCAGCATCGCTTTTAGGGGCCAGGTAGAAGAAGTAACGGAAGAGGGGGAACTGCGGGTAAGCGGTGCCAGGCAGGATCTTTTCCGTTTTGGCGAACTGGAATGGGTTATTTAATGATCTTTTCGAGCAGCAGGTTCTTTTTATCCTGCGCCAGGTATACTTCCGCATCATTATTCATCACCAGGATGAATTCCTTCTTGTCTACTTTTTTGATATGATTCAGGTTCACGATATAACTTCTGTGTGTACGAAAAAAGGGACCGGCTGTTTCCAGGAACTCGAAATCAATCAGTTTTTTGGTGATGGTGAGTACACCGTGTGAAGTGGTAAAGAATTTGGTATAACTGCCTTCCGCCTGCATATAAATGATATCATCCATTTTTACCACGAAAATGGTTTCGGCCGTCTGCAGTACAATCTTTTTATCCGGTTGGTTGGAAAAATTATCTTTCAGCACCTGGTATTGTTTGCTTTCTGCCACCGGCGCTTCAATATTGATCTTTTTCAGGGCCCGGGCAATATGCTCCAGCCGCACCGGTTTTAAGATATAATCCACCGCCGAGGTTTCGAAAGCACGAAGGGAATGTTCGCTGTAGGCGGTTACAAAAATGATCTTGAAATGAAGGTTCTGTTCATCAAAAAAATCCAGCAGTTCAAACCCACTGTACCCGGGCATCGCAATATCCAGAAAAACGAGGTCGGGTTTGAGTTTATTGATGGTTTTTACCGCTTCGGGTACACTTTTACATTCGCCCACAATCTCTACCTGGTTAAAATTCTCTTCGAGCATACCCCGTAAAGCCATTCTTGCGTTGGGCTCATCATCTACTATAATGGCGCTGATCTTCTGCATGTTATTCCGAAGGTAGCTTTGCTTGCTGTTTGACATATGGCATTTTTTTTGGAGGCCGGAGTTCTGTTACGACAAGTTCCGTTTTTTTCATAAAGCATCCGGATCGTGGCTATAATCGGGTATCACTAATTCGATACGGGTGCCTGCCGGTTGTTGTTTTTCATCTACTTTGTCAATGATATGGCAGGTGATTTTCTGCTTATACAAACTGTTGAACAGGTTCATCCTTTCATTCAGTGCTATCGTGGCAAAACTAAAAGGTTTGTTCTTGCTACGTTTGTTTATCTCCATAGAATGAACCCGGCCGATCCCATTGTCATCAATGATCACTTTCAACCCTTCCGGCCCTTTTTCAAACTGAATCAGTACCTGTTTGGGACCCTGCTTATGCATTAACCCGTGTTTCACCGCATTTTCAGCAAATGGCTGCAGCATCAGTGACGGAATATAGATGGACGAGATATCTTCCAGGTTCACCAGGCTGATCTCGTAGTGGAAGCCCTCATCAAAGCGGGCTTTCTCCAGTTCCAGGTACAGGCGCAGGTTATCGATCTCATCTTTCAGAGACAGTAACTGTTTGTCACTGGCCTGCAGGGTTTTTCGCATCAGATCACTGAAATTGCCAAGCAGTTCGCCTGCTTCTGTTTTCCGGTTACCGTATACAAGACCCTGTACCGTATTCAACACATTGTACAGAAAATGAGGGTTCATCTGCGAACGCAGGGCTACCAGCTGGCTTTTCAGTAATTGTTCTTTGATCGTTTGTTTTTTCAGCAGGTTGGCTTTCCATTGCTGCAGAAAAAACCAGGCCAATATAGCAGTAGTTACCAATACCAGTATAAAAAACCCGGTACGCTGCCAGAAAGGTTTTGGCACTACGAACTCAATACTTTTTACCGCACTCTTGTAATTGGGGCCGGCCACGGCTTTGATCTCGAAAACATATTTCCCGGGCGACAGCCTGTTAAATACCAGCTGGTTTGTAAAGTTGCCCACGGTACGCCAGATGGTATCGAGACCTTTTAACCGGTAATGATAGGCAAGCGCGGTGGTAGAGAGATAATGTAATGCCTCAAAATGAAACACGATATCCCTGTTATTACCTGGTAAAGTGGCTTTGTTCCGGATCTCCTGCCCGTTACTGGTTGCTTTCAGCAACGGAAACTTGATCTGGAAATTAAAATACCGGGGCAGGTTATACCGAACCAGGATGCCCGATGTAGTAGCAAAAAGAATCTTCCCTCTCTCTACAATAAAATCATTGATGATGGTATTGGTTAACCCGTATTCTTCCAGGTAGTTGGTGATGGCCCCGTTGGTGGCATCAATTCTGTCCAGACCCGCATCAGTCAACACCCATATATAATTGTTCTCCCGCAGCACTTTACGGATATTCATACTACTCAGGCCATTTTTAACCGTATAGGTTTTCAGGATTTTTCCTTTCTGAAAGATTTTCACCCCTTTGGTGGAAGTGCCTACTACCAGGTTACCATCGTATTGCTGCAACAGTGATTTGGCAATAACCGGTTCGCCTGTTTCATCTTTCAGTAACTGTATATCACCGTTGTATTTGTATTGATAAAGTCCATCTTCATACCCGATCCAGAAACAGTCTTTATGGATAGAAGCGAGTACAGACAACCCTCTCTTCTGCCTGAGTGTGATGGTTTTGGCCTTGCTGTCGAAATAAACGGTATCATGCATGAACCGCTGGTAAAGTTCACAGTTGGGTAAAGGCGCCCTGGCCAATCGGTTATACTGGTCGCTGAGCACATAAGCGCCGTTAAACGCCACAAAAATGAGGTTACCAAACCTGTCACGGATAAGGCCCTTGCTATAATCCATGATCTCTACCGGATCCGGCTTGCCTGGCTTAAACACACCGCGGTTGGTAAATACTAAGCCGGCAACGGTATCATACGTAATGAATTCCATTTCTCTTGCTTTGTCCAGTTTATACCGGAAGTTCTCCTGTGTTTCCAGGTTCAGCTGCGAGAGAAGTCCCTGGCTGTTACCGGTCAGGATTTCTCCATTCGGCAGAGCCATCAGTTTGGTGAAATTATCCTGTAAAGGGTCGTTGTACACTTTCAATAGTGTATTATATAAGGATGCACAGATAAAAACACCGTTATCCAATGTACTGAACCAATAATTACCCTGGTAGTCCTTCACCACATCCGATACCCGCTCGTTAGGGAAATAACATTTGGTTTCACCGGTTTCCGTATTCCATTTATAGGCACCGTTCTGCGTACAGATCCAGAACTCCTTATTACCCAGGAAAATGCCTTGAAAAATGTAGATATCCGGGGGCAGATCAATAGGCAGCATTGTTTGACAAACACCTTTACTGATCGAAAAGGGAGCGTTTCTTTCCAATCCCTTACCAAGACCCACCAGTTTATCGCCGGCACTGATCAGTTTAATTTCTCCGTAAACCTGTCCAGAAAAGCTCCAGTTCTGCTGGTCTGATACAAACAGGTTACCCTGGTTGGAAAAAGCATATAAGCAGTTGTTGTGATAAACAGAAGTGAGAATAGGATCATACTTAACCGCCGCATTGGTAATAGATACCAGCTGGTGGTTCTGCTTATTAAATGTGTAGATATTTTTAAACGAATGGAACCAAACCTGTTTCAGTCCCACCACCACATTGTTGAAAGTGACCGACCCTTTTAAAACCTGCTGGTCGATGGCAAACTTCCGGAGTGTGTCTTTGCGGACAGAGAATAGCTGGTTGTAAAAATTCATACACCAGATAGTGCCATCCTCATCTTCCTGCAGGTAGCTGACCGCCCGGGAAGAGGTATTGTCGAAAGGAACCGTTACAAAAGTCCGGCCATTGAACCGGTACAGGCCCTTATCGGTACCCAGCCAGATATAGCCTTTGCTGTCTGTAAGCATATCATACACCACCTGGGTAGGCAGTTGTTCCGGGTAATTCAGCTTTTTTACATACGGAAACTGTGCCCGGCCTGGGGAGAAGAACAGCAGCAATAAAACAACCGGTACAATCCGCATTTGATCTGTTTTTGTGACAGTTACAGCGTTTTAAAGTTAACGGCTGTTACTGAAATGCCAACTATTTGGCTATTTCGTCCCCAGTTTTTTGTCCATTACCGCTTTGCTAAACAATCCAACCGGTTTCGTGGGATAAAACAGGCAGTTGGCAAAAAACCGGGTTACCCAAGCGTTTATTGATGCAATTTACACCTGTTACTTAATCAGTAATAATTGGGGGTAAGAGAGCTGCATCTACTGCAGCTTTCTTCATTTCAGGCCTATCCCGTAGTTATTTCCGTTTCCATTGTACTTTGCACCCGTTTTACCAACTCATCTATTCAATGGATCCCGTTAAACTTACCGAATACTCGCATGGTGCCGGTTGTGGTTGCAAAATTGCCCCCGCTGTGCTGGATACCATCCTTCAAAGTCGTTTACAATACGCTGATAATAAGCAACTACTGGTGGGTAACAGCAGTAAGGATGATGCAGCCGTGTACGACCTCGGTAATGGTACCGCACTGATCAGCACCACCGATTTTTTTACGCCCATTGTAGATGATGCTTTTGCTTTTGGCCGGATTGCCGGTGCCAATGCCATCAGCGATGTATATGCCATGGGGGGTAAACCCCTGTTAGCTATTGCCATCCTGGGCTGGCCGGTAGAAAAACTGCCGGCAGAACTGGCACAACAGGTGTTGGAAGGGGCCAGAGAGATCTGTGCAGAAGCGGGTATCCCACTGGCCGGTGGGCATAGTATTGATTCGCCCGAACCCATATTCGGACTGGCGGTCAGCGGCCTCGTAGCCATTGACCAGCTGAAACAGAACAGCACCGCCCGGGAGGGAGATGTTTTGTTATTGACCAAACCCCTGGGGGTGGGTGTACTTTCTACCGCACAAAAAAGAAATGTTTTAAAAGAAGAACACCTGCCACAGATGCTGAAACAGCTAGGCACTTTAAATAAAGCGGGAGAAGCGCTGGGTAAGATCAAAGGGGTACATGCCATGACAGATGTGACCGGTTTTGGTTTACTCGGTCACCTGATAGAAATGGCGGAAGGAAGCGGTCTCAGCGCCGAGCTCATCTACCAACAGGTACCTATGCTGGCCGCTGCCAAAGAATACCTGCCACAAAGAATGGTACCTGATGCCACTTACCGCAACTGGAATGCCTACAGTAGCAAAGTAGGTTTTGGAGCCGGCGTAAATGTGATGGAAGCTTTTACCCTTTTACCCGATCCACAAACCAATGGCGGATTGCTCATTGCTGTTGATCCGGCATCTTTAACAGAAGTACAGAAAGTATTACAACAACTGGGACTGGGCGATTATACCAACCCTATAGGCGTAATGAAGGGCGTGGGAGAAAAAGTGGTTACGGTTGTATAGCACCATCCTATGTAACTTTACAGGCTGTAAAATGTTCTGCGTTCTGCGTTCTGCGTTCTGCGTTCTGCGTTCTGCGTTCTGCGTTCT